>Ga0123353_10001332_pt1 | contig 30253 bp, 27 predicted proteins | sample TergutLab28metaG_3_FD_92763 | JGI IMG/M metagenome (GOLD analysis project Ga0123353, IMG submission 92763) | Labiotermes labralis P3 segment gut microbial communities from Petit-Saut dam, French Guiana - Lab288 P3 | ecosystem: Host-associated > Arthropoda: Insects > Digestive system > Gut ...
AGAATAACCACAATCTGCTCTGCTGTGTAGTTTTGTCTTGCCATGTTAAGTTCCCTTTCAAAGTCAGTATATATTATTACGTTCTAACTCTGAAACTGGCCCAATTATCGGGGGCGGGGACACTCAGCATCAAGATAGCATATTTGCCAAATGGGCTTTATCATAAAGAGACGGTGACAAACTAGAAAAACATGAGTGCAAAGCCCTGCCAAAATCTCTGAAAATGGTGTAAAGAGAGCATTGCCTCCGTATCATATGAATGTAATGTCTGCCGTTTCTTTTGGCTTTATACGACTTTCTCACCTATTTAAACTCTTTTGATGCTGCGTTCATAGAAGATGAACGATAAGTAATTTTTTTGATTGGCATTTTGTCTTTAAGAAGCTCGTAGAAGAGCTCACAAAGATTCTCGCACGTAGAAACTTTTTTAGTAACAATTATTCTGTATTCTGGATATGACCAAGCAAGAGCGTGATCTATCTTTTTAAGAGGAACACAGTGCTCAGGATCATTGATAATTCCTTCCTTTCTATACACTGCAAGAACAGCATCAAGAAGTGGGTCACCTTCTTGAAACAATGTTGCATGGTGAAAGTGGTCACAAACCTCCCATGCTTTTTTAAACCCATCTTTACATGCATGGGCAAAACCAGTTACCGGATCTACAGTGTCCTCAAGTTCAATAGTTAAAAGTCCTGAGTGTCCATGAAGGTGTTTTGCTTCCCTCGGCCAATTCATAAATCTATGTGCGTACTGGAAATCAAGATTTACGATTGATGTGTACTTGTTGTTTGACATGATAATTTCCTCCTGTTTTAAAATTTGCTGCATATGCAGCCTTTAAAGCCTACTTTAATTTGCAAATTATTTTTCCATCATAAATAAGATTATAAAACTAATGAAACAAAATCCACTTGGTTAAAATCAAAAACCGGCCCTTCAGTGCATACTTTTTGCTTTTGCCCATTGACTGTTATAGAGCAGCCTACACACATACCGTAACCACATCCCATACGCGCTTCAAAAGAAGCAAATACTTTAGGATAACAAATGGTACTGCTCCATAACAGTGGTGTCATAGCTCGATACATAGGTACAGGCCCACACATATAGATATGATCGTAACGCTTTAAATCTGGCACAATGGCAGTAACAAAACCTTTAGTGCCTACAGAGCCGTCTTCAGTGGCTATTTTCATATCTATCTGTTGAGGAAAAAACTCCGACGGTATGACTGCTTCAGCATTCCTAAAACCCAAAAGCAAATCTACCGAGTTTTTATTTTCTAAAAGCTCTTTGCAAAGCTGTATAGTGGTAGCAGCCCCCATGCCACCACCTATAACTAAAGCCTTTTCGTTTTTAAATATAGGAAAACCGTGTCCCAGCGGTGCTACTATATTTAAATTTTTATTAGACTGCACATGGCTTAGAGTTTTAGTACCATCTCCGACTGTAGCATACAGTAGCGAAAATTCATCTTTATCTAACGAAACATCAGCTATGCATAATGGACGGCGCAAAAGATACCCGGGAACTTCCACCATAGCAAATTGGCCGCTACGGGCTAAGCTGGCTATTTCGCTGTTGTGCAGCGTTATGAGAAATATATTCTCAGTTATTTGTGTATTGCTCTTTACTAATGCCTGTCGTTCTTTAATCATGAAATCTTCCTTTACGATATTCGCTTATATTTTTAACACTTTCTTCTTTCTGAGCTAATAATGCTGCTGCTGCTTCTCTGGCAGTATCCAAAGAGGTGTAGCAAGGTATACGCATTTCAGCAGCTATGCGACGGATATGAAAACCGTCGCACAAAGGAGCACGGTCACCAGTAACAGTATTTATAACACCCTGCACAGTACCATCTTTTATAATATCTACCACGTTAGGATGGCCTTCGTTAAGCTTCTTAGATATAGCCACTACAGAAATATCCATAGCGCTTAATACCTCAGCCGTGCCAGCAGTAGCATAAAAAGAATAACCAGCTTCATACAACATGCGCACAATTTTGAGAGCTTCCGGTTTATCGCGATCAGCTATAGACAGTAAAATGGCGCCTTGTGGCGGTAGCATTAAACCCGAAGCTTTAAGAGCTTTGATAAGAGCAGCATTAAATGTATGATCTATACCCATTACTTCTCCAGTGCTCTTCATTTCCGGACCAAGATATGTATCTACGCCCGATAATTTATTCATACTAAAGACTGGGGCTTTTACCGCCACCAAATCTTTGGGAGGATAAAGACCATCTTGATAACCTTGTTCCTTTAAGCTGTGACCCAGCATAACTTTAGTAGCTACATCCACCATAGGCACACCGGTTACTTTAGATAAAAAAGGCACGGTACGTGAAGAGCGTGGGTTTACTTCAATGACATATACCTGACTATCGCCGGTCACTACAAATTGGATATTCATAAGACCGATGATGCCTAAGCCTTTGCCTATGTTTAAAGCGTAGTGCACAATAGTTTCTTGTTCTTCCTGTGAGAGCTTTTGCGGCGGATATACTGCCATACTGTCGCCAGAATGTACACCGGCTCGCTCTATATGTTCCATAATGCCGGGAATAAATACCGTTTGACCGTCACATATAGCATCTACTTCCACTTCCTTACCAATAAGATATTTATCAATCAAAATAGGGTGACCGGTCTGCAAGTCAATAGCACTTTTCATATAACGCACTAACTCAGTAGCTGAATGCACAATTTCCATGGCTCGTCCGCCCAAAACAAACGAAGGACGCACCATAACCGGATAGCCGATAATTTCGGCTGTTTTTAAAGCCTCTTCCACACTGCGGATAGCTGCGCCGGGTGCCTGCGGAATACCTAAGCCTGACAGAAACTGCTCAAATTGCTCTCTATCTTCTGCAAGGTCTATAGTATGAGAAGAAGAGCCCAGCATATTATGACCGGTTTTGTTAAGAATATCGGCCAGATTAATAGCCGTTTGTCCTCCAAATTGAGTAATAACACCCACTTCAGCACCGCCATAACCTTCATTTTCCAATATATCACGCACACTCTCACTATCTAAAGCTTCAAAATAAAGGCGTGAAGAAGTATCAAAATCGGTGGAGACTGTCTCCGGATTAGAGTTGATCATAATACTTTCATAGCCCTCATTTTTCAGAGTCCAGGCTGAGTGCACTGAGCAATAATCAAACTCTATGCCTTGTCCTATACGTATAGGACCACTGCCGATGACCACCGCTTTATGCTTGGCAGTAGGTGTAGCTTCGTTTTCGTTTTCATAGGTGGAGTAGAAATAAGGGGTAGCCGCCATAAATTCAGCAGCACAAGTATCCACCATTTTATATACGGGAATAATATTTTTCTCTTTACGCATATCACGGACTTGTTCGGGCAGATAGTCGCTTAAAGTAGCAATAACGCTATCAGCAAAGCCCAACTTTTTGGCTTTAAACAAAAGTTCCGACGTCAGAGGTTCGCTAAGTAAAGTTTTTTCCATATTGACAATGTTTTGCAATTTATTTAAGAACCATTTGTCAATATTCGTTATTTGATAGAGTTCATCTATGATAGCACCGCGACGCAAAGCAGCCAGCAAGGCCCACAAACGTAAATCATTGGGATATAGAGGATAGTTGTGCCAATCGCTGCCCCAGTCGGCCCCCTCCCATAAAATACTCTTTTTACCAAATTCCAGTGAACGCACAGCTTTTTGTAAAGCACTCTCAAAAGAGCGATCTATAGCCATTACCTCGCCGGTAGCTTTCATTTGTGTGTTAATAATGCGGTCACCGCTTTCAAATTTATCAAAAGGCCAACGGGGAATTTTGACTACAATATAGTCTATTGAAGGTTCAAAAGCCGCCGTAGTTTTACCAGTTACAACATTGGTTATCTGATCTAAGGTTCTACCCACAGCAATTTTAGCAGCTACTCTGGCAATCGGATAGCCAGTAGCTTTGGAAGCTAAAGCTGAAGAACGAGAAACGCGTGGGTTTACTTCAATGACATAATACTGCGAGCTACAAGGGTCTAAACACATTTGTACATTACAACCACCCTCAATACCCAAAGCACGAATGATGTTTAAAGAAGCAGTGCGCATCATTTGATATTCTTTATCGGTCAAAGTCTGGGTAGGCGCAACTACAATACTATCACCGGTGTGTACACCCATGGGATCAATATTTTCCATATTACAAATGGTAACACAGTTGTTGTTGGCATCACGCATAACTTCATATTCTATTTCTTTCCAGCCGCGTAAAGATTTTTCCAACAATATTTGATTAATCGGCGAAGCTTCCAAACCTGTCTTAATTACTTCATTAAATTCTTCCCAAGTATTGGCAAACCCACCACCGGTACCACCCAATGTATATGCCGGACGCACAATAAGAGGTAAACCAATTCTGTGAGCAGCCGCCAAAGCTTCTTGATAATTATTGACAGTTTCTGAAGGAGGCACAGGCTCACCTATACGCTGCAACATTTCTTTAAATAACTCTCTGTCTTCGGCCATAGCAATAGTTTCAATAGAAGAACCTAAAACACGTACATTATATCTGTCTAAAACACCAGCTTTATGCAGGTCCATAGTGAGATTTAAACCAGTCTGGCCACCCATGGTAGACAAAAGGGCATCTGGACATTCTTTCGCAATAATTTTTTCTAGACTTTCCACTGTTAAGGGTTCTATATACACCACGTCAGCTATCTCTTCGTCGGTCATAATGGTAGCCGGATTGGAGTTAACCAAAACGCTCTGCACGCCCTCTTCGTGCATAGCTTTGCAGGCTTGAGCACCAGCATAGTCAAATTCCGCAGCTTGACCTATAACAATAGGCCCGCTGCCGATGATTAATATCTTTTTAGGTTTTTGTATTTCTTTAATCTTCATTACCTCCAATCTATCTCTTTAATTCTTTTTCAAGCTGCCAACAAAGCCCTTAAGCAAAGCGTTAAATGAACAAGCAGAAGTATCTTCTTCACCGTAGTAATCCAGACCGGTTATGGGAAGCATATCATGCCCTAAAGCCGCAACTGTATCATCATCTGCCATACACGCGGCAATATTCAATCCATAACGTATGCGTTCACAATTTATAGCATAAGATGAGTTTTGTGTTACCAGATGCGTCTCATAACGGTCTTTGTAACGCACATCGGCTGTGCCGTTATGACGCAAGGGCATTTTATAACTTTTAACAGAAAAAGCCGCAGCTATCATTTGACATCCTAAAGCACAAGCAAAAATAGGACATGAACCCACCAGCTGGCATAAAGTATCATAAACGTATCTTAAGCGCTCTGGGTTACCTGGACCGCCACTTACTACTAGACCGTCTGGTTTTTTAGTTAAAATATCAGATGCCGATGTACTGGCCGGAACTACTGTTACCTGCACATCACAAGCTAAAAGTTTATCTACCAAATCTTGGCGTACTCCTAAGTCTAACAACACTACTTTAGCTACAGGTTCACCATCGGGAGAAAGTGTATATTCTTCCTCTGTGGTCACTTGTTTAACAAAATCTATATGGTCATATTTAACAGTAGTTTTGATAATAGTTTGCCCCTCTACTAAATCTTTAATGATAACCGCCGTCTGACTTTTTTGCCTTAGTTTTTGACAAAGCTCGTCTATATTTTCTACCACTAAAGCTGGTGTACCATTTGCATCAAAATAGTCGTTTATCTCTTCATCTGTATACGGCAATATTAGGCCCGAAGCCCATAAATTATCGCTTTGTGCTTCATTCTCTTCATTTTGTGGCAACTGATCTATAGCATAAATCTTGCCAGCCGCTGCCGGGTCTGTGAGCACGTCGTTAAAAGAAGTAAGATTTTGGAAAAAAACTGCTTCACCACTGGTCCCTATTTCGGCACCGCACAACAAGCCTTCATAATAAGAGCCGTCTTCCAAAACCAAGTAAGCTTTTTGCCCCATTTATTATATCTCCTTGTAAGCCACAGCACCTTTGGCGATAGTTAATTTTACCCGGCCCTGCACTGTGCGCCCCTCTAATGGTGTGTTATGACCTTTAGATTTAAAGTCTTTAGCTTCCACCAGCCACTTTTCATTCATATCAAAAGCTACTAGATTAGCTTCTTCACCCACTTTAATAGTGCTTTTAATACCTAAAATAGCTGCTGGTTTTTGCGTAAGCGCTCTAATAGCCGTTTCCAAAGATATTTTATTATCTTTAATAAGACTGTTAACTAAAGCAAAAGCCGTCTCCAGTCCACTAATACCAAACGGCGCGTAAGCAAATTCACAATCTTTTTCGTGAGCAGTGTGCGGAGCATGATCAGTAGCGATAGCGTCTATAGTACCATCGTTTAAGCCGGCTATTAAGGCTTCTCTATCTTTTAGCGAACGTAAAGGAGGATTTACTTTAGCATTGGTGTTATATCCCAAACATTCACTTTCGTCTAAGACTAAATGATGAGGAGTAACTTCGGCGGTCACTTTTAAGCCTTCTTTTTTGGCTTGGCGCACCAGTTCCACGGCACCAGCGGTAGATATATGACAAATATGCAATCTGGCTCCCGTCTGTCTAGCTAAAGCAATATCACGAGCCACAATCACTTCCTCGGCGGCATTAGGTATGCCGCATAGTCCTAAGCGAGTAGCAATAATGCCGTCATTGATCTGACCATCTTTAGCTAAAGATGGCTCTTCACAATGCTCCATAATTGGCTTGCCGCTTTTTTGACTGTAAGCAAAAGCTAAAGAAGCTATCTGAGCATCGGATACACTACAGCCATCATCACTAAAAGCTATAGCTCCGGCTTGATCCAAAGCATTCATAGGACTTAAAGCTTGTCCTTCGCGTCCTTTAGTGATAGCAGCTATGAGCAGTACATATACAGAAGCATCTTCAGCTCTATCTAAAAAATATTCTATAGTAGCTACGTTATCTATAGCTGGATTAGTGTTAGGCATAGCACACACTACAGCAAAACCACCGGCAGCAGCAGCTTTGGTACCACTTTCGATAGTTTCTTTATGGCTAAAACCCGGCTCACGCAAATGACAATGTAAATCTATAAAAGCCGGCGTTAATACTAAGTCATGTGCATCCAAAACATTAGCCGTAAAACCGGAAATGTCCTTATCTATTTTCTCAATAATACCGTCGGCATTTACCAACACATCGGTCACTTCATCCAAACCATCCTGCGGACTATAGACGCGGGCATTTTTAATAATGATGTCGTTAGCTAAATGCAGATGTTTTTCCAGTAGTCTTTCTTCTTTAAATCTTTCTTTTTTAGTAAAATCAAAATTCATAACCATCTTTTTATATCTCCTCGCGCCCACACAGTAAATAAAGTAAAGCCATGCGTGTAGCCACACCGTTGGTCACTTGTTCTTGAATAACCGACTGTTTACCGTAAGCTACGTCTCTTTTTATCTCTAAATCTTCATTAACCGGCCCGGGATGCATAACTATAGCGTCTTTTTTAGCCAGAACTAAACGCGCTTCGTTTAACTGATAATCGGCAATATATTCGCCAACTGAAGGTAAAAGCCCGCTCTGCTGTCGTTCTTTTTGCAAGCGCAGCATCATTACTACATCAGCATCAGCTAGAGCTTCACCAATGTCTAATGTGCATTTGACTTCAGGAAAAATATCTCCATTACGGCTTAAACAATTAGGCAGCAGAGTCTGCGGACCGCAGATAGTCACTTCGCTGCCCATTTTAGTCAAACTCCATATGTTAGAACGGGCTACGCGTGAATGTTTAATATCGCCTATGATAGAGACTTTTAAGCCGTCTGTTTGTCCTTTATATTGACGTATAGTGAAAAGATCTAAAAGAGCCTGCGAAGGATGAGCATGCCAGCCGTCGCCGGCATTAATCATACTGCCTTTAAGATGCCTAGCCGCTGCATAAGGCGCGCCGCTTTGTGAATGTCTCATCACCACTACATCGGCTCCTAAAGCCTCTAAAGTACTCATGGTGTCTATTAGGCTTTCGCCTTTTACATACGATGAAGAGGCTGCAGACAAATTAATAACGTCGGCCGAAAGGTGTTTAGCCGCTAATTCAAAGGAAGAGAGAGTACGCGTAGACGGTTCGTAAAACATATTAGCAACGATGCGTCCGCGTAGCGACGGCACTTTCTTGAGCGGACGAGAAAGCACATCTTTCATTACCAGCGTAGTCTGCAATACTTTTTCTAAATCTTCTCGGGAAAAGTCGTCTACATCCAAAATATGTTTTCGCTGCCAAATATTGTCCGTCATATTAGTTTTCCTCACCTACTATACTCACGCTGTCTTGACCGTCTATTTCGTTTAAACACACTTGTACTTTTTCATTTTTAGCAGTAGGTATATTTTTGCCCACATAATCGGGGCGGATGGGCAACTCGCGATGTCCTCTATCTACCAACACCGCCAGTTGTATACTCTGCGGACGGCCAAAGGCCAGCAGCGCTTCTATAGCTGCTCTAGCACTGCGACCGGTATACAGCACATCGTCTATTAAAATAGCCGTTTTGTCATTAAGCGGCTTAGGGATATCTGACTGTTTTAAAGCAGGAGGAGCAGGCAAGACACCTAAATCATCACGATAGAAAGCAAAGTCTAAAGTGCCTATGGGCAATCTTATATTTTCAAATTTATATATTTCTTCGGCTAGGCGTTTGGCAAGTGGAACACCGCGTGTATGAACGCCTACCAGTACGACGTTTTCCAAGCCTTTGTTTTTTTCGATAATTTCATGAGCTAACCTAGCTATTGTGCGACGAATATTTTCTTCCGATAAAATTAACTTGTACAAAAAACCCCCTGCCATATACGTGCATAAAGCCCGTTAAGCGGCAAGAGGCTGCATTAAAATACTTCGGTTTACAGTCCTTACCTGTTTCACAGAACAAGTTTAAAGGCACATATTTTTAGATTTATTCATTATAGCATTTTCTTTGGTTGCTTGCCAACTCAAAAAAGAAAGGTTTTTAGCTTTAACTTGAGACTATTTTGCTAAAGGCCTTTATTTCTTGGTTTTTTATGCGTATAATCAAGTAAAATAATTTGTTAAAAATTTATGGGAGGGTGACATATTATGGTAAAAATTACATCTAATATTTTTGAAGGAGACATGTCCCCTTGGATTATAGAACAAGGACTGGGGGGCCTAACGGCCGGAGTTTATTTAACAGAAACATTTAATAGTAAAGGTTTAAACGAAGAAGAGGTTGAAGAGCACAAGGGCGCTATATATACGGTACTAACAAGCAGCGGCCGTCTAGTGGCTATGGCTTGCGGTAAAGAGTGGCAAGAAAGCTATTTGGAAATGTTTATTCTGGAAGGTACCGGTGGTTTAGAAAAATTTTTGGTAGAAATGGGCCTGATGAACATTACTACTGAGGAAGCCATTAATCAAGAGGCTGAAAAATTGGTAGCTCATCTAGCTAATTTTGCTTTTGAGCCCAAAGCTATTGCTAAAGAACGTACTCAAGAAAAACTTATAGCTGACGGCATAGATGAAGAAACAGCCAAAAAGATTGCTAAGCGTATGAGTGAAGTGGTTGAAGGTAAACTGGCCTGGAAAGATTTTGCAATCGAGGCAACCAAAATCATAGCTGCTCAGACGACTAAAGATCTTTAAATTTAATAACAACTAGAAAGAATCTACTATAATAGCGACTAGCAAGAACAACAGTGCAATAAACACTAATATTATTCGCACAGTTTTGCGTCGGCGCTCTTTAGCATCTCGCTTCTTTTTATCATCCATCAATTTTTCAATATCAGCATCACTAAAGGCAGATTGTTCATTTTTAACTATAGGTAAGGGTGCTCCGCAGCTAAAACAATACTCTTGTCCGCCTTCATATTTAGAGTTACAGTATTCGCATCTTATTTTCATGATATATTATGCCTTATAAAACTTATGAGCTAATATCTAACAACAATATCAAATTTATATCATCCATAAATAGCAAAATCTATAGCTATTCCAACATTTGTCCTGTACAATAACTGCGACAATACATGTCTATGCGCCTTTGCTAGACAGGCAATGATGTCTATATATAGGTTTATAAGCAAAGGTGTTGTCTTTACTTATAAACCTACTCTTTCTTGACATTTCCACTTCCACTCTTGACTTTGTGTCCGTTTAATATACACATTTCAATTAACGAATATTTAAACTTCTTAAGTTCACCAACTATTAAATATGGGAAAATAATTCATAATTATAACGGCATAAAATACCGACAACAATATTACTATAAGAATCGTAAGTAATAAGAACACCAAACCCACTATCCACCAGATTCTTTGCTTGCGCTCAAAGTTTTTAATGTCATCTCTTTGGGAGCCGAATCTCCAGGCCCAACGGTTGCCAAAAATACCACACAGTATGCTCCATGTTAAGATAATAGCCGAGATAAAGAAAGAATAGCCAGTGTTGGCATACATAAAAGCTGAGTCAAATACTGATAAAAAAAACATAAAAGCGACAATTAAAAAGCCCCGCCAGCCCATATTACCTAAAGTCCATAGTTGAGGAAACAAAAAGCCACCCCAGTTCCATTTCTTAGCATAAGGCGTGGGCATCGGATAAGAATGTACCGGCTTAGGCATAACATCAACCGCCGCTATGAGACTATTCACAGCAAAACCGCATGAATGACAAAACTTATCGTTGTCCGACATTTGCTCTGTACCACAATTGCGACAATACATATTTATACTCCTTGGCCTAGACGACTAACAATATTGATTTTAACATAACTTATAAGCAAAAAATATAGATAAAATGTTAGTGATAATGTGACTACAAAAGATAATCGTTAATAAACTCGGCCACACCATCAGCGCCGACATGACCTGTAACCATATGAGCTTTTTCTTTAAGAGCCGCCTTGGCATTTTCCATAGCTACTGCTAGACCAGCTGCTTCTAATAGTGGAATATCATTGATGCCATCACCTATGGCCGCTATTTGAGCAGTTGTTAAACCATAGTAAGCAGACAATTTCTTTAAAGCTATACCTTTATTAACATCCTGATGCACTATATTGATAAAGTGCACATCGGGAGCACAAGGTGCGCTGGCACATGAAAAATTCAATAAGTGACCAAAGCGTTCTTCCATTTGAGATATGAGAGCCATTTCGTCATCGTCTTTGCTTAAAAGACCAATCTTTAATATAGAATCTTTTTGCCAAAATTCATCAAAAGGCTGGTATTTTATGTGCACACCTAAATAATTGACGTGCACATAGTCTGACCAGTTTTTGATCTCGGCATATCCATGGTGTAAAGTATATAATTCAATATGCAGACCTATTCGTCGCGCAAAATCCACTATTTGCTCAATCAATAGGTTGTGAATAGGCTGACAAAAAAGCTCGTTCCCCTCTTTATCTCCGCACCAGGCACCATCGGAAATTATATGATATTTAGATTTTAGTTTTAACTTATTTACTAACTTCATACAAGATTCAAAGGGACGACCGGAAGCTAAAGCCAAAATAATGCCGGCCTCTTCGGCTTTATGTAAGGCCTCTTGATTAGCTTGGGAGATTATAAATTTGTCAGATACCAATGTACCATCTATATCAATTGTCAACAAACGTATGTTTCTCATAAAGATCATAGTAACCATAACATTTTAGTTTGACATTGACAACTCTTCCTTGGCTAAGCCAGAGAATTCTTGATTCCATGATCTTAGCCTGCAGCATGCGAGGTCAGATAACTTTTGTCAAGGAGGTTTGTTAAATTCTTCTGTGAAATTTTATGTATCTATTCTTGTTAAATCCACAATCGCTTTGTTTCGGTAAACCAAATCAGGGCGTGTGATAAATCCTTGCTTCTCCCAAAAGGCGTTTCCTTTTTCGTTTTTATTGAATACCACAAGAGCGGTTTTGTTGATACCCTCGCTCTCAAGCGCGGACATCGCAGCGTCTAATAACGCCGTTCCAACGCCATTCCGTTGCTCACTTTGCGCTACGGCGGTATGGTGAATATATCCTCTGCGTCCGTCATGCCCGCATAAAATGACACCGATAATCTCGCCGTTGTTCTCTGCAACGAAACAAGTATTAGGGTTTCGTGCAAGGTATTTCGCTATACCGTCTTTGGAGTCGTCAAGGTTATTCAACCCCATGTTTGGTGTGTTCTGCCAAAGGGTATAAACTCTTTCGTAATCGTCGATAGTCATTTTTCGTACGTTCATTCTGCACTCTCCTTCAAAACCTTTATGAAAAACGTTGCAAAACCATCGTGAACATTTAGATATTTATCGCCGTAGCCATCAATATCATAGTAGTATTTTCCGCTTTCAATATGTACGGATAAGCAGTCAAGCTGCTCTTCAATATGTCTAGCTAAGCAATAGTTAAACACAAAGCAGTAGTAACCGAATGTTTTTGTATTAAGGCAACCTGTTCAATAGTAGGATATAAGACAAAACCTATAGCTTTTTTCAAGTGTTGTTTGACTTGTATTCCATATGCTTGTATTCTGTATTGATATTATATGATTATCGTCTAACACAAATATTTTATCAAGATAACAATATGTGTCTCATATCCTCTTAGCTCAAACGATTGGCTTTACGGCACAGTTGCCGATAAGTATCACAAAACTTACAATAAAGTGTATTTAAAGTCAGAAAAGCAGGTGTGTCTTATGAAAAATTTAAAGATAGCATTCTTCGGTGATAGCCACGACCATGAAGTGCTCTATCATATAAGCTATTTTACTCAAAAAGGCTATGATGTACGTTTTTACTCTGTTAAAGCTCTGCCGAGATACGTAAGTTCACCACCCAATTTACGTTTTAAAAAACTCTCTACCGTCAATTATCCATGGACCTATTTTACTTTCGTAGGTACCGCTTTTCACATGCTTAGACATAAACCCGACATTATGCACGCTTTTAACCTAGCTAACTACGGAGTGTTGAGCTCGCTTTATTGCCGTTTAGCCGGCTTTAAGCCTATGATCTTAACAGCTAAAGGACAAGATGTTTTTCACGATGCTAAAACGCATAAAGGCTGGGCTATCAAACATATGATACCCATAGGAGCTTTATTTACTTCATCGGATGAAATGGCCGTTCAAGAGATGGTCAAAATGGGGGCTTCTATTAAAAAAGTGCGTGTTATAGACCCTAAAAGAGAAGATATGCTTCAACAGTTAGAACAAGACTATCTAGAACTAACAGCTTTCAAGAGGGTCATGTTGGCCGCTCGTCAAGAAAATAAAGACCAAAAATAATGTCATGCTCCCACTGAACAAATCACAATACAGACCTAAATTACTTACTGTATTTTTTAACCAGTCCTTGTAAGTATGGTAAAGCTTTCTTAGAGGCTATAGCACGATGGGAAATAGCATCTTTTTGCTCAAGGTTGAGCTCAGCTACATGCTTGGCTAAATAAGGTACATAAAATATGGGGTCGTAGCCAAAACCATTTTGACCTTTAGGTTTGCAAGCTATTTGGCCATACAACCGCCCCTCAAAAACTTTTTCGCCGCCGTCCGGAGTTACAACAGCTATAGCGCAGACAAAATAAGCTTGGCGGTTTTGTTTACTCCGCATGTTTTTTAACAGAAGCTCACAACGCTCCTCATCTGTTTTGCAATCTTGGTCGCCATAGCGTGCCGAGTATATACCAGGAGCATTATCTAAAGCCTCCACACACAAACCACTGTCATCCGCTAAAGCTACCATACCGCTTTTTTGGCATATTTCACGTGCTTTAATTAAGGCGTTTTCGCTAAAAGTTTGACCGCTTTCTTCTGCGTCTTGAGTTAGGCCAACTTCAAAAGGCATAAAAAAGCAAAGCCCTGCTATAGCAAGCAGGGCTTTATACTCTTTTACTTTACCTTGATTGTTGGTAGCTAAGCAAAGATTCACCAAGCTTAGTCCTTGTTGGTTTCCCAGCGATTGTTGAGTCTAGCCATAACCTGTGGCAAAGTAGTGTATTCTAACTCTTCCAAGGGCAGGCGATGGGGTTCAAAAGGACCGTGTTTTCTAAGCATATAAGCCATTTCGTTGGCTTTTTGTCTAGCCGGCTCAAAACTAATATCTTTAAACATATCGCGCGGACCCACCAGCATACCGTCAGCTAATTGAAAGCCATAAGCCATCACTCTGGGCGGGCCGTCAAAACGAGTAGGTACGCCGTCTTCCATAGAAACCGGCATTAAGGGACCATAGTGCGAGCCACGCATCCATCCTTCTACAATAGTAGGTTCAGCAAAAGGCTCTAGCACTTCACCAACGGCTGGAAAATTACCTTGACAACGCACTATGCAAACGGGGTCGTCTTTACCTACATACTTGCCGGCAATATAAGAAAGTTTTTGAGTAGAAGAAACAGCACTAATTTCTTTGGTGTCTTTATGCCAAATATTTCTTACCATATAGCGAGCTGGAGAACCTATAAAAAGCAAAAGATCGTAGATTTCCTCGGGAGTATTGAAGAGAACCCTTTTATTTTCTTTAACATCCAAAACTTCAAACACAAAACCATTATGCATTGATTCTCCGATAACCAAACCAGCAGTGTTAAAAGGATCAGCAAACATCTTATAAAGAGGCAAATTCCAAGCACCAGAGGAAGTTTTATCAGCCATAAAGATAATGACCGGTTCGCTAGCGCGCTCTTCTATTTCCATCTCAGCTACGCCCGGACCCATACCTTTGATATTGCCGCTGAAGGCGTCGCTTAAAAGATCTTGGCCAGCGCCGTACAGTTTGAGTTTTTTAGCTACTTCTGTAGCTGCTACAAAAACATCCCAAGATAAACCATGAATTTCTTGAGAATGAGTACCCTTTTTGTGAGTCATAATCAACTCAAGATCATCGCCACATTTGGTCACATGGTAATCTATAATTTTGCCAATTTTCTTGGCTTCGCTTAGCAATTTATGCCCCATTGCTATGCATTCCGGATGAGATTCAGAGTGACCAACATAGCCGCCGATATCAGCCTTAATAACACTCAGGGTTACTTTCATGTTTTTCCTCCGCAAGTAAAAGCCGCTTTTGTATTACGAAGCGGCACCTAGTTACTAAATTTATATACAAATTTTATCAACATAAGCTTCAGAGTGTCAAGGAAACATCCTAAATATACAAATATTACAACAAAAGGAGATCTATCTTTGAGTGCTATTTTATTTTGATGCATTACGTGCAGTCCAACATAAAAGATACTAAAATTATACACTAAAAAATAATTTTGATAACTATAGTAACATATATTGCAAAAATAGTAACAAATGTATTATAATTTGAAGATAATGAAAATTGTACGTTTTAGTATGAACAACAACCCACGCTACGGAGTCCTTGAAGATAATATTATCTCCGAACTTTGCAATGCTCCCTACTGTGAACTTACTTTCAGCGGTCAGAAATTTGCTCTGGAAGCCGTAAAATTACTAGCTCCGTGCGAACCCACCAAAATTGTAGCTCTAGGTTTAAATTATCACGCCCACGCCAAAGAATTGGATCAAAAAATACCTACTTCTCCGCTTACTTTTTTAAAACCATCTACAGCAGTAATAGGCCCGCATGAAAACATAATTTACCCGCCACAGTCACAAAGAGTAGATTATGAAGGCGAATTTGCTGCTGTCATCAAAAAATCTTGCTGGTGCGTACCACAGGAAAAAGCTTTAGAGTATGTGTTGGGTTACACTTGTTTTAACGATATAACAGCTCGCGACCTGCAAAAATTGGACGGACAATGGACACGTGCCAAAGGCTTTGATACCTTTGCTTGCGTGGGTCCCTGGCTGGAGACCGACTTAAATCCGCAAAACTGCCAAATACACACTTATCTCAATGGTCAGTTGCGTCAAGATGGTAATACTGCTGATCAAATATATTCTCTAACAGAAATTATTGCTTTTATTTCCCGTGTGATGACTCTACTACCGGGCGACATTATCGCCACCGGCACTCCTCCGGGCATTGGCGAGATCAAAAAGGGCGATATCGTGCGCGTAGAAATAGACGGCATAGGTTCTTTGATAAACGGTGTGTCTAATCGCTAGCAAAGGTCATGCAAAACTATCGTTGCAGCCCGTAGATATAGTGTTCTGCGGGTTTTTTTGTTTCTTGCTAGGAAAAATCATTTGCCTAGCTACGCACAATAGTATATAATTAAGAGTAATTAGAATTTTTACTATATATACGTATATTCTCTACGATAAACACAATATATAGCGGAGGAAATAAATGAAAATCTCTTGTTTACAGGAAAACCTAAAATACGGTATGAATGTGGTGCAAAAAGCCGCTGCTATTCGCACCAGCCTACCTATTACCAACAATATTTTACTATCTTCCGAGAATTCCCGTCTAAAACTCACCGCCACTAATTTGGAGATGGCTATCACGTGCTGGATAGGCGCTAAAGTAAGTAAAGAGGGCGCCGTTACCGTACCAGCCGTCACTTTAGGTAAAATCGTCACCGAGTTGCCAGATGAACTAGTGGAGATGGAGGTCTCTGACCGCGAAGTTTTAAGCCTGAATTGCGGTAATATCTTTTCCAAAATAAGCGGCACTGGTACTGAAGATTTTCCGACTGTGCCACAGATTAAAAATGGCATCAATCTTAAAATAAATGCTGGTGATTTTAAAAAAGCCGTGCTACGTGTAGCTTTTGCCGCCGCTGCCGACGAATCCCGACCAGTTTTGACCGGCGTATATACTGAATTTAATGGTAAAGAGCTAACATTAGCAGCTGCTGATGGTTTTAGATTATCCGTTGATAAGATAGCTTTATTAGAAACAGTAAGCGAAAGCGATAAGATTATCGTACCGGCCCGTACTTTAAACGAAGTTGTACGTCTTATAAACGACAACGACCCCGATGTGCAGATTACCATTGATAAAGAAAAAAATCAGGCTCTTTTCCGCCTAAAAGAAATAGAGATTGTTACTAATCTTCTGGCTGGCAATTTTCCACCTTATGGACAGCTTATCCCCAAAGAATATACTACTAAAGCTATTGTAGAAACCGCCGCTTTTACTCGCGGCAATCGCGTGGCACGCATTTTTGCCGAAGGTAGCGGTATTGTGAAATTGGAAATCGGCGGCAGTAAAATGGCTATCTCGGCACGTGCCGAGGAAGTTGGTGAAAATAAAAGCGAGATCGAAGCAGCTATCGAAGGCCATTCAAATAAAATTGCTTTCAACGGTAAATATATCGCCGATGTATTGGCAGTAATACATTCCAGCGAAGTAGCTCTGGAAATGATTAATCCACAAAGTCCGTGCGTCATCCGTCCGGTAGGCGACAATACTTATATACATGTCATCATGCCCATGTTTATACAGTAACGTTTTAATATAATCGCAAACATCAAGGGCGGGCTTACCGCCCTTTTTGTTTTGTTATGCAAACGCAGATCGCCCTTGCACTTTATATCATTTCATTGGATAATTAATAATTCAAAAATAATTTATGCATAGTATTAAAATAGAAATGAGTATCAACAATAATTGCCATTACAGCAGCGGCATAACCTACCCTCAAGGTTTTTGGGCCAGTGGCATCTGCGCTGGAATTAAAAAAAATAAAGAAGCTTTAGACTTAGGTGCTATTATTAGCTCTGTACCGGCAATATGTAGTGGTGTATTTACGCAAAACCGTTTTTGTGCCCCTTCGGTTTCTTACTCACGCAAGATAGTTAAAGAAAACACCATACGTGGTATATTAATAAATTCCGGCAATGCCAATGCTGGTACCGGCCAAGAAGGCATACTAAACGTATTAAAAATGGGCGAAATGGGCGAAAAAGCTTTTGGTTTACCACCGCAGAGTTTAGCTATTGCCCAAACAGGTATTATCGGCGTACAGATGGATATGAACAAAGTACAGGACGGTTTAAGAAAACTCAATATTGAGCCTTGTAATTCATATGCTTTTGCCAAAGCCATCATCACCACCGATACTGTAGTTAAAGAATACAACGCTGAGATAACTACCCTAGACGGTAATTACCGTATTGGCGGTGTTGCCAAAGGCAGCGGCATGATTCATCCCAATATGGCTACGTTGCTGGCTTTTTTCACTACTGATGCCAAAGTGCAAAAAGAATTTTTGGATAAAGTGATAAAAGAAGTTACCGACAGTACTTTTAATATGATAACGGTAGATAAAGATACATCAACCAATGACAGCACTTTTATAATGGCCAATGGCTTGAGCAATATAGAAATAAAAGAAGGCAGTGCCAATGCTATACAATTTACTGACGCCATCAAAGAAGCCTTTATTAATTTAGCACAAAAAATAGTGCGTGATGGTGAAGGAGCTACTAAATTCTTGACGGTAAATGTCTTCGGTGCTAAAGATATCGAACAAGCACGCACTTGTGCCCGTGCCATAGCGGCTTCGCCTTTGGTAAAAACCGCCGTGCATGGTCAAGACCCCAACTGGGGACGTATTATCGCTGCTGCTGGTTACAGCGGAGCTGAAGTTAATGTAGATACCACCTCTCTTTTTATCGGGCCAATTTGCATATTTGACAACGGTACTCCACAAGGGCAAAACTTAAAAGAGGCTAATTTGGAAATGCACAGAAAAGATGTTATTTTTAATTTATATTTAAATATCGGTGAGGCCGATGCCACTGCCTGGGGTTGTGACTTAAGCGGCCAATATGTCACCATCAACAGCGAGTACAGCACATAATGAGTAAAGATATTATAGTCATCAAACTTGGTGGTTCTATTTTTGAAGAAAAAGATACTTCTTTAGATGATATTGCCACTTTATATGAACATGGCCAAAAGCTAGTTATAGTTCACGGCGGTGCCGCTAAAGTTTCTTTATGGCTTAGCAAAATGAATATACCAGTAGAAATAGTTGACGGTGAACGTGCTACGACATCTGAAAGCTTAGAAGTGGTAACTGCTGTTTTGAGTGGTCTGGTTAATAAAGAAATTACCGCCGCTTTACTGGATAAAGGCGTTAAAGCCTGCGGTTTGAGCGGAGTGGATGGTAGTATAATAAACGGCAAAATGCGTGGTGGCAAAATGGGTTTGATGGGAGACATATCTAGAGTAAATATTACTCTGTTACAAACCTTGTTGAATAAAGGCTTTACACCTATTCTTTCTCCCGTCTCTCTAAATCAAAAAGAATATCGTCAAACTGAGAATGAGCGTCTGCTAAATATTAACGGTGACCCTTTGGCCGGAGCACTGGCTTGTGCTTTAAAAGCTAAACATTTGATATTTTTAACGGATACCGACGGCGTAAAAGATCAAAACGGCTATATAATAGATAAAATGACATCGGCTGAAGCTTTAGACTTGATAGCAGACGGCACGGCCCAAGGCGGCATGATACCTAAACTAAAAGCTGCTAAATTGGCAGCTGCCAACGGCACACAAACAACTATTATAGACGGCCGTAGACCTTCAGCTATTTTAAGACAACTAAGCGGCAATAATTTAGGTACTGTTATTAAAGGATAGACATGAGCAATACTATAAATAAAGCCGACCAATATTTTATGAACACCGGCAAAAGAGAGCCTATAGTGTTAGTCCGCGGAGAAGGCGCTAAAGTTTGGGATGAAGACGGCAAGGAATATTTAGACTTTGTATGTGGCTGGGCTGTCAATAATCTTGGACATTGTCCGCCAAATGTGGTGCGAGCTATAAAAGAGCAGGCCCAAACTCTCATTCAGACTTCCAACCATTATTATACTATCCCACAGACTGAGCTGGCCGAGCTTCTGATAGAAAACAGCGCTATGGATGAACTTTTCTTGTGCAACAGCGGCGCTGAAGCCAACGAGGGTGCTGCTAAACTGGCGCGCAGGTATGGCAAAATACACAAAAACGGTGCTTACGAAATAATTTCTCTTAGCGGCTCTTTTCACGGACGCACCATGGCTATGATAAGCGCTTCCGGTCAGCAAAAGTACCAAGAACCATACTCCCCCTTACCTACAGGATACATTAATGTAGAGTTCAACAACATTGAAGCGGTTAAAGCCGCTACTAACGAAAAAACCTGCGCTATTATATTAGAGCCTGTACAAGGTGAAGGTGGCATCAATGTGCCTTCCCAAGAATATATGCGAGCTTTAAGAGAGTGGTGTAATCAAAATAATTTACTGCTGATATTTGATGAGGTACAGACAGGCATCGGCCGATGCGGTGCTCTTTTTGCTTATGAACTTTTTGCGATAGTGCCTGATATTATTACCTTAGCCAAAGGTCTAGGCAGCGGCTTGCCTATAGGAGCCTTTATGGCCCAAAAGAAAGCTTGCGTGTTTAAACAAGGTGAACATGGTTCCACTTTCGGCGGCAATCCTTTATGCTGTGCAGCTGCTATAGCCAATCTTAAATATATTTTAAATAACAATATCCCATTTCATGCTAAAGAAATGGGTGAGTATATAACTAATGCTCTATTAACTTTAAAAGATGAGCATAGCATAGTAGATTGCGTACGTGGCAAAGGTTTGCTATTAGGTTTGGTTTTAAAGGAAGAAATATCAGAAAAGCTTTGCCGGCAAGCCGAGTATAATGGTTTATTAGTTAATAATGTGCAAAAAGCTGTTATTCGCTTGATGCCGCCGCTTATTATTACTAAAGAAGACGCTAACCAAGCAGTAAAGATATTAGATCAATCCCTTAAAGAATTAGGTTATTAAATAAGTTATTTTAAGGACCGAGCGTGACTGCTTTTCTTATTATTCGTGCCACCATATTGGCCATACTATTGGTAACGACGCTGATAATTATTATTGGCGTCAGTATACGTAGATCAGGATTGGCCATGGATAGCAGCGGCAAAACTATAGAATTTGCTTTTGACAATCAAAAAATACCCGACCAATTATTACAAGACGCTGCCGCTGTAGCTAAAGAGTTATTTCCCAAAAATCTACATGAACAGGAAGATTTTGCCAAAAGCGCTATCGGTTTGGTGTGTTATTGTAAGAACAAAGATGCATTGCTTGTATTTAACTCCGGCGGTTATGGACGCGCTCATTTTAATGGTTCTACAGGCTGGGACAAAATACTCAACGGTATGTACGAAATTTTAGATAATTTAGGCGTCAAACACACAGCAATCTCTTACAACCGTGCTATAAGCTTATGGAGCGGCTTTGCTAACGAACAAGGTGCTTGGTTTAATGCTAATAAAAAACAGGTAGAGGAGCAAGTCGCCAAACTCTTCCTATGCTTAAGGCATAACCACAACTTGCGCATAATACTGTGCGGAGAGAGTAACGGCAGTTATTTTTCCTACCAAGTCTTTCAACTACTATGCCAAAGCAACCGTGTATACGCTGTACTAACCGGACCGCCTCCTTTTCGTCGCATGAATAAGCATGATATGTGTTACATTACTCGCACTAACGGTAAAGAACCGGACACTTTTTCATATGGTAAGATCGGAGCTATAATTGGCCGCAATTTTAAAATCATCATAGGTAATGGTCAAACCATAGACGGCGGAAAAATTTTAAATTCTATCGGTGCTCCCGGACATGTATACGGCTGGGAGGGATATCCTCTTTTACAGCAAGAGATATACGAGTTCATCGTTAAATATTTTGAAAATCAAAATAAATAATTATGTTATAATATGCTGTCTTTTATTAAGGTAGGGGACTAACAAGGAAACTAAAATGAGAGAAAAGGTAGTGCTGGCATACTCCGGTGGCGTTGATACTTCAGTCGCCATTAAGTGGATCCAAGAAAATTATAATATGGATGTCATTGCCCTTACAGTTGATGTGGGCAACGAATCGGATTTTACTGTAATAAAACAAAAAGCTTTAAATGCCGGCGCCATTAAAGCCATTGTTAAAGATGTAAAAAATGAGTTTGTTGAAGATTATATCTTCCCGGCTTTAAGGGCCAATGCTATGTATCAAGGTGTATACCCATTAGCCACAGCTATAGCCCGCCCGCTTATTGCTAAACTTTTGGCGCAAACCGCTCAAGAAGAAGAAGCTTCAGCTGTAGCGCATGGCTGCACCGGCAAAGGCAATGATCAAGTGCGTTTTGAAGTAGGCATACGCACTTTTTACCCCAGTGTCAAAATTTTGGCACCGGCCCGTGAATGGGAGTTTAAATCGCGCGAGCAGTCTATTGCTTATGCCAAAAGACACAATATACCGCTACCAGTAGTGCTGGAAAAACCTTTTTCCATAGATGAAAACTTATGGGGTAAAGCCATTGAATGCAGTATATTGGAAAACCCTATGAATGAGGCTCCCGAAGAAGCCTTTACTCTTACTGTCTCCGTAGACCAAGCTCCAGCGCAAGCTGAATATGTAACTATAGATTTTGAAGAGGGTTTACCTACTGCTATCAACAGCAAAAAAATGAAACCGCTAGAATTAATAAACGCCATCAGTGCATTAGCCGGTAAACATGGTGTAGGCCGTATAGATCATGTAGAAGACCGCTTAGTTGGTATCAAAAGCCGTGAGGTTTATGAAAGTCCGGTCGGGGTGGCTTTAATTGCCGCGCATAAAGCTTTGGAGTTTTTGACCCTATCACGAGCCCAATTATCTTTTAATCAAACGATATCTAATAAATATGCTGACATCATTTACGAGGGTTTATGGTACAGCGGCCTTAAGAAAAACCTAGATGCTTATCTTAAAGACAATCAAAAATATGTCACGGGCAGCGTGCGACTTAAGATGCACAAAGGACACTGCACAGCTGTAGGTCGCATCAGTCCTTATTCTTTATATAATTATGATTTGGCTACTTACGATGCTGCTGATAAATTTGATCATTCACAAGCCGAAGGTTTTATCCAACTCTTCGGTATGGCTTCACAGTTGCAAGCACAAATACAGCCGGAGATAAAAGAAAAATGAATTTAACACGCAGCCGTTTTGGCAAAGAAGCTGATGATTTGGTAATTTTCTATACTTCTTCGCTACCTTTTGACCGTCGTCTATACGCCGAGGACATACAAGGTTCCATGGCTCACGCCAAAATGCTGGCTAAAAGTAATATTATTACCGATGCAGAATATCAGACTTTACTGATGGGCTTGGAAACCATACGTGAAGAAATAGAAAATAACACTTTTGTATTCAAAAACGAAAGCGAAGATATACATATGGCTATTGAGAGCCGTTTATTTGAAATAATAGGCAATGTAGCCGGCAAACTGCATACTGCCCGTTCACGTAACGACCAAATAGCTTTAGATATGCGTTTATACACAAAAAAATATTTAAATGAACTGATGTATTTGCTCTCCGAAGTGCAAAAAGCCCTAGTGCAAAAAGCTGAGGAAAACAAAACACTTATTATGCCAGGATATACTCATTTGCAAAGTGCCCAGCCAGTGCTTTTTGCCCATCATATGCTGGCTTATTTTAATATGTTTAAACGGGACTACGAGCGCTTTGCTGATGCTCTAAAACGTACCGACGTCATGCCTTTGGGCTCCGGTGCCCTAGCCGGCACAACTTATAATACAGATAGAGAATTTTTAACTAAAGAGCTTGGTTTCGAAAAAGTCTCCAAGAACAGTATGGACAGTGTTTCCGATAGAGATTTCATTTTAGAAACACTGTCTGCTGCTGCTATTTGTATGATGCATTTTTCCCGACTTTCCGAAGAAATTATCCTGTGGTCATCTTTAGAATTTAGCTTTATAACTTTAGACGATGCCTATGCTACCGGTTCTTCAATAATGCCACAAAAGAAAAATCCAGATGTGGCCGAGTTAGCTAAAGGCAAGACCGGTCGTGTGTACGGTGCTTTGATGCAGATGCTTACTGTTATGAAAGGCTTACCGCTAACATATGGACGCGATATGCAAGAAGATAAAGAATGTTATTTTGATGCCTTAGATACCTTAACTATAACTATGCGTGTATATTCGGGTATGATATCCACTATGAAATTAAAAAGCGACAGAATAGCTGCTGCTATAGGACAAGGCTATATACTGGCTACCGACATGGCCGATGCTTTAGTAAGAAAAGGTCTATCTTTTAGGGAGGCACATAAAGCTGTAGGTTTGCTTACAGTTTACGCTGCCGAAAATAACCTGACCTTTACCCAAGTGCCGATGGAAAAATATCTGGAGATATCTCCGCTTTTTGACGAAAACATCAAAAATATCACAGTTGAGCAGGCTGTTGAAAACCGTAACCAAACCGGGGGTACTTCTTTTGCTCAAGTAGAAAAACAAATTTCAGCAGCCAAGAAAGCTCTGGGTATTTAAACAAAAGAACAGAGAATTTCTCTGTTCTTTAGATGAGACTTTAAAAAATTAAATGATAAAATTATCCCTCTTGGACAATTTTATTGTAGGTACGTAAACATCTAGTACACATAGTAGTACGTACTTTACGGCTACCAACATTGACCGACACCGGATGAATGTTGGGGCGGGAAATTTTGGCTGTGTGACGTTTGGAGTGCGACACGTTATGACCAAACATGGGCGTTTTACCACAACACTGGCATTTCATTATATATTTAACTCCTTTGACTACTTAAAGGTTTTTAGATAGAATTCCAACAGAAATTAATGTTACCACATCTGTTGTTCTCTTATCAAGAAAGACACGGTATTTAATAAGAGAGGAAAAATTAAGAAAGATGGCTGAATACAGGACGATCGGCGGCAAAGAATTTCGCGATATGTTGGCTGCTTCTTGCAACTGGCTAAAGAAAAGTGCCGATGATATAAACAACTTAAATGTCTTCCCGGTACCAGATGGTGATACCGGCACCAACATGAGTATGACTTATAAAAGCGGTACAGAAGAGGCCTTGGCCGTGGACAGCGATAATATCTATTTAGTGGCTAAAGCTATGGCGCACGGTGCTTTGCTTGGCGCCCGCGGCAACAGCGGAGTTATTTTATCGCAGTTCTGGAACGGCTTTGCCAAATCTTTAGAAAATAAAGAATATATGAACAGTTGCGATTATGCTGATGCTCTGACGGTGGCTTCTGCCAAGGCCTATAGCGGTATTGCTAATCCAGTGGAAGGCACTATGCTGACGGTAATGCGTGACGCTGCTTCTGGCGCCCAAAAGGCTGCCGAAGAAATGAGCGACTCGTACCAAGATATAATTAAGGTAGCAGCAACAGCCGTAGATTATGCTCGTGACAGTGTTTCCAATACCCCTAATTTACTTAAAGTACTGCGCGAAGCCGGTGTGGTAGACAGCGGTGGCCAAGGCATATATACCATTTTGGAAGCTATTTTGCTTTTCCTGCGCGGCGAAGAAGATATAATGCAATATCGTAAATCACGTGTTATTGCTTCCACCGCTCCTTCCGGCAGCATTATAAGTCTCGAAAAGACCCTTTCTAAAGAAGATGAAGATCCTTTTGGTTATTGCACCGAGTTTTTGGTGCGTGGTGAAGATATGGATGTAGACAAGATTCGCAAAAAGCTGGAGAAAAAAGGTGAGTCTTTAATTGTGGTGGGCGACGAAACTACCGTACGTATCCACATCCATACCTTAAATCCAGGTGAGATTTTGGAATATGCCTGTTCTTTAGGCACTATGCATAATATAGGTATCCACAATATGGATGAACAAAGTCAACGTTTTGAAGCTAAGAAAAAAGATGATATTTTACAAAATGTCAACATAGCTGTCATAGCAGTATGCGCCGGCAAAGGTCTAAATGAGGTATTTACTTCTCTGGGTGCCGTTAAAGTCATTGAAGGCGGTCAAACTATGAACCCTTCCACTAAAGATTTCATAGATGCTATTAACAAAATTCAATCACAAAATATCATTATTTTGCCTAATAATAAAAATATTATTATGGCCGCTGAACAAGTTAAAAGTCTAACCGATAAAAATATCTTTGTGGTTCCTACGCGTACCATTCCTCAAGGCATAGCTGCTCTGCTGGCTTTTGACTATAACGCTCAAGTTGAAGAAAATACTAAACTCATGACCGAAGCTACTAAAAATGTTAAGACAGTGGAAATAACACGCGCTTCCCGTTCCACAAACATTAACGGCCTAGATATCAAAAAAAAGCAGGCCATAGGTTTAATAGACGGTAATTTGCTGGCGGTATCCGACAATGCCAGTGGAGTAATGGCCGATGTATTAAATCAAATCAATATAGATGACTATGAAGTAGCTACTTTATACTATGGCGAAGATATAACGGCTGAGCAATCAGAAATTACCGCTGAAGAAATCCGCGCTGCTCACAACAATATTGAAGTAGAAGTAATTTTCGGCGGCCAGCCGCATTATGACTATATTGTTGCCGTAGAATAAACTTTCTTTATTTAATATCTGTTACACAACAGTCTTGTGCGCAAAAACTGTATAATTTCATAAAAATACTTTAAAGCATAGCGCACAAATCAAGGAGTTCGTGCTAGAATAAATAAGCTAAACGTATTAAGCAGTGCTAGGTGTTTTGTTGTAAAAAACAAATAGGAAAAGACAAAAATAATGACTAATAAACTTAAAATAGCCATAGTAACTGACAGCACTTCTGATATTACCTTTGAAATGGCTGACGAGATAGGTATATTTATCGCACCTTTATATGTACAGATAGACGATAAGAGTTACACTGATGGCATAGATATAACTCATGATGAGGTATTTGAGCATTTGCATTCGGGATCTTATCCCAAAACGGCTCAACCTACACCGGCTAAGTTTATGGAGATTTTCCAAAAAGCTTTGCAACAAGCTGAATATATTATTGCCATCAACATCAGTCATCATTTGTCAGGTACCATATCAGCAGCCAAACTGGCTGCTGAGCATTTGCAGTTGGGCCCTGATAAGATTACCATTATAGATTCTTATTGTGTAAGTACGGGTTTATCCGCTTTAGTCATGCAAGCAGTTGCTATGTCAAAAGAAGATTATTCGGTTGAAGAAATAACGCAAACAATAAACACTATTATTAAGCGCATGCGTATGTACGCTACTTTTGATACATTTAAATATATATTGGCTGGCGGACGTTTAGGTAAGGTAGGCGAAGTAGTAGCCGGGGTTATACCAGTGCGACCAGTTATTACCCTTAAAGATGGTAAAATAGTCATGGCTGGTTTTTGTCGCACTCGCAGAAATTCTATAGAAAAAATGTATAACTATATCAAAGAAACTTATGAGAAAGGTAATCTGACCGGGCGTATAGGTATTTTATACGGCAAAGAATATGATGAGGCTTCAAAACTCAAGCAAGATTTGGAAAACCTAACACAAAATCAACATGAAGTATTCATGACTCAAATAGGTCCGGCTTTGGGCGTGCATGGCGGTCCGCAGACTTTAGGGATATTTTTCGAAGATACTGAACTTGAAGTTTTGGATAAAAATACCGGTGAGCAACGTTTAGGTGGGTTATCTATTCCAAAAATACGCTTACCTTTCGGCAAAAATAAAAATATCCAATAATACAGTCTATGGACACACAAGCTTTTAGACGCATATTAAAGCTGGAAGAGCAAAAAGATTACCAAAATAAATCTATTATCGGCGGTATAGATAACGCTCTGTACCGCTTTCTTGCTGATATGGAACAAGCCATCACCAGCCCACAAAAACTAGCCTCTTTCAGCTCTTTTATTAAGACTTTTGCTCCCTATACTCCGTTACCGCCAGCAGAGAGAACACTATGGATAAAGAGTATATACATATTATTGGATGAATTAGATAAAATTCTAGCTGATAGAACTAATATGCCTATAATAAATGCGACGCCAAAAATAAGAAGAGCGGAAAGTAAAACTGTTTTATCACAAGATACCGCTAAGCCAGTAGCCGTCATAACAACAATGAAGAAAAAAACCGAAACACATAAATCAACAGAAATAGTTTTACAGTTACCATTAACAACTATTAAAGGCATTTCTGAAACTATAGGCAAAAAGTTCAATAAATTAAATATATATAATATTTATGATATGTGTACGCATTATCCCAGCCGCCATCTAGATTATGGTCTCTTAAAGAAAATCAGCCAATTGCAGGCCGGCAACGAGGAAACAATCCGCGCTTTTGTATGGGAAACCAGCATTAAAAAAGGAGACAATGGACGACAAAGCAGTGAAGCTGTGTTAGGAGACGACAGCGGCAACGTGCGCGCTTTATGGTTTAATAACCCCTATATAGCCAAAAATTTCAAAAGCGGCGATGAGATTATCGTTTCCGGAAGGGTAAGTATATTAAACCACCGTGCTGTTTTTGAGAGTCCCGAATGGGAATATGCCGATAAAGCCGGCACGCACACTGGCAGATTAGTGCCGGTTTATCCGTTAACAGCCGGCTTAAGCCAGCGGCAAGCTCGTAAGCTTTTCAAAGAGGCTACTGAAACCTATCATGGCGCTTTCAAAGAATTTTTGCCGGCTGAGATCAGAAAGCGACAAGGTTTAATAGATTTAAGTAAGGCCATTTTACAAGCCCATTATCCTGATAGCTGGGAAAGTAAGGAGCAAGCACGAAAACGTTTGGCTTTTGATGAGCTTTTTATATTGCAGGTAGGCGCACTAAAGCATAAATATATCTGGCAAAAAAGCGGATGTGCGGATAGCATAAGTGTAGATCAAAATCTTTTACAACGTTTTGTAGTCTCCTTACCTTTTAGTATGACCGACGCTCAAAAGCGCGTCACTCAAGAAATATTGCAAGATATGCAAAAAACTATACCAGCTTCACGCCTTATTCAAGGTGAAGTAGGTAGTGGTAAGACAGTGGTAGCAGCTATATGCCTGCTCTTAGCTGCTCAGGATGGCAAACAGGGGGCTTTAATGGCTCCTACAGAGATACTAGCCGAACAACATTTTAGAAGCTTGTGTAAGCTTTATGGGCCACTAGCCGCTAAAATAGAAGAGAACCAAGAAAATCCCTTTGAGATAACTTTACATGGCTTAACCGCTAATCCTTTGCGTTTAGCTTTACTAAGCGGAGAAGTTAAGGGTAAAGCGCGCCAAGAAATATATAAAAATATAGCCGATGGCCGCACAAATATATTAGTAGGCACTCATGCTGTCATTCAGAAAGATGTAGAATTTACTAATCTGGCTTTAGCTATCATCGACGAACAGCATCGCTTCGGCGTAAACCAACGTCAAGAATTACGCAATAAAGGCCAGCGGCCACACACTATAGCTATGACTGCCACCCCTATTCCGCGCACTTTATCTCTTACTATTTACGGCGACCTTGATTTGTCGGTTATAGACCAGATGCCAGAAGGCCGTCAAAGAACAAAAACCAAATGGCTGAATAATGAGGAACGCAATAAAGCCTATGCTTTTATTCAAAAACAAATAAATGAGGGACGACAAGCCTTTATTATCTGCCCGTTAGTAGAAGAAAGCGAAACTGTGGCCGCTAAAGCAGCCACCAGCGAATATGAATATCTAAGTAAAGTGGTTTTCCCCAACTTCAAAGTAGGGCTGATTACCGGACGGCTAAGCAGTAAAGAAAAAGAGGCTGCTATGCATTCCTTTAGCTTAGGCCAAATAGATATTTTAGTGGCTACTGCTGTGGTAGAGGTAGGCATAGATGTACCCAACGCTACTGTCATACTGGTAGAAAGTGCTGAGAGATTTGGCTTAGCTCAATTACACCAATTCCGCGGGCGCGTGGGGCGCGGCGGACATCAAAGCTACTGCCTGTTGCTGTCGGAAAACATTAGCCAAGATAGCATGAACAGGTTGCGTATTATAGAAAGCACCCAAGATGGCTTTGCCTTAGCTGAAGAAGATTTGAAAATGCGCGGCCCTGGTGAATTTTTCGGCACCCGACAAAGTGGTATGCCTGAACTAAAAATGGCTAAACTTTCCGACGTTATGCTGTTGGAACGAGCACGCAAAGAAGCACAAAAGCTCTTTGAGCAAGATCCTGAGCTAAAGAATCCCGAATTAAAAGAAGAGCTAAACCGCGTATGGCGCGAAGTAGAAGATAAACTCTCTTAACTTACCGCTACTGATACCACCGCAATTTCCTAAATCCCGCCTTTTTTAGGCACTAAAACACCTGCTCTTTCAAAAAGCAGTCTCTGTTCTTTGGTAACTTCACTGACAATAATTGATTTGTCGTGGTAAACCTTGCATTTAAGATGACGCATCAGCAACAGAAGGCGTTCGACTGTATCATGCGGTTCAACAAGTTTCTTTAGTTTCAGATACACAATAAGAGCAATAAAGGATAGCAACATTAATCCTCGAAAACTCGTCTCACTATGTATACGCAAAGGCAATATATTTAAATCGTCTTTGGCTATACCGAAGAGTTGTTCGGCAGCCTGTCTG
>Ga0123353_10001333_pt1 | contig 30238 bp, 30 predicted proteins | sample TergutLab28metaG_3_FD_92763 | JGI IMG/M metagenome (GOLD analysis project Ga0123353, IMG submission 92763) | Labiotermes labralis P3 segment gut microbial communities from Petit-Saut dam, French Guiana - Lab288 P3 | ecosystem: Host-associated > Arthropoda: Insects > Digestive system > Gut ...
CCCTTTTTTTTTTTAAATTATTTTTTAATGTGTTTTTTTCTTTTTTTTATTTCATAAAATTTCACTTTTCTTTTTTTTTTTTTTTTTTTGGAAAAATAAAAAATTTTTCCGCCCGCCGCAAACCCCTTTTTCGCCCATATCAAAAAAGAATCCCCGCTTTCCGAAAAAATCCTTGACTTTCCCCGATAATTTGGTATAATAATAAATTGCTGTGCTATATGTGCGGCGAAGCCCTGTGCGCAGGGCAAAAGGCGGGCAACCCGCCGCTATCCTTGCTGTGCTAACAACACGGCCAAAGTCCAAAAGGAGGTGCAAACATGTCAGCAAACAGCTACGAGACCATGATGGTCTTCTCCATGACAGGAGGAGAGGAAAACATCCGGGGTCTGATCGAGAAGTTCAAGGCGCTGGTGGAAGAGAACGGGACGCTCGAAGGCGTTGACGAGTGGGGCAAGCGGAGACTCGCCTACCCCATTAACGACGAGCCTGAAGGCTACTACATCCTGATGAACTACACAAGCGGCCCGGATTTTCCGGCGGAGCTTGAGCGCATTGTCAAGATCACCGAGGGTGTTCTGCGCTCGCTCATCGTCCGAAAATCCTGAGCAAGAAGAAGGGGGAAATGAAAAATGCTTAACTGTGCGGTCATTATGGGAAGGCTCGTGGCCGATCCCGAGCTGCGCACAACGACTACAGGCGTTTCCGTCACGTCTTTCAGAGTCGCGGTGGACCGCAACTTTGTCAGGCAGGGCGAGGAACGCCAGGCCGATTTTCTCGACATCGTCGCGTGGCGGCAGACAGCCGAATTCGTGACGCGCTTTTTCCGCAAGGGATCCATGATCGCTGTCCAGGGCGCGATACAGACGCGTTCCTACGAGGACAAAAGCGGAAACAGGCGCACGGCCGTCGAGATCATCGCGGACAACGTCAGCTTCTGCGGCTCCAAGGCCGAAACCGGCGGCGGAAACGTGACCAACCGCTATGACGACCAGGTCCCGCCCACGCCGTATAACAACGCCCAGGCTCAGATTCAGGCGCAGCCCGCGCCGTCTTTCGCGTCTGGTACGCCGGGGGACTTCAGCGATATCCAGGACGACGACGAGCTTCCGTTCTGATTCGTCCGAACTTTACTGTAAGGAGGTATAAACTTTTATGGCTTATGATAAAAGCGAGAGAAGACCGAACAAAAAAGGACGCAGAAAGGTTTGCTCCTTCTGCGTCGATAAGGTTGAAGCGATAGATTATAAGGACATCGGCAGGCTCCACAAGTTTATCTCGGACAGGGCGAAGATCTTGCCCCGCCGTGTAACAGGTACCTGCGCCGCCCATCAGCGCGAGCTGACGACGGCGATCAAGCGTGCTCGTCATGTCGCTCTCCTGCCTTATACCAACGAATAAATTAGGAGGAAAGAGACATGAAAAGAACGTATCAACCGAAAAAGCGCCATCGCAAGATGGAGCACGGCTTCCGTAAAAGGATGGCCGACCGCAACGGCCGCAAGGTTCTTGCCCGCCGCCGCGCCAAGGGACGCAAAAGGCTGTCCTACTAAAAGCAAAGGGCAAGACGTTATGCCTGATTTTATCACGCTAAAACTGAACAGCGATTTCCGCCGCGTATACGGGCGGGGAAAATCCTGTGCCGGCCCTGTGCTGGTGACCTATTGCCTGAGAAACCGCGAGGGCGTCTGCCGCTTCGGTATCACCACAAGCAAAAAGCTCGGCGGCGCGGTTCAGCGTAACCGCTGCCGCCGGGTCATCAAGGAAGCGGCATACCATATCGCCCCGCTTTGCGCAGGCGGCTGGGATGTCGTTTTTGTGGCTCGCGTGAAAACACTTCACGTGAAGAGCACCGCCGTCGAACGGGAAATGAAAGGTCAGCTTAAACGCCTCGGTGTACTGGAGGCGGCAAGCGGCAAGCAACAGGCGGCCAGTGGCCGTCAATTCAGCGGACCAGGTCAAAAAGAAAGTGTATGAAGAATTTTTTACTGCGAGCGATCGCGTTTTACAGAAAACGCATATCCCCGCTGTTCCCCCCGATGTGCCGGTACTATCCGACCTGCTCGGCCTATGCCGCCGAAGCCATTGAGGTTCACGGCGCGCTTAAGGGAACGCTTTTGGGGCTTCGGCGCGTACTGCGCTGCAACATCTTTTTTCCGGGCGGGTACGATCCGGTGCCCGTCAAGCGGCAAGGGACAAGCCGCAAATAATTAAGTGAGAAGTAAGAACCTGTATTCATATGGAGGTTCTAATAAGAGGTTCTAATGTCATATTTTTATGGGATTTTCGGATTTGTCCTTCGGCAAATATTTTTCGCCGTCAACAACTACGGCCTGGCGCTGATCATCTTTACCTTTTTGACGAGGCTTCTGATGTTCCCGGCCTCTATCGGCCAACAGAAGAACACGGCCAAAACCCAGCGTATGCAGACAAAGATCAAGAAGATCCAACAGCAGTACGCGGGCGACCAGCGCAAGATACAGGAGGAGACTCAGGCTTTATACAGCCGCGAGGGTCACAATCCCCTCAATGCGGGCTGCCTACCGATGGTGGTGCAACTGCCGATCATTTACGGGCTTATCGGCGTGATTTACCGCCCGCTGACTTATGTCCTGCAAATTTCCGAGACGCATGTAACCGCGCTGACAGACGCCCTTGGGAAGCTGATGGAGCTGTCCACGCGCAACGCCCGCACGGTTCAGCTGCTCGTGTTTGACCACTTGGACGAGCTTGCGGGCTCCGTTCCGGCCGATGTCTACGAAAAGATCGCCGGATTCAACTTCACCTTTATGGGCTTTGAATTGGGCAAGGTTCCGTCGTACAGGGAGTTCAACGTTTTGTGGCTGATCCCGATCCTGTCGTTTTTGTCGTCTTTCGCCAGCAGCCTTTTTATGTACTTTAAGCAAAAGCAGACGAATCCCGAAATGGCGAAAAATCCGACCATGGGCTGCATGACTTTCGGTATGCCGCTGTTTTCCCTGTTTTTGGCGTTTCAGTTCCCGGCCGGCATCGGCATGTACTGGATCGCGTCCAATCTGTTTGCGTTTTTGCAGACTGTCATTCTGAATTTTACGTACAATCCGAAAAAAATGATCGCGCGTATTTTAGTCGAGGAGACGATACAGCGCCGTTCCAAGGAAGAAAATTTAAAGCGTATATCGAAAATAAAAAGTTAACAACTAAATATAAATATTAGGTGGTGTTATATTTGATTAAGGAAGCAACAGGTACGGGTATAACCGTGGAGGAAGCCTTTGAGAACGCCAAAATGCTCTTAAACGCCCCCGACGAAGTGACCGTTGAGCATGAGATAATCGACGAAGGAAAGAAAAAAACATTCGGGCTTTTCGGCGGAACGCCCGCAAAGGTGCGCGTGTTTTACAACGTCTCGCCTTTCTCTGAGGCGGAGGAATATATCACGGCCATCCTGCACGGCATGGGCGTGAGCGAGGTCAAAATGGAGATCGAGGAAGCGGACGGCACGGTACAGATACAGCTGGACTGCGGCAAGGATCAGGGCACCGTTATAGGCCGCCGCGGCGAGGTACTTGACGCCATCCAGTACCTTACAAGGCTCATCATCAACAAGGAGTCGGATAACTACAAGCGTGTTTCCATCAATATAGGAAGCTACCGCGAGAAGCGTGAGGAGACCCTGAAAGATCTCGCGAAAAAAAACGCCGCGAAAGTGAAGAAGTACGGCAGGAGCGTCGCGCTTGATCCTATGAACCCCTACGAGCGCAGGGTCATCCATACCGCGATACAGGAGATTGACGGCGTCACCTCCCATTCCGTCGGCAACGGCAACGAGCGCAAGGTCATCATCACCTCAAGCGATGGCGGCTACAAGGGCGGACGCGGACGCGATAGCAAGGACGGCTTCAAGGGCAAGCAGGGCAACAAACGCTACGGGGATTCGCCGAAAGAGTACCCGCCCAGAGAGTACCCGCCCAAGGAGTATACCCCTCCGAAAGACTCGGCGCCAAAGGAGTTCGCTCCCCGGGACTTTACGTCCCGTGAATACCCGCCCAAGGAGTATGCGCCCAAGGATAGGGATTCCGCCGCGCAAAAAGAAAAAGCGCAGCCAAAAAAAGAACCGCGCTCAGGCTCGGCTCCCGGTTCGCTTTACGGAAAAATTGAACCAAAGCAGCGCTGACGCCACAGTGAAAATCTTAGAATTTGTATTTCAAATGGCGTCAACGCGCCAGGAAAGTAAGTTTTAGCATGAATCAAAAGGCGGCAAAACGCCAAGCAGCAAAAAGAAAAACCGCCGCGCAGAAAGCATCCGCGCAGAGAGCGGCTGCCATTAGGCGCGGGGAAGAGGTTTACGGCAGCGGATTCGCGAGGTTCTGGTTGAAGAAACGCAAGCAGAACCTGTATTTGCTGTTGTCTTTTTTGCTTGTGGGCATGTTCGCCGGGTGTCTTTTTGTGGGAATCGCGATCGGTAAAAAGCTGAACATGATCAACTTCGACTTAAGCGGCGGCTATGACTACAGCAACGTTCACGAAAGCTATTCAGCCGACGAGGAGGAGGATCCCGACTTCGCGCCCGTAAACGATATTACCGACGCCGCCTCGCTCAAGGACTGGCTTCGGAAGTGGGCAAGCAACGGCGGCGAAAAGATGTACAATAAAAACATCGTCAACTGCCTGCTGTGCGGGATCGACTCCGACTCCGGCAATATGGTAGGCGGGCGGGCCGACGCTATGATCCTTTTGTCTTTGGACAAGAGAACGAACAAGATCACGCTGACGTCGCTTATGCGTGACTCCTATACGTATATGAATATAAACGGGGACGAGATCTACTACAAGCTCAATTCCGCTTACAACTGGGGCGGCCCGGCGACTCTTGTCGAGGCCATCGAGAACAATTATAAGATTAAGATCGACAACTATGTCTGCGTGGACTTCAATACGTTCCCAAAAGTGATCAACGCCCTGGGCGGCGTGACGCTTGAGGTGCAGCGATACGAGGCCAACTATATCAACAGGACCACAAGGCACACCATCAGCTACGGCCCGGCAGTCACGCTTGACGGCTGGGAGGCGCTTGTATTCTCGAGGATACGCTACAGCGATATCGACGGCGACATCAGCCGCACGCGCCGCCACAGGCAGGTCATCATGGCCCTGATCAATAAGGCGAGGGACGCGTCAGCCGGACAGATCAACAATATGCTGAATCAGCTGCTGCCTTTCGTGCGCACGAACTACAGCAGGACGCAGATCCTGTCCATGAGCGCCCAGGCAATGGTCGGGGGCTGGGTGGATTATGACATTACGCAGTTGACGATGCCGCAAACGGATACGGAGGATCACGACAACGAAACCGTAACGGGTAAAAGTACCCATATACAGACAAAGTACGGCTCCGCGCCCGAGTTTTTCTGGATCGTTGACTACCAGCTTGACGCGCGGCGGCTCCAGATGGAGATATACGGTCAGACGAATATTGAGTTGCACGACGACAGGGTGTCGCCTTTCGACTTTATCTCAAGGATCACTTACGCCACGACGCAGCGGTATGAAACTGGGACGGAGCCTGAAACGGGTACGGAGAACGGCGAAACTACAGAGGATTCAAACGGCAGAGGACATGAGCGCGTAAGCCTTTTTGATTGGTTCAATAGATGATAGACGCTAGATCGTTAGACGGTAGAACGTTCTTTACTGAAACGTAGTATAAAAATCGCCTGTCACATATTACTTGTGGCAGGCGATTTTTATGTTGCATTAAGTAAAGAACGTCTACAATCTACTATCTAGCGTCTAGTCTAGTATGTGAATGTTGCGGACTGACGCCAGCGGCCATCCACCGCCGCGTTTATGAGCCCGAAAGAGCCGAAGCCGAGCCTGCCCGTTATCTTGACCGGCATGTCTACGGAAAAGGCGGACAGAAGCCCGTCGGCATTTACCGTCGCCTTGAGCGTCGCGCCTGTGTACACCACGCTCGCGTTGTTGAGGGTGAAAGGCTGAAGGTCCTCGGGCTTTACGTTCAGCGTGTCCATGCAGGACGAGTGAACGGGCGGCTTGAAGTTAAGATCGTCGCTGCGTTCCTCCTTTAAGACAATCGTGATGGCCCAGCCGCCGCCGCTTTTGACGCACGTGGCGCTCTTGACGCCGCTCGCCGGGAGCTTGCTCATCTTTGCATCGCCGTCAATGGGCAGGAGGCGCAGTATACTGTCTCCCGAGGACGTCTTGCCGTTTGTGTACGTGCCCGACTTCTTTGTAGGGTATGTATTCATGGGGGCAAGCATGTTCTCGGCGGCTCCGCGCGCGAGGCCCAGAGAAAATTCCGTCAGGTCGGCGTTCTGCCCTTCCGTAATGCTTATGGTCATCTTGTTTTTGTTCGCCTTTGTCGCGTTGGCCGCGTCGTTGTAAAACGCCACGATCTGCGCGGCGGTTCCGCCCACGGGCGCGATCAGGGCGGGCTTTGTCGTGGGTTCGGACGGGGCGGGAGCTTCGGTCGTTGAGGTCGGTTTTGTTGTCGTGTCGGATATGGGCGGAGTGGTTACGATTACGCTTTCAGTTTCGGTTTCCGTTTCGGACGGAGCTTCCGTCGTAGTGTCCGTCGGCGTCTCGATGGGTTCGGTTTCTGTAACGGACGGGTCGGTTTCCTCGATGGTCTCCGGGGTGGTGGTTGCGCCCTCTTTGCCGCCGGAACAGGCCGCGAGGGAAAATACCAAAGCGGCGGCCAGCAGCAGCGCGAGAAGCTTAGTTAAATTTTTCAAGTTAATTCTCCTTATCTATTTTTAATGATCATAATCAGTTTATATGATTATACCGCGCTGTGTCAATTGATGCTTTTGTAGATTATCCGCGTGTTTTTTTGTGCATATTTGATACCTAAACATCTCTTTGTAAACTTTTTTTGAATAGTTGAAAAAATACGAGTCAAAAAGTGGAATTCACTTTCCATATGTGCTATAATATATAATTGTATATCTTTAGCAGGGAGATGGTCGCCAAAGTTATGCCAACGAAAAAGAAAAAAAAGAAGAAAAAGAATCAATCGTTGCTGTACATGATGATCGTCATGGCGGCTTTGGCCGTCGTGTCGGCGGCTGTCATGACGTATACGTACATGAACGGCGGAAACGCCTCGTCTGAAAACGAGACGACTGAGCCGGAGCCGTCGGACGCGCTCACGGACTACGGCTCTTTCGTGCTGTCTGAGGGCGCGCTTCGCTATCCGCTGCTGCCCACTGACATCAGGGGGCTGTTGGTCGAGCTTGATCCCGGCGGCGTCTTTACGTTTTACGAATACGCGGACGGGCGGCTCAATCGCTATCAGAACGTCAAGACCGTCAGCGTCAGCGTCGAGTGCAGCCGCCAGAACATACCCGCGACGGTGTACTACGCTGAAAAGGACGGCAGACTCACGGGCTTCGGCCTGTTTACCACGGCGATCAGCGGCGCGAACGTGAAGCTGTACGACTACGCGTTTTTCAAGGCCGTGACCGCGCCGGACGGCTACGGCAAAAACCGCGCCCTGCTGCTGGTTGATTTCGACAAGGACGACTTCGCGTCGGACAACAAGGCGTATTCCGAGATTTTTTCGTGGAATCCCGACAGCGGCAAGGCGGATAAGCTGACGAGCGAAAACGGGCGCACGGTGGATGAACTTGGCCGTATGCGCACCGATTGGGCCGTGATCACGGATCAGCTCTTAAAAAGCTGCGGGGGAAAGCGGCTGTACCTGTCAGGGCGGAACTACAACCTCAACAACTTAGACCGCATATGTGACGCGCTGGTGATTCCCGATTCGGCCTCGGCGCCCCAGAAAGCGGTCACGGGAATAACGGGCGCTTACCTCAAGGTCACGGACGGCGGCAACACGCTTGTGTTCCTCAGGGAAACGGGAAGAGACAGCTTCGCGGCGTTCAAAAAGAGCAACGGGACCGAAACCGCCGTCAAGGAGTTTGAGGGCAGGCTGCCGGACTATCTGATGTGCGGTGACTTCCTTTTGCATAAAGAAACGCTGGTATTGACTGAAATATCGTCGGGCATGGAAGCGAAACTGAAAGTCGAGGTGAAGAGCCCCGTGTCTTTCAGCATAAGCCCCGACGGGCGAAAGCTCGTCATCTTCGGCGGCGGCGCACAACAGACGGCTGTGTTCTACGACCTTTCCACGGGGGAGAGCGAGGCATCGCGGGAGGACAATATCTTCTCCGCCGAATACACGCAGATCATATGGCTGCAAAACGACGTTTTTGCCGCCATGGCGGTTCAAGACGGAAGCTTGGTTTACCGCGTGTGTAAATTCTGATAAATAACTTACCGCTTGCCGCTTAAATGTTTTCTCTCCTGAAATCGACGGTAAGCTCATTGATGGACATCTCAAGCTTGGTATATTTTACCCCTGCCGCGTCAAACATACGCTTTGAGGCTTTGACGGGGACGGTATCTGCGTACTTGTCGGAGATGTAGACCACCTCTTTTATCCCGCACTGGATGATGGCTTTAGCGCACTCGTTGCACGGAAACAGCGCGACGTATATCCTGCATCCGTGCAAACTTCCGCCGTCGTTGTTAAGTATGGCGTTAAGTTCCGCGTGGCATACATAGGGGTACTTTGTGTCGTAGCTGTCGCCGTCGCGCTCCCACGGGAAGTCGTCGTCGCTGCAGCCCGCGGGCAGCCCGTTGTAGCCCACAGACATGATTTTATTTTGAGCGTTGACGATGCAGGCCCCCACGCGCGTGTTGGGATCTTTGCTGCGGTAAGCGGACAGCATGGCGACGCCCATGAAATATTCGTCCCAGGAAATATAATCGTTTCTTTTCGGCACGGTGGTTCTCCTTTTGTTTTTTTAATTATTCTACCACATCTTGTATGCCTTTACAATGCTGTATGTGAATTATATCGCATCCAATGTCTAAAATCTAACATCTGGAAAAGGATGGTTCATCACTATGGGAATCATAAAAAAAATCTTCGGCGACTACTCGTCAAAAGAGATCAAGCGGCTTATGCCCATGTGCAACAAGGCGCTCGCTCTTGAGGAGGAGTATGCCCGCCTGACCAACGAGGAGCTTCAGGCCAAAACCCCGCAGTTCAGGACACGGCTCGAAAAGGGCGAAACGCTGGACGACCTTCTGCCCGAGGCTTTCGCCGCCTGCCGGGAGGCATCCTGGCGTGTGCTGAATATGAAGCACTTCCCTGTTCAGATTATCGGCGGAGCAGTCCTGCATCAGGGGCGTATCGCCGAGATGCGCACCGGTGAGGGCAAGACGCTTGTCGCCACGCTGCCCGCCTACCTCAACGCTCTGACGGGACAGGGCGTGCACATCGTCACGGTCAACGACTACCTGGCCCGCCGCGACTCTGAGTGGATGGGCAAGGTTTACCGCTTTATGGGCCTGACGGTGGGGCTTATCGTCCATGATCTTGACAACGCTGAACGCAAACAGGCGTACAACGCCGATATCACCTACGGCACGAATAACGAGATGGGCTTTGATTATCTGCGCGACAACATGGTGCCTTACAAGGAGCAAAAGGTGCAGCGCGGCCACGTATTCGCCATTGTGGACGAGGTTGACTCGATCCTGGTGGACGAGGCGCGCACGCCGCTCATCATTTCCGGCAAGGGCGACCAGTCAACGGACCTGTACCGCCAGGCGAACGCCTTTGCCCATACGCTGAAAGGCGTAAAGGTCAAGGAGATCAACTCCAAGGAGACGGCCGAGGACGTCTCCGCCGACGGCGACTTCATCGTGGACGAAAAGGCGCGGACAGCGTCTCTCACAAAAGCGGGCGTAGCGAAAGCGGAGAAATATTTCGCGCTTGAAAACCTGATGGACGCGGAGAACATGACGATCCAGCACCACATCAATCAGGCGATCAAAGCCGTCGGCGTCATGAGACGCGACGTGGACTACGTGGTGAAAGACGGCGAGGTACTGATCGTCGACGAGTTTACGGGGCGCATCATGCTTGGCCGCCGCTATAACGAGGGGCTTCATCAGGCCATCGAGGCCAAGGAGGGCGTGAAAGTCGAGCACGAAAGCAAGACGCTGGCCACGATCACGTTCCAGAACTACTTCCGTTTGTACGGCAAGCTGTCCGGCATGACAGGAACGGCCATGACGGAGAGCGCGGAATTCCAGCAGATCTATAAGCTGGACGTGATTGAGATTCCGACGAATAAGCCCATGATCCGCCAGGACAACGCCGACGTCGTGTACAAGACGGAGCAGACGAAATTCAACGCCGTCATTGATCAGATCACGCAGTGCCACGAAAAAGGCCAGCCCGTGCTTGTGGGTACGGTTTCCATTGAGAAGTCGGAGGTTTTGAGCGCGATGCTCCGGCGCAGGGGGATCAAGCACGAGGTTCTCAACGCGAAGTTCCACGACAAGGAAGCGCAGATCGTAGCGCAGGCCGGCAAGTACGGCGCGGTCACCATCGCCACGAACATGGCCGGGCGCGGAACCGATATCATGCTGGGCGGAAACCCGGAGTTCCTGTCGAAAGCCGAAATGCGGCGGGAGGGCTTTTCGGAGGAGCTTATCGTGGAGGCGACAGGCTTCGCGGAAACGGGGGACGAAGAAATTATCAGGGCGCGAAATGAGTTTTCCGCGCTTGAAAAGAAATATAAGGAACAAATCAAGGACGAGGCGGAGGCGGTCCGCCGGGCGGGCGGGCTGTTTATCGTGGGTACGGAGCGGCATGAGTCCAGGCGTATCGACAATCAGCTTCGCGGGCGCGCCGGGCGTCAGGGCGACCCCGGCGAGTCACGCTTTTACCTGTCACTGGAGGACGACCTCATGCGCATCTTCGGCGGCGAGCGGCTGACCACGGTCATGAACGCGCTGAAAACCCCGGAGGATATGCCCATTGAGGCGAAGATGGTCACCTCTTCCATAGAACGCGCGCAGAAGAACGTGGAGGGGCGCAACTTTGCCACGAGAAAGAGCGTGCTCCAGTTCGACGACGTGATGAACCGCCAGCGCGAGCTTATCTACGGCCAGCGTAACAAGGTACTTGACGGCGAGGAGCTGAAACCCGTTATACTGAATATGCTCGATGAGAGCATCACGGAGTCGCTGGACTTCTACTGCTCCGCCGCCGTGCCGAAAGACGACTGGAACATTGAGGGGCTGAAAGAAAAATTTCTGGGCTGGCTTACGGCGGAACGGGATTTCAGAAATGGATTTGACAGAACCGAAGCCGCCGAAACGCTCACGCAAAGAGGGCGCGAGCTTTACGAAAAACGCGAGGCGGAGTTCGGTCCTGAGATCATGAGAAGCCTTGAGCACATGATCCTGCTTCGCAACGTTGACAACAAGTGGATGGATCATATCGACGCGATGGACGAGCTGCGGCGCGGCATCGGGCTGCGGGCGTACGGCCAGCAGGATCCTGTCGTGGCGTACCGCCTTGAAAGCTTTGACATGTTCGACGAGATGACCGCCTCTATCCGTGAGGATACGGTGCGGCAGATGCTCACCGTTCGCGTAAAGAGCCAGGAGGAAACGAAGCGCGAGCAGGCCGCGAAGATCACCATGACGCAAAGCGGCGGGACGAGCGACGGCAGCGAAAAGGGCAGGACGGTCAAAAAAGGCGCAAAGGTCGGACCGAACGAGCTGTGCCCGTGCGGAAGCGGGAAGAAGTACAAGAACTGCTGCGGAGATGTGAGGAAGAATTCTAAGGGATAAGCTTATGAACAATCACCAGCACACACACGCGGGCAAGGCTGTCAGCTATGATTTGGGCCGCCCGGAGTATCCGGATGATTTTTTTGATTATTTATATAACGAGATCGGTTTTCAAAAGGCCGATACCGTTATGGATATCGGATGCGGAACGGGAAAAATTACAAGGCGCTTTCTGGAGCGCGGCAGCAGGGCCGTCGCCATAGAGCCGGACGGCGAAATGCTGGCGCTGGCGGACCAACGCTTGCAGGCATACCCTGATTACGTTTCTTTCCAGCGGACTGCCGAAGCTACCGGGGTTGACACCAGCTCGGTCGATCACGTGTTTTGCGGCAATTCTTACCATTGGTTTGAAAGAGAAAAGGTGATATCGGAGCTCAGGCGGATATTGCGCCCGAATGGCTTGATTGTAATCGCGACCTTGGGCGGCGGCTCCAATCCCTTTGACGGGGAACAGGGAAAAATCTCTGAAGCATTCAAAAGAACTGTTCCGCGCGGGAACCCGGATGTTTCGCCGCCGTTCAGAGAGGGAGCTTTTACGGAAAAAATATTTTTTTACACGGTACATGAAACTTTCGATGAACTTTTACACGGCTATTTGTCAACGTCCTTTATGCCATCCCCCGGAGACGCCGAATATGACCTTTTCTCCGAAGCTGTCCGTGATCTGTTTCATCGTTATCAAAACGGCGGAACACTGGCGGCGGCCATGCGGCTGCATTGTGTAATTGGCCGCGCGGAAAATCTTATCTGAAATACGTTACAAAACAAAAGGAAAATCATATGGCCATTAAAAACATTATCTTCGATATGGGCGGCGTGATTATCGACTACAGCCCCCGCAAAACGCTGTCAAAATATTTTAGTGATGGGCGCGACGTTGAGCTTATTATGGACGTACTGTACGGCTCCGGCAGTCCTGTGAAAGATCTGTGGGGGCAAATGGATATCGGCGCCATGACGTCGGCGCAGGTCGCGGCGCAGGCGTGTCTGTATCTTCCGGAGCGGCTGCGCGAAAAGCTGACATGGCTTTTGCTCAACTGGTGGGACGAGATGCCTCCTTTCCCCGCCATGTGCGAATTCATCCGTGAGCTTAAAGAGAAAGGCTTCGGGATATATCTGCTGTCGAACACGCCTGAGGAGTTTCACGAGCGGAAAGCGTCGATCCCGGCGTTTCAGTATTTCGACGGCTTTATCGCGTCCTGCGACCATCAGCGCGTGAAGCCCGGGCCGGAGATTTTCCGCATTCTCTTCGACACGTTTTCACTCGATCCGGCCGAATGCTATTTCATCGACGACCTGCAACGCAACATTGACGGCGCGGCGGCTGTCGGCATGAAAGGGCATTGCTATGCGCACGGGGATGTTGATGTTTTGCGCCGTGCGATGATTGATGAGGGGATATTTTGAAATGAAAATTGAGAATTGTTGACGGGCGTTGCCCGTACCCATTCTCAATTCTCAATTCCATTTCCCGTGAGGATACTATGTCCTGTTTCTCCAACATCTTAAAAAACGCCGCCGAAACGCAAACCATCCTTTCGGCAATCACGAAAACCCGGCTGCCGATGGGCGTGCTGGGCCTTTCGCATATTCACAAGGCGCATCTTACGGCCTCTTTGTGCGAGCTGCTGGGGAGAAAGGCGCTTCTGATCGCCCCTGACGAGGCGCAGGCGTCGCGGCTTGCGGAGGACATGCGTGCACTGGGCGCGGACGCTTTTCTCTACCCCGCACGGGACTTCGTGTTCCGCACCGCCGAAAGCCGCTCGCGGGAGTATGAGCATCTGCGCCTGAACGTCCTTTCCCGCATGGCGGACGGCCGCTATGACGCGGTCGTGTGCTCGGTGGAAGCGGCTCTGCAGCTGACTCTTCCGCCGGATGAACTGAAAAAACGCGGCTTCACCCTGCGCGCGGGCGGCGATATCCCCATGAATGAGCTGAAATCGCGGCTTGTGAACGCGGGCTATGTCAGCTCCGGCCAGGTGGACGGCCCGGGGCAGATGTCCTCGCGCGGCGGGATCATAGACTTTTTCCCGCCCAACAGCGCCCTGCCCTGCCGGTGCGAGCTGTGGGGCGACACGGTGGACAGCCTCGCTTTCTTCGAGACGGAGAGCCAGCGCCGCTTGGAAAACATAAACGAGATCACTGTAACGCCCGCCAATGAGATCATCGTGAGCGGCGGCGAAGCTTTCTCGGATACGCTTGAGGCTTTCGCGGCGGGACTTCGCGGCAAGGGCGCCGTGAACGCGAAAGCTCTCATCAAAAACGACATTGAGCAACTTTCGGCGGGCGTCCGCCTCGCGTCCGTCGATAAATACCTGCCGCTCATATACGATAAGCCCGCGTCGGTTTTCGATTACGCGGAGGGCGCGATGCTGCTGGTCAGCGAGAGCTTTTCTGTCCGGGAACGGGCGGGCGCGTGCCATCAGCTTTTACTCGAGGAAATGCGTTCCCTGCTGGAGGAGGGCGTGCTTTGCCGGGGGCTTGACCGCTATACGCTCACGTGGGCAGAGCTTTTGTCCCGTTACGAAAAGCTGGGCGCGGTCTACCTCGATAACCTGCCCCGCGGCAGCTTTGATACGGGAGTCCGCGAGCTTGTCACCATGAACGCCCGCCAAAGCTCCGCGTGGAACGGCTCCTATGCCGGGCTTGTCCAGGACATCGCGCCGGCTTACGAAAAGCGCGGCACGATCGTCGTCATGTCGGGCGCGGAGAAAACGGCCAGAGCTTTGGCGGAGGATCTGCGCAACGACAGTTATAACAGCATGTATTTCCCCGCTTTCCCGAAAGAGTTCCTACCCGGCGCGGTGAATGTCCTGCCCGGCAGCCTGTCGATGGGAATGGACTACCCCGGAGAAAAATTCACGCTGATCACCTATGGCAGCCGGTACAGCCAGCCTGTAAAGTCGGCTCAGTCGAAGAAAGACGCTAAAAACGCCTTTAACAGCCTTGAGGAGCTGCACAGGGGCGACTACATCGTCCACAACGCCCACGGCATCGGCATTTTCGACGGCATACAGAAGCTGGAGGCCGGCGGCGCGGTCAAGGACTACATCAAAATCAAGTACGATAAAAGCGACGTGCTGTATGTGCCGGTGACGCAGCTTGACCAGGTGTCCAGGTACATCGGCCCGAAAAGCGGCCCCGACCAGACCGTCCGGCTCAACCGCCTTGGCGGCAAGGAGTGGCAAAAGACCCGCTCCAAGGTCAAGGCCGCCGTTAAAGATATGGCGAAGGAGCTGATTGAGCTTTACTCGAAGCGCAGGCAGATACAGGGCTTCGCCTTTTCGCCGGACATTGATATGCAAAACGACTTTGAGCGGCGATTCGAGTTTGAGGAGACGGCCGACCAGCTGAGATGTATAGACGAGCTGAAGTCAGACATGGAAAAGCCGTACCCCATGGACCGCCTTTTGTGCGGCGACGTGGGCTTCGGCAAGACAGAGGTGGCTTTGCGCGGCGCGTTCAAGTGCGCGTCTGACGGCAAGCAGTGCGCCATCCTTGTCCCGACGACGATTTTAGCGCTCCAGCACTATCAGACCATCAAAAAGCGCTTCGAGGGATTCCCCGTGGAAACGGAGATGCTTTCGCGCTTTTGCTCCCCGAAGCAGATCGCGGATACGCTGAAAAAGCTTCGGCGCGGCGGCGTTGATATCGTGGTGGGGACGCACCGCCTGATTTCAAAGGACGTGGAGTTCCGCGATCTGGGACTCATCATCGTGGACGAGGAACAGCGCTTCGGCGTGGCGCAGAAAGAGCGGCTCAAGGAGCTGTTCCCCGCCGTGGACGTTCTGACGCTGACGGCGACGCCGATCCCCCGCACGCTGAACATGGCCATGACCGGCATACGAGACATGTCCGCGCTTGAGGAGGCGCCGCGCGACCGCAGCCCGGTTCAGACATACGTCATGGAGCATAACCTTGACGTGTTGGCGGCGGCGATGTCGGCGGAGCTTAGGCGCGGCGGGCAGGTATATTACCTGCATAACCGGGTCGAGACGATCGAAAAGACGGCTTTCAGAGTCAAAGAGTCCCTGCCCGACGCGAACGTCGGCATAGCGCACGGCAAGATGAGCGAGGATGAGTTGAGCGACGTATGGCGCAAGCTCCTTGAGGGCGAGATAGACGTTTTGGTCTGCACGACGATCATCGAAACAGGCGTGGACGTTCCAAACGTCAACACGCTGATCATAGAGGACGCGGATAAGCTCGGACTCGCGCAGCTGCACCAGATACGCGGGCGCGTGGGGCGTTCGTCGCGCAGGGCGTCGGCTTATCTGACGTTCACCAGAGGCAAGCAGCTGACGGAAATCGCCGGGCGCAGGCTCGACGCGATCCGAGAGTTCACGGAGTTCGGCTCCGGGTTCAAGATCGCCATGCGTGACCTGGAGATCAGGGGCGCGGGCAACATCCTGGGCGCGCAGCAGCACGGCCACATGGAGGCCGTCGGGTACGAGCTGTATCTCAGGCTTTTGGCGCAGGCCGTCAGCGAGGAAAAGGGAGAAACGGAAGAAAAGCCCGAGCGTGAATGCCTGATCGACCTGCCGATAGACGCGCACATCCCGCCCGACTACATCGAAAGCGTGCCGCAGAAGCTGGCGATGTACCGCCGCATCGCGGACATCCGCAGCCGCGAGGACGCCGACGACGTTTTGGACGAACTGATCGACCGCTTCGGTGAGCCGCCCGCCTGCGTCAGGGGACTGCTCACGGTGTCGCTGCTGCGCGGCACGGCCATGACCCACGGCGTATACGAGATCGGCGAGGTAAGCGGCAAGCTGCGGCTGTATATTGACGAGCTGAATATGGAGAAGATCACCAGGCTCGCCAGAATGATGCCCGGCCGGGTGCTTGTCAGCGCCGCCGTGAAGCCGCATATTTCCATTAAGATCGCCCAAGGCGAGGAGCGGCTTGATACGCTTCGGAAAGCGTTCGCTGTCATGGAGGCGAGCGATAAACAACAAGGAGGACAGACATGTTAAAAAAGGTCGTCTCGTTTTTGCTCGCGATGGTCCTGCCGGTCTGCTTCTGCGCGTCCTGCGCCCGCGTGGAGTCCAACTCCGCCGTTATGACCGTCGCGGGAGCGAACATTTCCGCCGAGCTGTACGCCCGCTACCTGAGCCTTGTCTTTCACGATCCCGAAAACTACGGGCTGGACAGCGGCTTCTCCGCCGCCGAGGCCGCCGGACGCGCTAAAGAGCTGTGCGTCGATTATGTGGCGGTCAACACGCTTTTCAGGGCGGAAAGCCTGACGCTTACCCCGCAGTTCAGATACCTTATCGAGGAAAACGTGTCCGTCAACTGGAACCTCTATCAAAACTACTACCGCGCCGCCGGGATCAGCAAGCAGACGCTGACAAAGGCGTATACAAGCGCCGCGAAGAAAGACATGCTCTTTTTGTACTACTTCGGCAAGGGCGGCTATCTGGAGGTGCCGGACTTTGAGCTGCTGGAATATTACGAGTACAACTACGCGTCTTTCAAGGCAATCATCGGCTACCTGACGCAGCGCGACGACGAGGGCAATACGGTGCATCTCCCGCAGGAGGAAACCGAGCGCATCAAGGCGAACTTCCTCAACATGCTCGACGACGTGAAAACCGGCAGCACCATAGATGACGTGTACCAAAAGTACGCCAAAGAGATGAACCTTTCCTCCTATTCCTCCGACCTTATCACCATCAGAAGCGACAACATCACTTATCCGTCGGGCTTCTTCAAATCCGTAAAGTCGCTGGGGCTGGGCAATATCGCAATACTGGAATCAAAGGAATATCTGTTTTTAGTCGTCACGCCGAAGGAAGCGGAGGAAATCGTGCCCGGCGAATACCGCGAGGAGTGCCTCAAGGCCCTGCGGTTTGAACGGTTTGAACAGCAGGTGCTCGCGGGCGTCAAGGAGCCGTACAGGGTCACGGAGGACTCGCCAGCGCTGTATGATATATACGAACGGATCATAAATCTGTATTAAGAGGTGCTTACAATGATTTTGAATGAGGTTACAAAAGCCATATTCGGGCGGCAGACCGTCCGCGAGTATAAGCCGGAGCAGATAAGCGGCGAGCAGCTACAGACGCTGATCAACGCGGCGCTTTTGGCTCCCAGCGGGCGCAACAGCCAGCCTTGCCATGTTCGTTTTCTGCAAAACGCGGATATGCTGCGCGGCATGCAGATTGATTTCAAAAACCTTGTCGGCTGGGATACGCCGGTCCACACCCGCAGCGACAAAAATCCCTTTTACCACAACGCGCCGACATTCGCGCTGATTTTCGCCGAGGGGCAAAGCCACATGGACGGCGGCATTATGGCCGAAAACATCTGCATAGCGGCGCAGGGTATCGGGCTTGGGACGTGCCTTGTCGGCAGCGCGGGGGCGCTGTTCAACGCGCCGGAGGGAGTAAAGTGGAAGCTGAAAATGAATATCCCCGGCGATTACGTCTATCTTATAGGTATCTGCATAGGGTATCCCGACGAAAAGCCGGAGCAAAAGCCGAGGATTGAGGACAGGATTCAGGTTATACGGTGACAGGGGGATGTAACTGTAATGCTTACGCACAAAGGGACCGTCACGCTGACGACGCGCAGGCTGGTATTGCGCCGCATCGCCGTTGATGATGTAGAGGCGATGTTCCGTAACTATGCCTCCGACGATAAGGTGACGAAATATCTGTCGTGGAATACGTACGCGGATATGGAGAAGCTACGGGAGTACGTAGAGAGTTTTATTCCCAGCTATGAAAACCTTGAGTATTATCACTGGGGAATTACAATGAACGGCGAGTTTATCGGTACAATCAACCTTCACGCCATATCAAACAAGAATGAACACTGCGAGCTGGGATACTGCATGGGTTCAAGATGGTGGAACAACGGGATCATGACAGAGGCCGCCGCCGAGGTCATACGGTTCGCGTTTGAGGAACTGAACGTGAATAAGATCTGCGCGCTGCACGACGTGGAAAACCCCGCGTCAGGCATGGTCATGCAAAAAAACGGAATGAAGCGGGAGGGGCTGCTGCGTGAGCATACCGTGCGCAGGGACGGGACGCACGGCGACATGGCGTGGTACGCGATCCTGAAAAGCGAATGGAACGATAACGGAAAATAAACGCAACAGCGAATTTCGCCGTTGTAATCTCTGATTGAATATGTTATGATTTAAGGGGTGGTTCTTCTGAACATACAAATAAACAACATCTTGGCCGCTCTTCCCCGCTCTGACGGCTTCTCAGTAGAAACACGCACGATCTATATCAGCGGCGGCGTCATTGCTTCCGTCGGCGAAAAGCCCGAGGGCTTCCTGGCCGACCGTGAGATCAGCGGCGAAAACCGCTTCGCCATACCGGGGCTGATCAACAGCCATACCCACGCGTACATGTCCCTGCTGCGGGGCTGCGCTGACGATATGCCGTTCAACGACTGGCTTTTTAATCGTGTTCTGCCGCTGGAGGAAAAGCTTGAGGGCGAGGATTTTTACTGGGGCACCATGCTCGCCGTGTGCGAGATGGTCAGAGGCGGCGCGACCGCGTACATGGACATGTACATCGCGCCCGAGCACAGCGCCCGCGCGGCGCATGACAGCGGTATGAGGGCCGTTTTGACGCGGGGGCTTATCGGTGACAGCCGCGGCGATGAGGGCGGACTGCGCCGCCTGCGTGAAGCGGAGCGGGACATGGACAGCTTTGCGGGCTGTGACAGGCTGACGTTTATGCTGGCGCCCCACGCGCCGTATACCTGCTCTCCCGATTACCTGGGCGCGGTCGCCGAAAGGGCCGGTGAGCTGGGCATAGGCATACACACCCACATCGCCGAATCAGCCGCCGAAATCGAAACGATCCGCGAGCGGTATCATTGCACCCCGGTGGAAATGCTCGAAAAAGCGGGGCTTTTTGACGCCCATACCGCCGCTGCCCACTGCGTGTTCCTGACCGACAGCGACATTGACATCTTTCACGATAAAAACGTCAGCGTACTGACAAATCCCGTCAGCAACATGAAGCTGGGCAACGGCTTCGCGCCTGTGCCGAAGCTGCTTAAAAAAGGCGTGAACGTCGCTCTGGGGACCGACAGCGCCGCTTCCAACAACAACCTCAACATGCTCAGGGAACTGGGATATCTTACTTTGGTTCACAAGGGGCAAAACCGCGACGCCGTGAGCGTCAGCGCGGCTCAGGGACTAGGGATCGCCACTAAAAACGGCGCGAAAGCTCTCGCTTTGGAAAACACCGGCGAGCTTAAAGCGGGCATGAAAGCGGATCTCGCGATTCTGGACTTAAACAGCGTCACGCTGAACCCGCGCTCCGACCTCATCTCCGCGCTGGCCTACGCCGCTTGCGGGAGCGAGGTCGAGACGGTGATCGCCGACGGTCGTATTCTTATGGAGAACCGCGAGCTGAAAACGGTCGATGAGGGGCGGGTAATTTTTGAAGCAAACAGGATTTATGAGAGAATCAAGACGAAGTAAAAATTAATGGTGAATAGCTATAAAAGCGAGCAAGGAGCAAACACATGCACGACATAAAAGATATATCCCTCGCGCCCGGAGGCCATTCAAAAATCGCCTGGGTAAAGCAAAACATGCCGCTGCTGCACGGCCTTGAGGAGGAGTTTGCCGCGTCGAAGCCGTTCAAAGGGCTTCGGGTCGCGCTGTCCATTCATCTGGAGGCAAAGACCGCCTACCTGTGCCTTGTGCTCAGGGCGGGCTGCGCCGACATGTTCGTCACGGGCAGCAATCCGCTGTCCACGCAGGACGATGTGGCCGCCGCTTTGGCCGAGTCTGGTATCAACGTTTTCGCGCGGCACGGTGTGTCAGCGGAGGAATATGACATCCATCTGCGCAGGGTGATCGAGGCGGCGCCGGATATCATCATTGACGACGGCGGCGATCTGGTCAGCCTGATTCACGGCGAATACCCCGCGCTCATCAAGAATGTGATCGGCGGCTGCGAGGAGACGACGACCGGCATCCTGCGGCTTGAGTCGATGGAGCGGGACGGCAAGCTGCTGTTCCCCATGATAGCGGTCAACAACGCCAGATGCAAATATCTGTTCGACAACCGCTACGGCACGGGCCAGTCCGTCTGGGACGGGATAAACCGCACAACGAATTTGATTGCCGCAGGCAAAAATGTGGTCGTGGCCGGTTACGGCTGGTGCGGCAAGGGCGTGGCCATGCGGGCGAAGGGACTCGGCGCGCACGTCACGGTGACGGAGATAGACCCCGTCAAGGCGCTTGAGGCGCACATGGACGGCTTCAGCGTCATGACGATGGACGAGGCGGCTGAAACCGGGGACTTTTTCGTGACGGTCACGGGCTGCCGCGATGTTATCACGGAAAGGCACTTTAATGTGATGAGGGACGGCGCCATACTCTGTAATGCGGGTCATTTTGACGTTGAGGTTGACGTGGCCTGCCTGAAACGGATAGCCGTTGAAGCAAGTGAACAGCGCGCCAATATTATGGGATATACGTTAAGCAACGGACGGACGCTGAACGTCATTGCCGAGGGCAGGCTGGTGAATCTCGCCGCCGGAGACGGGCACCCCGCCGAGATCATGGACATGAGCTTCGCCATACAGGCCTTGAGCGCGCTGTATCTTGTGAACAACAGGGGCAAACTGAACCCCGGCGTTTTGCCTGTGCCGGAGGAGATTGATCAAAGCGTGGCCGTGCGAGAGCTTGGGCATTGCGGGCTGAAAATTGACGCGTTGACGGAAGATCAGAAGAAATATCTGGGAGTTTAGGCAGTGTGGAGGTTTAATATGACAATTAAAATCGCTCCCTCCATTTTGGCCGCCGACTTTTCGGCCTTGGGCACGGAGATAGAACGCGTAAGCGCCGCCGGCGCGGATCTTATACATTTAGATGTGATGGACGGCCATTTCGTGCCGAATATTTCTTTCGGCGCGCCTGTCATAAAAGCCGTCAGAAAATGCACGCCGATCCCTTTCGACGTGCATCTGATGATCAGCGAGCCGCTGAGATATATACGTGACTTTACGGACGCGGGCGCGGACATTATCACCTTTCATGTTGAGGCCGGCTCGCCCGCTGATGAAACGATAGAGGCAATCAGATCAGCCGGCTGCATGCCGTCGCTGTGCGTGAGGCCATCGACGGATGTGGAGATTGTTTTCCCTTACCTCGCGGAGGTCGGCATGGTACTTGTCATGACCGTTGAGCCGGGCTTCGGCGGGCAGGCGTTTCTGCCAAAAGCGCTGAAAAAAATCCGCGCGCTGCGCGGTGAGTGCATCCGGCGCGGCTTGGATATCGATATTGAGGTTGACGGCGGCATAACACCCGAAACGGCGGCCCGGGCGGCGCGGCACGGCGCGAATGTTTTTGTGGCGGGCAGCGCCGTGTTCAAGAGCGCAGACGCCGCAAGGGCGATTGAGAGTATCAGAACCTCCATATGAACACAGGCTCTCAGAGAGGCTTGCCTGTAAGCTTCTCCAGAGCATTGCTCTCCGCTAAAAGCGTCCAGTGCTCTTTCGTGAACTCATAAAACAGCCGCCCGTCAAATTTTACTCCGTTATATTCTGTGAAGAAGCGTTTCAGTTCTGGGGTGGCATCGGGCCACGTGAAGTCCGGCGCGTTTTCCGCGAATACCGACAGCCGGTATTTGCCGCCCGACTCATACAGCTCGCTTTTCGGCAGGCCGGCGCCTGACAGGGCTATGGCCTCGGCACAGTCCATCAGCGCGTCCAGCGACTTAAATTCATACGTTGCCGCCGCGTTCTCCCTTTTCACTTGAGCAAGGCTTTTCGCGCCGCCGCCGCAGGAATCGCTTTCCATCACGGTAAAATAGATGAAGCATCCGCCCGAGGGACCGGGCAGCGCCTCGATGAGCATTTTGCCGGAAGGGTCGATGTCGCGGCCAAGGGTCTGGCGCGCCCGGTCGAGCAGCGTCCATATGACGCGCCTCGTTTCGATATTCGAGTAGTCCATCTGATCGTATGTAATGCCCAACTCAGACATGTCGTTGTCCGTCAGCTCAACGATGATCTTGTTCTCCTGCGGCGCTTCGATCTTCAAAATGTCGCCCTCCCATAAAAGATTGCTACTACTATCATATTATCAATGCGGCGATTATGCAATGAAAAAATAATGCCAATTTTATTAGAGCGTGTTTAAATAAAGAAAACAGGTGAAAGTCAGGCGTCATTGCGAGCGCAGAGAAACGTTCTTTTATAACAGGGTCGGCGCGCGAAGCAATCCAGTTATGCAACTTTATTTTGCGTTGCCTGCCTGCTTCTGATTCCCCATCCATTTGCCGACTGGATTGCTTCGCGCGCAAACATTGCGGTTACGCAACGTTTCTCCGCGCTCGCAATGACGTGTATTTTTACCTCATATCTGTCATAATTTACGTGCATACGTCAATACGGTTTCATTATTCAACACATAATTCACATTGATATACTTTAAGAAGCGGGTGATCTCTTGCCGCGGCGGACGGCCTTTCAAAAAGAGAAGATCTTTTATCGCGACATGCTCGTCATGCTCGCGCTTCCCGCCGTTATGGCCTGCTACTATCACGGCCTGGCGGCTTTGAGGCTTATTCTGATCTGTATGGCGTCCGCCGTCCTGCTTGAAATCTCAGGCGCTTTCCTCATGAGATGCCCCCGTGACCTGCGCGACCTCAGCGCGCTGTTTATCGGCGCGGCGATCCCGCTTATGCTGCCCGTCAGCATCCCGGCGCGTATCGCGGTGACGGGCGTCGCTTTCGGGATTTTGGCGGTAAAGCTGCCCCTGGGCGGGACGTTCTCCGCGCCCTTTGTCCCGGCGGCCGCTGGCTTCGCGTTTATCAGTATATGCTGGCCCGCCGCGGTGTTTTCCTATCCTTTGGCCGGAACGGGCGGCGCGGTCGAGGGTGAATCCCTGGCGCGGATGCTTTCGCAGGGTACCTCCATACGTCCCAATACGATCAACGTGTTCGATATCCTCATCGGCAATGTCCCCGGTCCCATGGGCGCGGCCTGTATTATCGTCCTGCTGGGCTCGATGGCGTTTATGCTCCTGCGTAACCCACGGGCGATCGTCAATGTCCTGAGCTTTTTGGGCGTCTGCGCCACCATGGCCGCGCTGTTCCCGCGCATATACGGCGGGCTACGGCTTCTGTCGCTGATGATGGAGCTTTGCTCGGGGCTTCTGGTTTTCGCCGCGCTGTTTTTGCTGACCGATCCGGCCACGTCCCCGAAAAAGCTTTACCGCCGGGCGATGTACGGCGCCATGACCGCCGTTATCTGTATGCTGCTGCGCAGGTTCGGGCGGTTTGAGGAGAGCGTATGCTTCGCTGTTTTGATATCCAACGCCATATGGCCGCAGATAGAGCGGTGGCTGAAAAGAGCCTTGAAAGAACACGAGAAAAAGCGGAAAGAAGCCTCCGTGACGGATAAGGAGGCTGTGTCCGATGCCTGAACAAACGAAGCAAAGGAAAGAGCTTTCACCGCGCGAAATTTTTCTGAACGGTGTTATTTTGACGAATCCCCTGCTGGTGCAGGTGGTCGGGCTTTGCGTCGCCGTAACCGCGTCCTCGACTCTAAAGGCCGCGCTGCTTTTGTCGGCTGTGCTGTCGGCGTCACTCCTGCTGTGCGAGGCCGCGGCTTCCGCGCTGCTGAAATCCGCCGTGCAGTTCATACGCGTCGCCACTTATATGGCCATAGGCCTTTCGGTAGCCTGCCCCGTTATATTTTTCCTGAGCGGACGCGGTTCGCCACTTTTGGTAAACACCGGCATCTATCTGCCGCTGCTTGCGGCGAATTCACTGGTCGCGTTGCGGTGTGAGAAGTTCGCCATCAAGGCTGACGTCCCGCGCAGTCTGCTTGACGCTTTGGCGAACGCCCTGGGCGCGTCAATTGTCCTTATCAGTTCGGGACTCGCGCGGGAGCTATTGGGCGCGGGCACGCTGTACGGCAGGGAGATTTTCGGTGAAGCGCCGCTCCCGGCCATGCAGATGCCTTTCGGCGGATTTCTGGTTTTGGGATTTTCCGCCGTCACGCTCAAGCTGTTCATATCCATTTTTATGCCTGACCACAGCGCGGAAATGCCGTTCAGGATCAAAAAGACCAACCGCTCGCAGATGAAGAAAGATAAGGATAACGACAGGGATCAGGAATTAAGGGGTAAGGGCCAGGAGGCGGACAACCTGTCCGCACGCGAACCCGCCGCCGCGAAGCCCGTGCAGGAGCGTCCTGTGCCCGTGCCATCCACGCCTGAGCAACCAAAACCCGCGCTGCCGGTACAGAAAGAGCCTGTGCACGAGCCGGTTCCAAAAAAGCCGAAAAAGAAAAAAGAAATATCCGACGCCCAAAGCGGTAAAAATAGACCGAAGCAGTTTGTCAGCGAGTTTTACGGCACGATGTCGGAGGACGATCTCTTCGAGATGCCGGACATAACCTTTGAACAGAAAGATCCGGACGAAGCGTTCGCGCAGCTTTTGGCGGAGCTGACGGAAAAGAATGATTAGCGGCCAGTTTGTTGACATTGCGGTAAGGAGGGTGCCACGTGACCTGGTTCTTTGACATGCTTCAGGCGGCGCTTTATACCATTTTCATACAGAATCTTGTGTTCAACGGCGGCTACGGCGCAAGCGAGGCGATACGCATGTCTCAAAAGCCGAAGCGCTTTCTGCCGTTTTCGCTGATGATCACATACTTTTCCGTGGCGACGGCCGTGATCTGCCGCGTACTGGACGAGCGCCGCGCGATACGCGAATTGGACGACGCGGCCCACGCCGCCATCTTCGGCGGAGTTCTTATTGCGGTTTTTTTAGCGACGGCGGCTTTATTAAAGCTCATCATCAAGCCGAACAAGAAGTTTATCAGTACCCTGGGGATATCCGCGCTGAACACGCTGGTGTTCGCCGTGCCGCTCATCAACCGCAACGCCGGCTACGGTTATATCGAAAGCGTCGGAACGGCCTTGGGTTCCGGGGTTGCGTTTATCCTCGCCCTGCTGCTGATCAGCGCGGGACTGCGCAGGCTTGAAGAAAACAAGGACATCCCGCCGCTGTTCAGGGGCACGCCCGCGATGTTTTTATATACGGCGATGCTGTCGCTGGCGTTTACGGGATTTTCAGGCAGTTCGCTGTTCTCATAGAAAGTAAAGTTTGAAAAATAAGATTTTTCAAACTTGGTTTTTGTGCTTTTCGGCCATAAGGCAGGCCGAAATTTTGCTGAACAAACTTTGTTTGCGGAACCCGCACAATTCCCCAGAAAGGAATGGTCATAAACATGAAAACTGAACTTGAGAAAGCTCTCACTTTCACAAAGACATATTATCAGGGCAAGCGCACGTATAATGAAAAGCAGCGGCGCAACCGCAATATCCGGCAGGTTGTGACGATAGTGGGACTTTTGCTGCTGTTTGTGTTTGGCTATTTTATGATGACGCTTTTACTGGATATATCGGCGCTGGTTCCGCAGGGATAATACAACTGCGCAGTTGTATAAGGCGTCAGGAAAGGAACCTCTATGCACTACATCCCTTTCAACTCCCGTCAGGAGCATCATAAAGCCCCTTTCGGCGCGGCAACATGCGGCGGGGAAATACGCTTTCGCGTTATCCTGCCCCGTGAACTTCGGTGCCGCGCGGTCAGGCTTGTGATACACCGCGACGACCTCCCGGAGCACGAGCTTTACGCCATGGACTGGGAGCGCATGGAAAGCGAAAACGAGGAATGGTGGGCGCTTTCATATTCGCCCCCGGCGCGTGGGCTTTACTGGTATCGCTTTGAATATGACACCGACTGGGGCGCAGTCTCCATAGGCCACGCGGGAAACGGCCTCGGAAAAATCGCGGAGGGCGGCGAGTGGCAGCTGACCGTCTGTTCGGAACGGTTTAAGACGCCCGAATGGATCAAGGGCGGCGTAATATATCAGATTTTTCCCGACCGCTTTTTTCGTTCAGACGAGCCGAAAACCGATGTATCAACGGACCGTCTGCTCCGGGATGACTGGGGAGGAGAACCCATGTGGTCTCCCGACAAAAACGGTTCGATTACGAGGTACGATTATTTCGGCGGCGATCTGTGCGGGATAACCGAAAAGCTCCCCTACATCGCGTCGCTTGGCGTGAACTGTATATACCTCAATCCCATATTTGAGGCGCACTCCAATCACCGCTATGACACCGCCGACTACATGAAGATAGATCCGCTTTTGGGAAACGAGAGGGATTTCCGCGAGCTTTGCGACGAGGCCATGCGTTTGGGCATACGGATTCTGCTGGACGGCGTGTTCAGCCACACGGGCGCGGACAGCCGCTACTTCAACAAAAAGGGGCGCTATGAAACCAAAGGCGCGTATCAAACAAAGGACTCGGAATATTACGGCTGGTACCGTTTTTCGCACTGGCCAGACGAGTACAAAAGCTGGTGGGGAATCAATATTTTGCCCGAGGTGAACGAAGAAAGCCCCGGCTTCGCGGATTTCGTAACAGGTGAGCGGGGCGTGCTGAAAAAGTGGATGCGCCTGGGCGCCTCCGGCTGGCGGCTGGACGTGGCGGACGAACTGCCCGACAGCTTGCTTGACAGGATAAGCGCTGCCGTCAAGGAAGAGAACCCCGGCGCGCTGATCATCGGCGAGGTCTGGGAGGACGCCACGAACAAGATCAGCCACGGCGGGCGCAGGAGGTATCTCCAGGGCGGACAGCTTGACGGTGTAATGAACTACCCCTTTGCCGACGCGGTTATTACTTTCATCAAAACCGGCGGCAAATCCGGCGGGGCGGAAAAATTCATGGAAACGATTATGTCCCTGCTAGAAAATTATCCTAAGCAAGCCATTGACTGCCTGATGAACCACATCGGCACCCACGATACGGCCCGGGCGCTTACGCTGTTTTCCGGCGGAAAGCCGACTGACGGGAAGCGCCGCAAAAACGTCCCCGCGCCGGACGCGGCGTCTCTCGAAAAGGGTGTCCGGCTGCTGAAAATGGCGGCGGCCGTCCAGTATACATTGCCCGGCGTGCCGAGCGTCTACTACGGCGACGAGGCCGGAATGCTTGGCGGGAACGACCCGTTCAACCGGGGCTGTTTCCCTTGGGACAACATAAACGGCGAGCTGTTTACCCATTACCGCGCTTTAGGCGAGCTGAGGAAGCGGCACGGCTGCTTTCAGGAAAGCCGGTTCGAGCCGGTTTCCGCAACGCTCGGGTGCGTCGCTTTCGCGAGGGCCGGAGACGGGGACGGCGTTTTAACGATAGCCAACCGCAACGAACACGGCATCGAATACCGGCTGCCCGGCGGCTGGCGCGGCGCGTCTTTGGAGCTGGGCGGCGAAATGCTGTCGGAGGACGTTGTGAAGATCGGCGCGTGCGAGACGGTTTTACTGGCGCGAATTGATAATTGATAATTTAATGTGGTTTGACTATAAAATAAGGATGATATAAATGCGAAGAAGAAAAACCTTTGTCCTGACGACAGAAAAAGAAAGGCAGCGGATGAAAAACCGCCGCTTCCTGATAGGCTTTCTGATCTTTTTCCTCGTGTTCGGGACGTTTTCCGTGCTGTATCTTTTGCGCGGCTATGACTTCGATCTTTCCCGGCTGATCGACGTGCGGGATGAAAAGACCTCCGAGGCTTCCGAGCGGGGGACGGAGCTTTCGTTTTCGGACAGCGAGGCATACGTCCTGCTGTACTGCACGGATATCGAGGGCGCGGAGATGCGCTTTATTTCCCTCGTCAAAATTGACTTGGAGGGCCGCGCGTTTACGGTTTGCTCGCTGTCTCCAAACGAGCGTGTCGGGCTGCGCGGCGAAAGCCCGGAGACGCTCATGGAGCATTACCGCCGAGGCGGCGCAAAGCGGCTTATGTCGGCTGTCGCGGAGTTCAGCAGCGTAAAGATCAGCCGATACGCAGCGTCGGACGACAACGGCTTCAAAAAGGCCGTCAACTTAGCCGGACTGCTGACGCTGAACGTCGAAAGCCGTATCAGCTACCGCACGGAAGATTTCACCTTTATTCTCCCGGCGGGACAGCAAAGGCTCAGGGGCGACGACCTGCTGAGATACATGCGCTACTGCGCCGCGACAGGCGATGCGGGACTAGGGAAGCAGTCGGAGGCTATCGGGCAGATGCTTGTACAGTATATAAACGAGCGGAACCTGCAAAGCGGTGAAAACCTTTTTTCCTCTGTCAGGAATCTGCTGTCAAGCGACATCACCATCATGGATTTCATAGGCTGCAAGGATATGCTGACCTATATCACGCAAAACGCGTTCAGCGTACACACAGTGGCATATATAAATTGAGTAACCACTAATTAACTGGGGGGCAATCGTGAACCGAACCGCAAAGAACATGCTTACAGGACTCATCGCCGCGTTGGCCGTCGTGGCATGCGTGTCGTTTTATATGAAAACTGAGGCGCCCGTGCCAGACTACACAGAAAAGGGCGCGGAGCTTGTCACGGAAAACACAGAGGTTCCGTGGGGCGGAAAAAGTAAATATTATTTTATTCAGCTTTCCGACATTGAGAAGCACGCCTACAACAACATCTTAAACGAGATAGAATCGTTCCCCAAGCGCGTGGAGGTTCCGGCGTTGAACGAGGATGAACTTAACCGTGTGTTTGAGGCGATCTTTTACGACAACCCGACGCTGTTTTTCCTTGAGCGCAAATGCAGCCTTCGCCGCGTAGGCCGCGAGACGTACTTTTATCCGCAGTATTTCATGACGAAAGAAGCGTACGGCGTCCGCAGGCAGGAGCTTTCGGCCGAGGCCGGGAAAGCGCTCGCGCTGGTCCGGGGCGTGACGGGCGACTTTGAAAAGGAGCTTATCCTCCACGACTGGGTGCTCGACAAATGCGTCTACGGCAAAAACGAGACTTTCGAAGAGAGCACGGCGTACGGCGCGATCGTCACGGGGACCGCCTCCTGCGAGGGGTACTCCAAGGCCATGAAATACCTGCTGGAGGAAGCGGGCGTTGAGTGCTACGTCATGTGCGGCGAATCGCAAAACAGCGGCGGCGAATCGCAAAGCCACATGTGGAACGTCGTGAAAATAAGCGGGGACTACTATCATTTAGACGCCACCTGGAACGACCCCGTGACGCAGGAGGGTTCGCCCGTGCAGCGGTATAACTACTTCAATCTGACCGACGCGGAGCTGAGTTTGACCCATTCGGGGTACACCAACCTCAATCCGTGCACGGCGACGAAAGAGAACTACTACGTTAAAAGCGGGCTGTATTTTGAAACGTATGACGGCGCGGCGAGGGACAGGATTGTCAGCGTCATAGCCGGGACCGCCGACGCCGGCAAGGATCAGTTCGAGCTGAAATTCGCGTCAGAGGAGGCATTTTCTTTCGCGCTTGAGAAGTTTTTTGAGCAAAACGAAATCTACAAGCTTCTGGCCCGCGCGGACAGGCGGACGGACGCGAAGATCAATTCGCGCGAGGCGTCTTATATTGTCAACGAAAAGCACACGATCATAAAAATTATTTTCAAGTTTAATGATTAGGGCGTGTTTGAAAAATCCCCGTGTGTGGATTTTTGAGTGATTTTTTCGCCGCACAAGGCGAAATTTTGCAGGAATACGCCCGTATTTCGAAAAATTTTAACGCAGTGCGACGGAAAAAG
>Ga0123353_10001335_pt1 | contig 30230 bp, 17 predicted proteins | sample TergutLab28metaG_3_FD_92763 | JGI IMG/M metagenome (GOLD analysis project Ga0123353, IMG submission 92763) | Labiotermes labralis P3 segment gut microbial communities from Petit-Saut dam, French Guiana - Lab288 P3 | ecosystem: Host-associated > Arthropoda: Insects > Digestive system > Gut ...
CGGTATTGATGCCAGCGTTGCTTAATAATTCAAATCCTTTTCCATTTACTTTCGGGTTAGGATCTTTTATTCCGGCATAGACATTCTTAATGCAAGCGTTAATAATTGATTCTACGCAAGGTGGTGTTGCACCGTGATGTGAACAAGGTTCCAAAGTGACATATAAGTCTGCATTTTTTGGGTCTTTTGAGCAGTTTTTTAACGCTTGTACTTCGGCATGGTCACTCCCAAACGGTTGTGTAAAGCCACTTCCTATTACTTCATTATCTTTCACTATAATTGCACCTACATTAGGATTCGGGCTTGTTTTCCCTTTTGCTCTATCTGCAATGTCTATTGCCATTTTCATATATATATGATTATACATTTTACTCCTTAATTTGTGAAAGAATCTTTCTTAATAGAATTACTTTTAACAAAAACGATTATTCGATTCATTGAAGTATCAAAACATATATTGAACACCCACAATTTACTATTGTGCGAAGTGTATTGAATGAAGGCATTCAACGATCTGAAATAATCTTCAACGACTCTTGTCATATTAGGGAAACAGGTGTTATTGATACTCGGAAATTGTGTCTTCGCAACCTGTTTCCATGCTCGGTGGTGAGGGAACGCAATCATGTTCCGATTGCGAGCCTGCGAAGCAATCCAGAACACTCAGTCAGCTTTGCGTCCACTATTCAACTACCCCGTCCGCTCCGCGTCCACCCCTTCGTCTCGAAGGGGAATTAGGCGGACGATAAGAAGATCACCATTTCTGTGTCAACTACCCCGTCAGCTTCTTATCCACTCCTCTATAGAGGAGATTTGCTAGAGTTTCTGTTTATAGATGGGAATAATACTTGTCTATTATTTTTAAAATGACAAAGAATCCAAGTATTATACCTAGAAATAAACCTATTCTAAAAAAAATAAGGTCAAGACTAAAAAATTTATCCAACACTAATCCTACACTACCTAAAGATATTACTGATGAAACCATGATAATCGCTGATTTTACGAGTGTCTCCACTGCTCTTACAGCTTCATTATTTGTTTTCCAACCAGTTAGGTTTTTGCGTAGTGTTTTTATTGTCGTCAACATTTTTTATATTTTCTCCCATTCTAGTTGTGCCATTGAAAATTGCACCTGAATGAACATGTAGTTTTGCTGTGATCATATCACCTGTTATATTTGCAGTTTTGGCTAATTCTATCACCTTTGAGACTGTGATATTACCCTGAACTTTACCTGCAATATAGAGTTCACTCCCTTTGATATTCCCTTCAACTAATGCTCCCTCAGTAACACTTACATGGCTCTCAGTTTCTATGTTTCCGAGAACAGTTCCATCTATTCGGACACTCTCTTTTGTAATAATATCTCCGTTAATTTTACATGTTCTACCTATTAGTGTAGTTATGTTTATGACTTTATTTTTTTCGGCAAACATAATCCCTCCTTATAATTTTTTTATTAATTTTTAAATTTTGGTATTTTTATTAGTGTATTCGGGTCAATAGGGTCATTATCTTTATATATTTGGAAATGTAAATGTGGATTTGTGCTATTTCCTGAACTCCCTACTGTCCCTATTTCTTGGCCTTTTTCAAGAAAAGTGTTTACTGATACTCTAAATTGATCTAGATGAGCATATAGTGTCTTGTATGAGTTTAAATGGTCGATGAGAATAACATTTCCCAAGTTTTTGTCTTCGTAGCAAGCAACTACTATACCTGCAGCTGAAGAAAACACTTTGGTTCCTCTAGGTGCTGATAAATCTATAGATTGATGATTGATTGTGTATTCTTGTGAAATAGCATAACTACTTTGTATTGGTAAAAAATCAGGTTGAAACCTACTTAGATTCGTCATTGTAGACAAAGCAGACAATAAGTTTGGATTGCTCGATTGTGTAGTTTGAAATAGAGATTGATTCTCTCGTAAAAGCTGCATTTCACTTTTTTGAAAACTTATTTCTTTTTCTAGAATAGAGATTATATAATTCTGCATTTTATTTTCTTGATTAATTACTCTAATATTTTCTCTTAGAACAATAATTCGCAAAATACAGATTATTGACAATATTACGAAAAATATAGTAATAAAAATTAAGTATATTTTTTTCATACTGCTTACCTACACTTTTCGTTTATATTAGATTGATTAAATAATGGAGCAACACTTCGTCAACAGATTAAAACTACCTCTTATGAGGACTATTAAGTTATTTCATATATTAATATCTTTTACTCAGATATTTTTTTTACTATCATATTTAGTTCATCTACGTTAGAAAAACGAATTACTATTTCTCCTGCTCCATTTTTTTTTTCTTTCACATTTACATTAAAACAAATAGTATCTGTCATAATTTTTTCTATTTCATTTAAATATTTGATTTCATATATTTTTTTCTTCTGTTTATTTTTCGTTTTATCAGATAGACTATTATAATTTTGTGCTTCTTCTTCAGCTTTTCTAACAGTGTATTGTTTCTTTATAATATCACGAGCAAAGCCTTCTTGTTTGTCTTCGTTTATACTCAAGATTGCTCTCGCATGACCGGGAGATATTTCTTTATTATCTATCATTGTTTGTATAAGTGCAGAAAGTTTTAGTAATCTCAGAGAATTTGTTACAGTAGCACGGTCTTTACTCATAATTTTCGATACATCTAAATGTGTGAGATTAAACTCATCTATCAACTGCTGATAAGCACGAGCTTCTTCAATTGGCGTTAAATCCTCTCTTTGGACATTTTCAATGATTGCTAACACCAGTCTTTCCTTTTCTGTAACATCACGGATATATATGGGTATCTCATTCAACCCTGCTATCTTACAAGCCTCTAATCGTCTTTCCCCTGCAATTAATTCATAATCAGTATCGCTGTGCTTACAAACTACAATTGGTTGGATTAATCCATTTTCTTTTATTGACTCTGATAACTCGATTAATTTCTCTTGATCAAACTTCCTTCGAGGCTGGTAACGATTTGCTCTTATATATCCGATAAGCACGTGAGTAACATTTCCTGGTACTGAGGTTTCGATATCGGGAATCAATTTCTCTAGACCTCTTCCTAATCTGCTCATTTTGCTGTTCATCTACTTATTACCTCCGTAGCTAAATGTAAATAATTTTGAGCTCCTATAGATTTAACATCATAATGGAATATTGTTTTTCCGAAGCTCGGAGCTTCTGATAACTTTACATTTCTTACTATCACTGATTTAAAAACCTTTTCCTTGAAATAGTTCTTCACTTCAATAGCTACTTGATTCGATAAATTCAATCGCTTATCAAACATAGTTAACAATACACCTAAAATATTGATAGTAGGATTCAAGTTTTTTTGAATTAATCGAATTGTATTCAACAACTGATTTACTCCTTCTAAAGCGTAATATTCGCATTGGATAGGGATTATTATATCTGTGCAAGCGGTCAATGCGTTTACAGTCAATAAACCAAGAGAAGGAGGACAATCTATCAAAATATATTCGTATTTATTACAAATAGGCCTCAATGCTTCCTTTAACTTCTGTTCTCTAGCAAACTCTCTCACCAAGTCTATCTCTGCACCTATTAAGTCTATATTACTTCCTATGATATCTAAATTTGAAAGCTCTGTTTTTAGTATAGCTTTTTCTGCATTTTCCTTCTTAAGTAAGATGTCATATGAATGTAGCTGAAGTGTAGCTTTGTCTATTCCTAAACCAGAAGTAGCGTTACCTTGTGGATCTAAATCGACAAGTAAAGTTTTTTTCTCATAAATACTCAAAGAAGCTGCTAAATTTATGGATGTTGTGGTTTTTCCTACACCACCTTTTTGATTTACTATCGTTATTATTCTACTCATTTCTTTATCTCTATAATATTTCTTTCTCCTAATAGATTGGAGTATTTCCAATCTTTGAAATTAAACTCTATCTTATGTATATTATACTCATTGAATACTTTCACATCTTCATAATTATTGGATTTATACAAAAAAATTAGCCCACCTTTTTTCAATAATTTTAACATCGATTGAGCAATAGTAAATGTCGTTTTTACGGCTCGACTAATTATTATATCAAATTTATCATGATATTCTGTCATTTCCTTTCCTTCAATCCTAAAATCCAAAAAATCTACATTTTTTAGTTTCAAATAATCGACAATATTTTTCACTGCTTCAATCTTCTTTTTTGTACTATCCAAACATACCATCTTACTATCTACACAATTAACTTCTAGCTTTTGACCACATTCGTTTATAAAAGGAAGTGTGACTTTTGTTCTAAAAATATTCGATACAATTATTTGTATAGGTACTCCTGGTAAACCGCCCCCTGTACCAAAATCTAAAATATTTTTTCCATACATTTCTTGGTAAATCTCAAAAATACTCAAGGAATCTAAAAAATGACGAACCCAAATCTCATCTATATCAAGCTTTCTTGAGAAAAGATTCAAGTGATTGTTCTTTTCCACCAGTGATTGATGATACATATCGAACTGTTTAATCACTATTCGATCATAAAACCCTAATTTTTTTAAGTACTCTATGAAGCTATCCCTACAAGTCACCATTCAAAGCCAATTATTTTTTTTGATAATTTTTGTCAATACAAATTTTTCCTCACTTCATTTCACCATTTAATTATTCAATAAAATAATATCATGATAAGTAACATATCTTTATTAATTCAACTTGAGAAGTGGAACAAAAGTCTCCGACTACTGCTTGTCTTAAAATGATTTAAGAAACTAGCTTTAGTCTTTGGACATATGAGATATATTCAATAATGAGAAGACGTACACTTGATATGATAATGTAGTTTTGTTTTGTAAATTATCTACTTATACATTGCGTGAATAAATTTAATGAGAAAACTAAATCGTCGGAAATAGGAATTCCTGCTACCATACTCCTGCATAAACAAATGTTTCTTTGTGATTTTCGGCAATTTCTAGATCATTAAATAATAGTTTCAAAGATTGATAGACTTCTTTCAAAGCATAAAATTTGATATCAGAACCCAATAACTCCATAGTTTTGTTATAGTACATTAACGATTTTTCTTTATCACGAAAGAGAGCATATCTTTTACCAATTTCGATATAGACTAAAGCTGTGGTGTTTTTTAGATCAGTCCAGTTGTACATCGTGAAAAGTTGCTGTAGACTGAATTTTGCCAACATCCGATCAAGCATTGTTACATTATATGACAAGTCCATCGTGTGAAAAGTGAGTTGAATATTTCCGCTCATATTGGTGTCATGTATCCGATAATAAAGTACATAGCCACCAATATGTTTTAAAATTATTCTATCGCATAAACGAATCCATAAATCTGTATCTTCAAGCCTTATCAATTCGGGGTCATAACTACCATGCTTTTTATAAACATCTTTCTTGATAAACAGCGATGATTGAGGTACTTTTGGTAAGAAAACTAACCTTTCTATAAGTAACTCATTTTTATGGTAATAATCGGGATAAATCCATTCATCATTCGAATAACCAAAATGCTTCTTGTTACCATATAGCACGTCGGCATCAGGATATTCTAAGGCACATTTCACAAACTTACTTAAAACATTCGGCATTAATATGTCATCGCTATCAATCCAGAAAATGTAGTCGGCGTTGGCTAGTTCTATTAGTTTGTTTCTGGTTTTGGGGACGCCTGAGTTTTCTGTTTTTATATAACGGATTTTACTGGGTTGCTTCGTAGCTAGTTCCTCACAATGACAAATATTCTTAATAATTTCCTCAGTATTATCAGTGCTACCATCGTCTACTATAATAATTTCATAATTTTCATAATCTTGACTAAACAGACTATCAATTGTTTCTGTTATATATTTTGCTTGGTTGTAGGTGGGTATGCAGATTGAAATGAAGGGGTGGCAACTTGTTGACGAGGTAGTTATATTTTTAGAGAGGGTATGAGGTGGTTGAGATTCGTCATTACGAAATTTTCGGGTACAAAAATCGTAGTAATCTACTACTATATTATTATTTATGGATTGCTTTGTCACTTCGTTCCTCGCAGTGACAGAAGAATCGTTGTTCCTTTCATTGACAGCTGAATCAACTTTTTCAAACAAACATCTTTCAGGGAACATTTTCGCTAAAAATTCTTTAGATTTTCTTCTATGTTCATCAGTAGCAGTAGGTACATCATTCATGCAAAACAGAGTAGGGTCGATTGCATTAAACTGGTCGTATAAATAATCTAAATCGATTGGGAAAGTGAAGGATTCTGTTTCTGATACATATTTTAGGACTCCTGTTTTTTCGATTATTGCTACGAGATCGAAAAGCACTCTTTGGATGTCGCTATTTTCTCTAAAACGATTATTGAATGTAGCTTTAATCTCATTAGGGAATAGTACTTCAACTACTCTTTTTAAGTTACTTTTTATGTAAGCATCCATGCTATGATGCGGCTGATCATGTGCCAAAAAGCCATATTTATCATATGCGAGTTTTGCAGAATTTGCTCTATTGTGAGTCCAAGTATCTTTGGATAAAATACCTTCTTTTTCCCAAAACCATATATTTTCTGGTCTCTTTTTCATCTTGATGATAGGTAAACCATCAGCAGTAAAAAAATCCTCTGGTTTAACTAGTTTGTTTATCATCATGTCATCGTTTGCGTATATAAAATATTCAGATAAGTTAGGTATTTTATACATATGATGTTCTAATATATTTGAGTTAAAACATGGCAAAAAATCATTCGGGATGATTTCCTTATGGTCGATGATTTTTATCTTTGGATGATTAGTATCTAACCACTTAGGAATTTGATTGTCTGTAACGATAAAGATATTATTTAGCCAAGGTGCATATTTTTCGATTGAACGTAGACTATACAAAAGTTCATCATTGTTTGCATATCGAGCTTTGCATTTTGTTTCATCAACATTAATATTTGTATCATTATTGCTTTCAGTCTTATAGTTCTTTTGATACTTATTTTTTTTTGCTATCCATTTTTTATCATTTCCATCAACCCAAAGATAGACTAAATCGATTTTTGATACCCTTATATAATCTTCACGAACCTCAACCTCTCGAGGTTGAATCGAGGAGGGCTGGCAATTTGTTGACGGGGTAGTTAGATTATCTGTGTGTAAGCAATGCATTTTACCGGTTGTGGTGTCACTGTTATCATTACAAAACTTTTCCAACATCTCAATATGCTCCTTCAGAGTCTCTTCATTTTGAAAAATCATTCTCAAATTTTTAATGATACCAATAATATCTGCCACTTCAGTTAATTTCATTTCCCTAAAGGCTTTATTATAGAATTCTAAAGCTTTCTCTTGGTCATGCCATTTTGCATAAATTTTTGCTAATTCTAAATATGATAAAATTGCTGAGCTGGCTTTTTTTGTCCAGTCAAAATAGGGGAAGAGTTTTTCAAATGGGAAACATTGTATCATATTTGATAGTATTTTTGAGTTGAAAATATTTGATTTCTTACTTTGATTTTGAAATGTGCTGATATTATCATCATGGACTCTGTAGTATATAGAATAATCATCAATATGCTTAAATAGTACTTTGTCTAAAATTCTAGTCCAAAACTCATAATCACCACATACTTCATAAAAAGTGTCGTAAAGTCCGTATTTCTCAAACACTACTCTTTTTATGCAAGCTCCAGTATTTGGTAATCTGAGTGAAGAGACCATTCTGGATAGTAAGTCACCATTAATTCTATAATTATCCATGTAAATACCTGTGTTTGTCCTAAGATGTTTATAATCACCTATGTTATTATGATTTCCATAAAATACACTTGCATCAGTATAGTTTGCTATATAATATGCATATCTCTTTAATACATTTGGATATAGCTTATCATCACTATCAAGCCATAAAATCCAATCACCTTTTGCTTCTATTATCAACCTATTACGCGTTTTTGGAATACCTTCATTCTCTTTTTTAATGTATCGTATCAACACCCCGTCCGCTTGGCGTCCATCCCTCTTAAAAGGGGAATTTATATATTCATTAACTAAATCCTCTGTCCCATCACTAGACCCATCATCCACAATCACTATTTCATAATTTTCATAATCTTGGTCCAAAGCACTTTCGATGGCTTCTTTGATATATTCTGCTCTATTATATGTCGCAATACAGATTGAAATAAAAGGTCTATAACTATCATAGTTAAGATATTTAGAATCATCAATAGAAACTTCTCTATTTATTAAGGGATCATTCATATGAGTTTTATAAATTAGTATGTATTCATCCCAATTTTTATGTTTCTCAGCTAATTTTTGAAATGACATTTTCAATTTTTCTTTTTTCTCAATACTCTCTTTATGATCATTACGATAATCATGATAAATCAGTGGTTCAGGCGAGTAGATTTGCTTGCTAAAATCGGGATATTTATTAAAAATCCTTATAGATAAATCTCTTCCTTCACCAAATGTGAAAATATCATCATCCCAACCTCCTATATCAAAAAAAAGGCTTGAATTATATGAAGAATTGCCTTCTAACTCATTATAAAGTGGGCATGCTATCGAGGATGGTTCATAATGAGGTGGTTTTTTTGAGTATGGAGTTATTGGTAAGGCTTTTCCCCTTGCTACTAATATATCATATTTTTTATGTAATTCTATGTGTGAAATAACAACACGACTATCAGGTATACAATCATCATCAATGAAAAATAGTATCGGTGCTTTTGAAAAAATACTTCCCATATTTCTCATGAATGGACAACCTGTGTTTTTATTTAGTTTTACATAAGTATCAACCTGTTTTTTTACGTCCTCAAACCTTATATCATCACAACCGTTATTAACAAATATTATCTCAGCATTATTATTGACTTGTTCTTTCAATTTTTTAATACAATTCAATATCAACTCATTGTATCTATAAGCACCTGTGATTATTGATAATTGCGGAGTGTCGATGTTATTTATAAATTCTACGAGTTCAAATACAGAATTATATAAATCGAATTTATATTCCCAGTTCTTTTCTTGTAGATTCTTTAAGAATAGTGTATCATTCTCATTTGGTGAGCAGGTATGCTTTTTTGAAGCCGTGTTATCACTATCAATGGGTATAGAGTCATTATTTGATATACATTTTTCTATCATATCTATATGGCTTTTTATCATTTCCTGATTTTCAAAAAGGAGATTGAGATTAGCTTTAACACCATCAAAACAATCAGAATATTGTAATTTACATACCTTGAAAGCTTTATTGTAATATTCAATAGTCTTTAATGTATCACACCATTTTGCATAAGTCTTTGCAATTTCTAGATATGATAAAGCAAGAGCAGTGTTTTCTTTATTCCAATCAAAATATGGGTATAACTCTTTTATTGAATATAAGTTTAAAATATCTGATAAAATATTGGACTCATATGAATAATCTCTTTTTTGGTGTCTACTCATTAGATTGTTATCATGCCATCTATAGTACACAGAGTGTGTCATTATACTTTTAAATAAGACTTTCTTCGCTATGCGAGTCCATAGATCATAATCAGTTCCAATTTTAAAAATGGGATTATAATATCCATGTTCTGTGTATACGGTTTTTTTTACGCAAGCACCTGGATTTGGTAATCTATTTTCTGACACAAGTAGAGACAACAACTCCACATTCTTTTGATAATAACATGGATAGTGAAATATTTTTGTATTTTCTTTTATTGTACTACCGAATAGATTTAAATCACCATAAAATACACTCACATCTGGATATTTTTTGATAAACTCAGCATATACATTTATTATATCGGGATAAAGTAAATCATCACTATCGAGCCATAAAATATATTCACCATTTGCTACATCGATTAAAGCATTCCGAGTCATAGCCTCGCCTTCATTTTCTTTTTTAAAATATCGAATCATGGGTTTATTTTTAGAAACTCCCAAATCTTTAAACCTTCTGATGACCTCTTCCGTGTTATCGGTAGATCCATCATCATATACGACTATTTCAAAATTCTTATATGTCTGTGTAATAACACTATCTAAAGTATCTACAATTAAGTCTGCTCTATTGTATGTAGGGATACAAATTGAAATTAAAGGATTAATCTTTTCGGACTCTGCTTGATATACGTTACATGGCCTATTTTGAAGTCGATTGATTGTATCAATATGCTCTTTTATTTCAATCTCTTTATCGATTTTATTTAAATTAGAAATAATTTCCCAATAATTAAAACTATGTGTAAAATTCAATAATTGAAATGCTTTATTATAATATTCAAGAGATATAATACTATCATACCATTTAGCAAATGTTTTAGCTATTTCTAAATAGGCAAGCATACTAGCTCTTATTCCCTTATCCCAATCAAAATTAGGGAATAATTGTTGTAGTGAAAATCGGTCTAACATTTTAGAAATAATTTCGATCTCATATGAAAAGTCACATGAACCACCATGTATATAAGCTTCTGTGTTAGTTCCATGATATCTAACATTTATAATTGTTGTTTCTAAATGTTTAAAAAAGGTTTTATCTACTATTCTAACCCAAAAATCGTAATCCTCAGCTCTTTTAAAATCAACATTATATGAGGAATATTTGAAATAAAGGTCTTTTTTTACTAATGACCCAACATTTGATAATCGATTTGCTATAAATAAATCAGCGATTAATTCATCGTTCCTTTTGTAATAATCTTTGCGTGTTATTTTGTTTCGCCCTTTTTTATATTCACCAAAGGCTTGATAATCACCATAAAACACTCCGACATTAGGATACTTTTTAATAAACTCTACATAAACGATTAATATATTTGGAACAAGCTTATCATCGCTATCGAGCCAAAGTATCCATTCACCGCTAGCTTCTGCAATCAATCTATTTCTAGTCTTAGGTATACCCTCATTCTCTTTTTTGATATACCTGATTCTCTCTCCTCTTTTTAAGGAGGAGTAGGGGTGATTTTCTTTAGCATCAACAACGGACATCTGAAAACTTCTAACTACTTCTTCAGAATTATCAGTTGATCCATCATCAACTATCACAATCTCATAGTTATGATAATCTTGAGTTAAAACACTCTCAATTGCCTCTTTCAAGTAGTTTGCTCTATTGAATGTTGGAATGCATATTGAGATGAAAGGTTTATTCTCTTTGGAAGAAGATTCATGTATATATATATTATCAGTATATATTTTAGGTTTCAGAGATTCAATGTATTGCAAATACTCGCTTAAATCTGGGTCAAAAATACTCAAATCATCTCCAAATTTTTCTCTACAAAAGCATAGTATATTATTTACATTTGCTTTATTATCTTCATACATTTTAATCTTTAATGTTTCACTTTTAGTGAGTGAACTATGATTGTATCTATAATGATAAAACGCATCTTGGCAATATCCAATTTTGTCTGCATGATAGAATAACTGTGCTGATATAAAGCCATCTTCTCCAATACTTTCATTTGGAAAGATTACTTTATCAAATATTTTTTTCTTGATTAATTTGTTCGTCGTGTATTTTGCGTTCCCACCTGTCAATGAACAGTATTTAACTCTAGAAATTTTACCATCAGGTATTATTTTTGGTGCTTCAAGAGTATATATTAATTTATTATCTTCATTTAATTGATATCGATAGATGCCACAACAAACGATATCAAAATCACCATTTAAGGCACATTGAAGCATTCTTTCAATCATAGTAGGTTCAATAAAGTCATCACTATCTATACAAGCAATAAAATCACCTGTTGAATTTTGCAAAGCTGTTTTTCGTGTCTGTGATGATCCTTTATTAATATTATTTTCAAATACAATAATTCTATTGTCCTTATACTTGTAATTATTTAAAATATTTAGCGATCTATCTATAGATGCATCGTTTACGCATATAATTTCTATATTTTTATATGTTTGATTTAAGATACTATCTAAACATTGTTCTAAATATTTTTCCGAATTATATATTGGCACCAAAACACTTATTTTTCTATTGCATAAAAAAGGTGGTTTAAAAACTATTCTATCCTGGTACTTTTTTGGAGATAAAACGATTTTTTGTAAGTAAACTTGTATTTGAGGATAGTGATCATATAACGCTTTAAATTGTCTATCATATCCACCATTTTGATTATAACTCCATAAGGTATTCTGACTTTTTTCGTTGTCCATATCTATTAAGTATTCTTTAGCATCAGAAAAACCATTTTTAATCATAACAAAAGGACATTCGTCACCAAAATATTGCGTATTTATCACAGCCATTGACCAGCTCCAAAACTCGTCAGACTTAGGCGATAATTTCATAAATAAATCTCTATTTGTTATATCGTTATGAAAACAATATGGAGGGTATAATACACCTCCAATACCTGTTGGAATTATACTATTAGGGTGATTGTTTTCAAAATATGTAGATGCATCAACTCTAAAATTCCAGTCTGTATAAGTTGGAATTTCACCATTGGGTAATATTTTCATTCCATTAGCTCTATGACAGATTATCTTTTTGGGGTTGCTTTTATGTGTTAAGATTAATTTCTCAAACCAATTGTAAGGATAAAAGACATCATCATCAGCTGTAATAATATAATCATTAGGATAGTATTCCAGTGATGGTATGATTTTTTTATAGGATTTGATATCTGCACAAAATCTAACTTCTACACCTAATTGTATAAATACTTTTAAATCAGGAGAAATAAAATCTTTTTCTGATTCAGCTACCCATACAACTATTTTATCGGGTTGTTCAGACTGGTACAATAGAGATATTAAAGTAAAATGTAAAGATTCTTTTAAACGATTTCCATATGAAGTCAGAGAAACTATGTATCTGGGGTTATTTTTTATTTTTAAAGGTTTCAGTTTTTTTATAACTGATAGTGCATGTTGTTTTGTTTTTATATCAGGCTTATAATACAATAGCGGTACTACATCTCTTTCATTTTCAACAACTACATAACTATTACTTATTATTCTCTTTATCTCAGGGTAGTAATCTATCACTGCTTGTAATTGTTTGTCATTACCTCCATGAATATTAGTTTTCCATAACGCATTACCATTTTTTTCTTCTTCAATATCAATAAAATAATCTTTGAAGTCTACATAGCCATTAAACACTATGGAAAAAGGTTTATTTTTATTAAATCGTTTACTATTTAAAACAGCCATCGCCCAAAACCATATATCATCGGCATTAGGAGCGAGCTTCATAAATAGATTTTTATTTTGAACATCGCTGTGAAAGCAATTTGGTGGAAATAATGTTCCTCCAATACCTACTGGAAATATTTTAAAATTGTTTTGCTTTATATCTGGGTAATTATTATCAATCTGATGATACCAGTCCATATAATTACACAATTTTCCAGATGCAGTCATTTTAATCCCATGTGCTCGATGGCAGACAATTGATTGTGGATTTTTTTTATGTTCAGTAATCAACATTTCAAACCAATCTTCTGGATAAAAGACATCATCATCAGCAGTAATGATATAATCATTAGGAAATATCTCTAAAGCTGGTATAAGTTTTTTATATGACCTGATATCCTCACAAAAACGAATATCTAATCCTATTTCCACTAGTGTTTTCAATATATCAGTAACGCGTTCTTTTTCTTCATTAGCTACCCATAAGACTACTTTATCAGGTTGAATTGTCTGATTTAATAAAGTAATGATGGTAAAATGAACCATTTCTACTAATCTTTTACCATATGTGGTCAATGATACTATATATCTTGGTATATTTTTTTCTACGAGTGGTTTTAAAGAAGGGAGCATATCTAGTACAGAACGTTTTGTCATCTTTTCTGTTGTATTTACTGTATTTCGAGAGATACATTTATTTATTGTATCTATATTTTTTTTCACCATGCTCTGATCTTCCAATATTTGATATAGCACATCTACTACATTATTTAAGTTATCACATTTTTTAAGATTGCAATTTTCAAATACTATATTGTAGTACTTTAAAGCCATCACTCCATCACCCCAATGTGCATACATTCTACCTATTTCTATGTATGATAGAATGAAGGCTGTTTTTTCAGATTTCCAATCAAATTTTGGGAACAAATCTTTCATATCATAATTTTGAATTAATCCAGATAATAGATTGCTATGGTAGAGTGTAAATCTTTTATCTGTAGTATCTTGGCAGCTTGTCTGATTGCTATGAATTCTGTAGTATATCGAGAACTCATTTATGTGTTTAAACTCAGTGTATTTAACAATACGAGTCCAAAATTCATAATCTTCGGCTATATTGTAAAAAGAATCAAAACCACCATATTTTCTATATATATTTTTTTTTACACATGATCCTGGATTTGGCAACTGATTACCAAATACTAAGTTCGATAATAATCCTTTATTTTTTTTATAAAAATCGCTGTATATAGATTTATTTTTCTTTTTGTTTTGCATGTCTCCTATCCATTGTAAATCTCCATAAAAGACACTTACATCAGGATACTTTTGGATGAAATCTGCATATATATTCAAGATGTTTGGTACAAGTAAATCATCGCTATCAAGCCATAAAATCCATTCACCTTTAGCTTCGTCTATCAATCTATTTCGTGTTTTAGGTATACCTTCATTATGTTTTTTTATGTAGTGGATTAGTATCTCGTCCGCTTCACATCCACATCTCTTTAAAGGGGAATTTAAATATTGATTAACTAAACTTTCTGTTCCGTCTATCGAACCATCATCAACTATCACTATTTCATAACTATCATAATCTTGATTCAATGCACTTTCTATCGTTTCTTTTAAATAATCTGCTCTGTTGTAGGTTGGTATACAGATTGAAATTAATGGTTTTTTATTATTTTCATATACGTTTTGGACTGCATTATAGGTTGCTTGTAAATATCCATGTCCAAACTTTCTATCTGGTTCTAAATGATTTCCTTCTGCCCATTCATTCCATGCGTTGAGTAGAATTATCTTGTCATCATTCAAAGTATCTTTTTCTACTTTTTCGATAGTCTTTTCTAACCAATATTGATATTTATCAGGTGATGATTCTTTAAAAACCGTTGCATAACCCTCTACTCTTCGCGGTGAATTATCAAATGCTACGCATATACTGGGATAAAACTTATATTTTGGAGTTGGTTTATTGATCATATTTTTAGCATAATCTTCATAATTATATATTTCTACTTTTTTATCTACACTATAATCTTTGTGAGTAGGGAGTTGTGTCCTATCTGGTTGTTGGTAAGTAGTGCAATCAAATCCATCGCTAATCGGATCACCTCCTTCATCATTATGTCTCTCAACCTTACAGATACAAAGTTCTAAACCATATTTTTTTGCCTCGCTTCTCCAAATACTAATAGTGGTCTTTACATCAGGTATATCTTTTGCACTCCATATAAAGAATAATGGTTTATTGTTTACCCGGATATATCTTTTATCCTTAAAATATTCTATCAACACTTTTATATGATTTAGGTCATCTTCAGTACTATATGTTTGTTTCATTAAAACTTTGTTCCCACCGGTATCCCAAGTATTTGACCAATCATGGTTTGCCCAGCATAAACAAAAAGGAAAATCAGGTTTACCTGTTTTCATCATATTTTCAATTGGAGTTTCCAATAATCGTTTTCCATGAAACCAATAATGATAATAACAAAACCCATGTATTCCATATCTTTTTGCTAGTTCAGCTTGTTCAATCTGCACATCGTTTAATCTCAGGTCATAAAATCCTAAATCAGTTGGTAAGTGTGGTTGATAATGTCCCTCAAAGCGAGGTTGTGCCTTTGCTACATTTGTCCATTCTGTAAAACCTTTGCCCCACCATTTGTCATTTTCAGGAATAGGATGAAATTGTGGGAGGTAAACTGCGATTAGTTTTATTTTTTCTGAAATCACTTGTGATGAGTTTATCATAGAGATATTTTTATTCGCAATATTATATTTTCTAAAATAGTGCTCTGTGATTTTGGGTAAATCAAGATTGGCAATTTCTAATTCTAAACCGAGGACAATGTTGGGCTTGATTACTTCCGAATGAGGTACTATTTCTTTTTCATCCCATAATGCTTTTTTTATTTCACTTATCATATCATTAGTTTCAAAATTTTTTATACACTTATAATCATATGGACATGGTTCGTAAAGGACACTTAATTTATTTGTGGCACATAAATCACAAGGTGTTCTAGAGAACACATAGTGATTCCCCTCATAATATTCAAAATGTAAAGGTTCACAGGAAAACGCAATAACACTTTTACAATCAACTGATTTTGCTAAGTGCATCAAGGCTCCAATAGTCCCAACAAAAAGTTTAGAATTGTATAGAGTAGCAGCTGTTTCACGCAAAGAAAGTTTTCCTTGTAAATTTATTACATTATTCACCGCGGGATCATTAAGAGTACCGATTTGGATAAACTGATATTTATCACACAGACTGTCTACAATCTTTTGTGTTATTTTTAAAGGAAGTGATTTATATGCAACTACACCTGCACTCATTATGCATATTTGCTCCTTTTCACTGAACTTGCCAAAATCCTTTTCTACATCTAAAAGATCGAATTTCGGATTTATTTCTATGTTACCGTTTAAACCTAAACAAGAAGCAAGCTGGGTAATGATATGGGAATTTGGCCAATTCCAGACACTATGATTCTCGTTAATTTTTCTAAATGTATGATATGCTATAAATCTAATTTTAAATTTTATAGTATCTATATAAATAAAATCGAGTTTTTTATTATTTTCTCGTAGTTCTTTTTGTATCATTTTATTGAGATTTCTTTCAGAAATAGTATTTAATACATGTACAAAATCTATGTTTACAAACAGCTCAAGATTATTGACTGTTACTAAAAGTTTGTTTCCTGTTCTTAAGTAGTAAATTTTTGCAACTTCTCTTAAAAGTAATTCATCACCAATCCCAAGATAAGTATATACAATCTCTGCCAAACCAAGTAATTGTGCCTGTTTAGGAGTAATGAAATTTTCACAATTGTAACCTTTGTTAATTAATTTTTGTATTTCGTTTTGCATATTAGACTCCATCTTTTTTATAACTTTCAAAGACAGGTGTGCAAGCAATATTTTTCCGGTATGTAGAATCTGTAATTGAAATATTTTTTTCGATAAGTGTTTTAACTTGGTTAAAAAAAGCATCATTCAATCTTCTCGCTTCTTCCAAAGCAAAAGATGATGCCACATTGCCAATGGGTATTGAGTATGAATTGTTTTTGAAATATTTTAATGGTTTATACTTAAAATAGTCAAATTTAGTGGAAAATGTATTTGTAACAATAGTCTTTTTACCCATTAACATACTCCAAAATGCACCATGATATGTACTTGTTAATATCGTGTCAGATGAGCTGATAAATGAAGTAACTTCATCAAATGTAGCATTATTACTGATTGATTCAAAACCGCTGATTTCAAACTTATAATCTTTATGAGTTAATAATCCGTAGTCTCTTTCTATAGGCAGCTTTTTATCTAAAGCACTGTTTAAGCTACTGACACATGGTAACCATGGTAGACCTGAGGGATGAGCAAAATCTCTAATACCTATCAATTTAAATTTTTCATATTCAATGGGTATCTTTGGTATTTCTAAATCATTATGAGTGTTAAACCCAACACTCCAAGCAATGACATTTTTGCATTTATTCAAAATCTTGTTATAAATAGTGTTCCATGAATCACGTAAGTCAAACATACCACTACCTCCCAAAATAACAATATCATCACTAGTAATATGATCAAATTTTGCAAAATCAATATCAAGTCTTTCTAAAGCATATTTACAGAAAAAATCCCAATAATATGATAAAGGTGAACATACCCAATCTCCAACATTATTTATATCTATTCTATTTATAAAATATATTTTTTGAATAGTCTTTGATCTCTGAAAAATATTGTGCAAACAAGTTTTTTTACTAATATCAATAACACTAGTATTTGACTGTACACTACTTTTATTAATTATATCTGAACCATGTCTATCCATATACAACTCCACTTTCTCTGCATATCTTCTATAGCGAATAGCGTCGGGATTGTGTGAAAAATCATGATCACCCCAGGGTTTTATTATTGATGTATAATGTATTATTTTCGCATTTTTGTCTACAGGAGTATAATCTTTCCCATCAGCTTCTATCCAAGTAAAGTTCCATGCTTCTGGTAAAACATAATAATTACCTTTGAAAAGAAGATTCAATACATCTTGATCATGACATCTGTGAGAGTATCTATGACTAAGGTATATTGCACATCTAAATAAATCAATGAATGATACTTCTTTTATAAATTTTCTTGTGTCATAGAGTAGAACGCCAGAGTTAAAGTATAAGGACCAATCATCCAATAACATTATTACAGCAGATCTTTTCAAAAAAGAACCATAATCATTGTTTTTTAAGTCTATTTGTATCTTTCTTCCTGGTACTGCTCCAAAACAGTAATCACCAATATTTACATCAAGCAACTCAGCGATATCTATCAATGATCTCATATCTACATCTAAATATATCACCTTTGGATATTTATTAAGCAAATATGGTATTAACAGTCTTGAATAAGCGTCCATTGATAGATAATTCTTTGTCGGTGCTATTGGGATGTCACTCAGCACATTTCTGGTGTTTACAAAATCAATAACACAGTTATCATGTTTATTCACTTGCTTGATTAAACTATTTATTGTGTTTGAAGAAAAATCAGTCTCAAAGATTATAAAATGATACAATCTTTTTGGGTTTGTATGATCTAACAAAGATTGTAACATCACTGCTAAATAAGGTGAAAATTTTTCATTCGCGCTCAACACTACAGGCACTGCATTTTCAATATATTTCAGATTTGGTGATGGAGGACACTTGCCTGACCAAGAATCTGCTATATAGCGAGCTGTTCGTTCATCTTTGTTGAATACTTTGGGGTTATTATTCATTTCTTTAATGCAATGTTCCTTTGTCTTTATTTGACAGCTACTTACATTTATATCTGATCGGTTTTCTTTAAATATCCAAAAATGGTGATACTCGTTTTCTTTGTTTTGATATTCCTTTTCTACCTTAAAATGGTTTTTTGTTGCGATAATAGAAAAATACTCATTTATTATGTCTAATTCATAACCAACCGTACCTACTTCCCAAATATGTTGCTTTGAATGATGAAAAACTATTCTACCGGAGTGGGGTAGTGAAATCATTACGTATTTTTTAGAGACTCTCATCATTTCACAAATTGCAGTCTCAAACTCATCAAATGATAAATGTTCTAATACTTGAAATGCACACACTACATCACACTTTTTGTCAGGAAGCGGTATATCAGTGACTGATCCAATATAATCTGGATTATTTTGTTTATTTATATCTAATGTTTTATATTCTATTAAGGGAATAGTCTTTATTAATGAAGATAAAATATTACAATTAACTCCTATTTCCAAAACATTATGCGGTTTTACATTCAAAATCTCGTTTAGTTGTATGTAGTATGAAGACCATCTCCATTTAGAAACATATTCTAAAAAACTTTCTATAGTTTTATTTTGACATGAGTATATATCCTGGTGTTCATATCTATTTATAAACTGCCTTTTTTCAACATCAAACCTAATCTCAAATTCATTATCAGTTGTGGAAACTACTTCTATAAAATTCTTACCATGTTTTAATGTGGGTATTGTAGTATAAATATCTTGATAATGAATATAAACTTCATCACTCAAATTTACCTTGTTTTGATCAAATTTCACAGAATTGAGTATTTTATCACGAGGTATTGATATAGTTTCTTTTTTTGTTTTATTTTCGATTTTATCTATATGGTAATGTGATGTAACTCCTATGTTTATTCTAGCTGTTAAATTTAGTCTATGCTTTATTTTAACAACAAAAATATACGGATTTATATCTATGCTCTTTGAACTATATTCATACTCCAATATTTCACCAGAATATAAATCCCACCCTTTCATTACCGCGCTTTTTTTGTTGATCTTAAGATATACATTTTTTACTACAAAATCATTATTGTTTACAATAGTGAGAGATTTTATTGACATCTCCTCTAAATTCTTATCATAACAAGATAGATCTATTATTTCATTTGTTTTTATTGTAAGTTTAATAACATCGTGTTTATCCATAATAATCCTCCATGATCTTGAATTAACATTATTTCCTAATACTGATGGAAATAAATTCATTTATAGCTAATTGAAATGCAAAACATATGCCAAATAAGTTAATTATTAGTGTTCAACCTGTTATATAATCCAATTTTTTCAAGTGTTTAAATCATAATATCATTCTGTGGTATATAATTTGTCTTATTCTGCAAATGATAACACCTCATAAAACACTCAGTCTGCTAGTCAATAGCTTTGTCCATTTCATTTAAACTAAGGGTAATTATCAGTGTTTGTTATGAAGCAACCTTGAAATTATACAAAGATACTTTGGCGAAAAAGACTCGTGAGAAAGATTTTTATATTATGATAATAATTAATTCATATATAGAAATTAGTAGTAGTGATAAAAAACACTTGACAAAAAAACTATAAAAAAAGAACTTGTAATTTAAAAATTTATAGTAAAAAGGAGTAAAACATGGCGAAAATACAAGATTTATATTATTGTAAAATCTGTCGTAATCTAGTGGAATTAATTCATTTAGGTGGACCTACACCGATATGTTGTGGGGTACCGATGAGTTTGTTAGAGGCAAACACAGTAGATGCAGCCAATGAGAAGCATATTCCATTGGTAGAAGATATGGGAGATTATGTAAAAATATGTGTAGGTAACATAGAGCATCCGATGACAAATGAACATTATATAGCATTTGTAGAAGTAATAACTGTTAATGGTGTATGCAGGAAAGAACTCACACCAGGTAGTAAACCTGTAGTTGAGTTTTGTGTAAAAAAAGCAGATATAATAGAAGTGAGAGAGTTTTGTAATTTACACTTACTCTGGAGCATTAAGTTTTAACATTTAAATCAAGATTGTGCTGTCTTAGTTTGTCTGAAAGATAATATATTCTTAAAATGCAGGAAAACTTTAAACTGAACAATCATTCGTTAAATAAATAGAATTAAGGAGAAAATATGGTAGAATTTAAGGATTCAAAAACAGCATTAAATTTGATGAAAGCATTTGCTGGAGAATCACAAGCTAGAATGCGATATACTTATTATGCTAGTGTAGCTATGAAGCAAGGTTTTTTGCAAATTTCGAATATTTTTTTAGAAACAGCAGAGAATGAAAAAGAGCATGCAAAATTATTTTATGAGAAACTATTAGCAAATGGATATGAAGGAAAACCAATAATCTTAAATGATGCTGCTTATCCTGTGGCACTATCTGAAGAGACTTTAGTAAACCTTGAATATGCTGCTTCGGGAGAAAAAGAAGAATGGTCAGAGATATACCCTTCTTTTGCAAAAGTAGCAGAAGAAGAAGGGTATAAAGACATTGCTATTTTATTCAAATTGATAGCAGCTGTAGAAGCAAAACATGAACTTCGTTATAGTAAACTAGCTAAAAATGTACATGATCACAAAGTATTTAAAAAAGATGGAAAGGTTTTTTGGAAATGTTTAAATTGCGGATATGTAATAGAAAATATTGAAGCGCCTGATTTATGCCCGGCTTGCAAACACACTAAAAAATATTTTGAAGTGTTAGCAGAAAATTATTAATAAAAAAGAAGTAGAGACATTCATGGTCTATTCTATGTTTAGTCAATCATCAGTAGAGATAGAATGAAAGGAGAAAAAATGGAAAAATTTGTATGCCCTTGTGGTTATGTATATAACCCAAAAGAACATAATAATATACCTTTTGAAGAGTTACCTGAAGAATATACTTGTCCTGTCTGTGGATTAGGTAAAGATATATTTGAAAAAGACGAATAATAATTTAACAAATATCATGTAAACCATCTTCCTTTATTATGAGATATTGGAAGATTGAGTATTTTACATATTATGAGGTAAAATGAGCAAAGTAAAAAAAAGTGTCATGACAGTACTTTTGCTTTTTACGATACATAGTATTTTTGCATCTGTAGAAAATTTTATAGTAAAGGACTTTCCGAATGACGATGGAAGGAAACTAAAATTGACATTCAATAAATCCTTTCTTGAAGCTAGTGATGTGTCAATTTATAGAAGTTTTGACGGTGTAAATTATGATTTAGCTTTTGAAGGTTTAACTACTAACGAGCTTGTTGATGAATTTGAAGTATATTTAAAAAAACCTGTTCATTACAAGCTCGTAATAGTTCCTGTTTGGGTGGATATTGATATTCCTCCTTATATAGTAGAGTATCTTGCTTCAGCTACTCCCGTAAGTCAATGGTTTGATAAATCAAAAATTGCATTGTTAATACTATTGGTAATATTCTGTGGTTCTGTGATGTATTATATCTTTTTAGCGAGTAAAGGGAAAGAGTATTATATACGCAAAATAAACGGATTAGAAGCAATGGAGGAAGCAGTAGGACGCGCAGCAGAAATGGGTAGACCTGTTTTATTTGTACCAGGAATATCTGACATAAACGATATCCAAACTATATCTGCTTTGACAATTTTGGGTAAATTAGCTGAAAAAGTGGCAGAATATCACACAAAATTACTAGTTCCATGCCGTAATTCGTTAGTTATGGTTGCTGCGAAAGACATAGTAAGAGAGGCATATTTATCAGCTGGATTCCCTGATGAATTTCGAAAAGATGATGTTTTTTATTTGACAGACGACCAGTTTGGTTATGTTGCAGGGATAGACGGAATAATGCTTCGTGAAAAACCAGCTACAAACTTTTTGTTAGGTGCTTTTTGGGCTGAATCTTTAATTTTAGCAGAAACGGGATTCTCTATCGGAGCAATTCAGATTTCTGGCACTGCTCAACCAGCTCAAATACCTTTTTTCGTAGCTGCTTGTGATTATACTTTGATAGGTGAAGAACTTTTTACTGCTTCAGCTTATTTGTCCCGTAATCCCCAGCAAATAGGATCTTTAAAGGGACAAGATTTCGGAAAGATAGTTGTTATAACAATCATCATACTGGGTGTGCTTCTGGAAATTTGTAAACTGCCTTTTTTGAAAGAGTTTTTATCTTTGTAAAAGAGAGGTAGTAACGCAGTTGACGGGGTGTTATATTCCCCTTCGAGCCGAAGGGGTGGACGCGAAGCGGACGGGGTAGTTGACCGTGGACCCGTATCGTCTACTATAATTCCCCTCCAAAGAGAGGTGGCAACGCAGTTGACGGGGTGGTTGACCCTAGAGGATGTAGTTGAACAGAGAACAAAGTTATTTAGTAGTAATAAATAAAGTGAAAAATTAGGAATATAAATGAACTATAAATTGCCGTTATTAATTACTTTTTGTGCTGGATTATTGATAATATTAGCTGAGTTTATACCACACTGGCCATTTTCTGAAATAAGTGGAAAGATAGAGATATGGTTTTTAATTATATCTGGTTTTGCAATTATTTTGGGTCAAATAAGCCTATTGAAGATGAATATATACAAAGTTGCAAACAAAACCACAAATTGGAAATATCATTTAGTGACTATAATCAGTTTTTCTGTAATGTTCTTTTTCGGAATACTTTATGGAATGCAAAAGCAACCTGGTCTTTTAGGTCATGGTGATATCATATCAGGTGCACTAGGAGTGAAACCTTTTGATTATATCTTTAATTCTATGTATCAGCATTTGATGGCAGCAATGTTTTCGATACTTGCTTTTTATATAGCTTCTGCTGCATATAGAGCGTTTGTAGCTAGGACACTAGAAAGTACTTTGCTGTTAACTGTTTCTATTATAGTTATGTTGGGAAATACAAGTTTTGGGACGGCTATAACTTCGGGATTACCTGATACAATGAAGTTTTTGCATTTACCAAATCTTTCTGCGTTTATTATGGATTTCCCGAATACAGCAGGACAAAGAGCGATCATGATTGGTGCAGGTATAGGTATCATAGGGAGTTCTTTAAGGATCATATTAGGGATTGAACGATCATGGCTGGGAGGAAAACAATGAATTTTCGTAACATAGATAGAAGGTGGATCTTTTTGTTTATGCTTGTTGGTGTTCTTATTCCTTTGTTAGTCCCGATAGGTTTTAAGATTGATGTTATGCCAAATACAAGAATGGTTTATGATTTGATAGATTCCGCAAAAGAAGGTGATAGAGTATTAATATCCTTTGACTATGACCCAGGTAGTGGACCGGAACTTCAACCTTTTGCTGAAGCACTCACATTACATGCAATAGAAAAAAAATTGAATATCATCTTTGTTGCCTTGTGGCCTATGGGTGTGAACTTAGCAAATCTAATTTATGAAAAGCATAGCAAAGATTTAATTTGGGGTAGTAATTTTATAAATCTAGGATATACAGCAGGGGGGTTGGTAGCCATCCAATCTATGGGTAGAAATTTTACAGAAGTATTTCCTACAGATTCGAATGGGAATAATATTCATGATTTTGAGATATTAAAAGGTGTAAAAAACTTTGATGATTTTGTGTTTGCCGTTTCAATATCATCTGGAACCCCAGGTATAAAAGAATGGATAATGTCGGCAGGCGATAATTATGGATTAAAAGTAACAGGCGGGACTACAGCTGTTAGTACACCTGGTTTTCTACCTTATGTAAATACTGGCCAATTAATAGGTTTGATAGGTGGTCTGAAATCGGTAGCAGAATATGAAATGTTGGTAGGTGCTCCAGGTACAGCAACTTCTGGGATGGACGCTCAATCCATCGCACATTTGATCATCATTACTTTTATTGTTATAGGTAATGTAGCTTGGTATAGAAACAAAAAAAAGAAAAAGGAAGGAGCAAAATGACATTATATGACATATCCTTCTTACATTTAAAAAGATGAAAGCTGGTTTTGAGGATAGAAATGATTGAGTTTTGGAGTAGTTTTGGGGTTTGGATAGGAGCTTTTTGCACGCTAGCTATTTGGAGTTTTTTGTACAAGGACAATCCTTTTTACAAAATAGCAGAACAAGTTTTTGTCGGCATCTCAGCGGCATATTGGTTTATATATACAATTTATAATATTTTAATACCCAATTTCTTTGACAAATTGATAACAGATTTTCAAGCAAATTGGCTTTTATTAATTCCCGGTATTTTAGGGATGATGATGGTACTAAGGATTTTTCCAAAATTCGAATGGTTAGGAAAATATCCTCTTTCCTTAATGGTAGGCACTACAGCTGGATTGGGAATCATAATGTATCTTAAAACTGATGTATTGTCACAAGTTGTTTCTACAATGATAAATCCGTTCAGTTATGTGTCTGTATTGAGTATTTTTGGTGCATTTATCTTGATAATAGGAACTTTATCGGGTCTTGTATATTTCTATTTTAGTAAAAAACATGAGGGCTTTATCGGAGGTGTAGCAAGGTTAGGTATAATTTTTTTAATGATTAGTTTTGGTGCTTCTTTTGGTTATACTGCAATGGCAAGAATATCTCTATTGATTGGGAGATTGCAATTTTTGCTAGGTGATTGGTTAGGTTTATTAAAATAAAAGTAGACTTATAAAAAAGAATAAATAAAATAGAATAAAAAAGGAAATATTCGGAGGAATAATGAAAAAATTAATATTAAGTATAATTTTATTGGTAGCTGTTTTAGGACTATTTGCCCAATTGTTGGATCAAGCAATACCAATAAGACAAGGAACAAATATCGAGTGGTTTCGTTCATCTACATCAATACCAGAAGGTGTAGTCTATGTGTGGTCAGACACGCGTAATGGAGGTAGAGATTTGTTTGCTCAATTGATTACGCCACAAGGAACGAAAGGTTGGGGAGAAGAAGGAATAGCAGTAGATGACGGATATGATAGGCAAGAAGATCCGATGATCATCACAGCTTCAGATGGGAATGTAATAGTAGCTTATGTGGATTTTTCTGTAGATCCATATGGCGATATTAGAGCTAATAAGCTTACACCTACAGGTCAGAAACTTTGGGGAGTATATGGAATATCGGTGTGTGATGCTATCGGTGAACAAATAAGTATAAATTTAGTACCAGATCAAGATGGTGGTGCTTATATAGCTTGGCAAGACGGACGTGAATCACAAACTCAAACTTATGTCCAACATGTTACTTCTACAGGAGCAATTACATTTGCTGCCAATGGAATTAATGTATATCCTACATCAACAGGAAATATGGGATCAAATACTTTTTGGGAAGACACAAATGGTGGTGGTGTAATGGCTTTTGAATTTGGCAACGATATTTATTTCACTAGGATACACAAGGATTCTCCAGGTGGTATTGCCCTACCAGCTACACGATTAGCTCCCACACTACCCTCAAATCTTTCTTCAAATGCAAAGATGTGTCCCGATGGTGCAGATGGTTTTATTTTTGCATGGGAATTTAAAGATACCCAAAACGAAAATTATCCTCGACTTAGAATGCAACGAATTAATATTAATGGAAATTTATTATGGGGTAATGCGGGGAAAAATTTAACTATTGAGTTAATAAAAAATCAAGAAAGACACAGAATAGTTGAAGTGAGTACAGGTGGTGCAATAATAGCTTGGGAAGATTTAAGAAACTCAGGAGGTCAATCAAACCGACCAGATTTATATATCCAAAAAGTTGATCTACTCGGTGATCAAGTTTGGTTAGAAGATGGTATACCTGTTTATCTGAATTCTGAAAATAATGAAGCTTGGCAAAAAAATTTAAGAATGACAAAAACTCTCGATAATGGTGCAGTGATAGTGTGGGAAGATACCAGAAATTTGGGGGAAAATCAGGAACAAGTCTTTACACAAAAATTTAACTCAAATGGAACCAAAGCATGGACTTCTGAAGGTATTTTAGTAAGCGATACGATAGGTGGACAAGAAGGAGCAAATGTAAAGCAAATAGGTAACGATTTTGCAATAGTTTGGGCTGATAACAGAACAGGTTCTTTAGGATTGATGACTCAACTTATCACACCTTTAGGAGCTATTGGATACGCACAAAACGGTTTAGAAATCTATTTTGGTTTATCCGGTCATGCAGCAAGAGCTACTTTAAGTATTGATTTAGTTGTCAAGTCGCACCAAGATAAAACCATGATTGTATGGAATGATTCACGACATGGTTCTATTTTTGGTTTTAAAATGTTTTATCAAATTATTGACTCAAATGGAAATAGATTGATGGAAGATAATGGTGCTAGAGTGAGTCTTTACACTGAACCACAAAATATGGAAGAAACCAAACTATCAGCTGAAGTAAATAGTAATGGAGAAGTATGTATTGTGTGGGGTTATATCATGTATGGAACAGTAAAGTACTATGCTCAAATTATAAATATGCAGGGACAAAAATTACTTCCTGAGGGAGGGTTAGACTTAATTGGTGATGCTGGCAATGTAGCAGGAGGTGATGGAGATACAGCTATCATTAAATGGCGTAACAATGGTTGGGAAATTTTTTGGCAAAATAGAGTTCCCGATCATGGAAATTGCACAGTAGGTCAAAGAATTGAAGGTACTACCCTTGCTTGGGGACCTAATGGGAAAGTAATATTATCTAATGAACATGAGTACGGGTTTTATCCTGTGAGTCCTTTTGATAAGCAAGGCGATTATCTACTTTTTGGTACCGCAGACGAAACTAGAATAACTAAACTAGATGCTAACGGGAATATTGCTCCTGGTTGGGATCCGCTTGGTTTCCTTGTAACATCAGAGAGAGATTTACCTAATACAAAACTCTTTGTAACATCCTCTCATATAGTTACTTTTTGGCAAGGATACAATGCTCCAATAATTTATGCTGCTGTTTTCAATTTAAACGGTCAACCTGCTTTTGAAAATCATGTCTTTACATTGACAGATAGTGAGAGTGAGTGTATCAGTTTAGTTGTGCATCGAAATGGAAACCATTTTATCATATCTTACAGACAACCACATTATGAAAGTGGAGCAGCCATTTATACCATAAAATCACAAAAAATCGAAATAACTTCCACCGGTCTAATCAATCTTTGGGGAGAAAATGGGATAGATATTACTACTGTGAATAGTTTACCACATGATAATCTTTTCTCTATGGCTCATGGGGATTGCAATCTTTTCGTGTGGGATTATGAATTGGATGCAAGCGATTATACAAAGGATAAAGATATATACTTATCTATGTTGAATGCAAATGGAACATTTTACAATAGTGGAGGATCGCCTACCGATGGTATATGTATAAACAGCCATTTGAAAGAACAAGAATATCCACAAATGTCGCGCTTAACGGGTAGTAAAGTAGCTATCGCTTGGGTCGATGCTATATCTTCAGGTAAAGATAAAATATATGGAATATATGCTCAAATCTTTGACACAGGTCATGTGAACAACAATGATAAAGAACTTGAAAAAATACCAAGTCTTCTATCTGATATTGTGAATTATCCAAACCCTTTCAATCCTATTACTAATATAGAATTTAATTTAAAATTCCCCTCACAGACAACTATTGAAGTATTTAATATTAAAGGGCAGAAGGTAAGATCTTTATTGAATGACCACCTTGATGCAGGAAAAAACATTGTTGTATGGGATGGACAAAACGATAAAGAAAAAAATGTTAGTAGCGGAATTTATTTCTATAGAATCTCCGCTGGAACCGAAATTATTACAAAAAAAATGATATTATTGAAATAAGAACAACCACATTATATCACCCTCCCTCTCTCCTTAAAATAAGAATTGAAGGGAGGGTGTATCATTCTTGGGGGTATTTTGAAAATTGGAGTCATAGGCCCAGCAGTGCCATTTCGTGGGGGTATAGCACAATTTTTGCACAATATGGTAAAAAGCCTATCAGTTGATAATGAAGTTGTCGTTTTCAATTTTAAAAAACAATACCCTACACTTTTATTCCCCGGTAAAAAACAAACAGAACCCGCAAAATATAACCAAAATTTTAATAATATACGCATTTTAACTCCACATAATCCTTTTACTTGGAAAAAAACTGCCAAAACCGTAATTTCTTATAAAATCGACCTTATAGTTTTTAAATTTTGGTTACCTTATTTTTGTTTACCATATACTTATTTGATAAATTATCTTAAAAAACACACAAAGATCAGAATATCTATACTTTGTCATAATATCGAATTCCATGAAAAATGGCTTTTTTCTACGTTTTTTACAAAAAAAATGCTAAAAAATGTAGATTATGTAATGGTTTTATCAGATAATGTATATATTCAAGCTAAAAATTATGTACCCGCTGAAAAAATAATAAAGTTATTTCATCCTATTTATGAAGTGGAACCTTATAAACTAAGTAAAAAAGAAGCTTTTGAACATCTGAATATTCCATGTAAAATCTCTTTATTATTCCTTGGCTTCATAAAACCTTATAAAGGCTTAGATGTACTAATAAAGTCTATACCATCTGTGATAAAAAACTTTAAAACACTCACACCACTAGCACCAGAATTTGAAAAAGATAGTAATATCCAATTTATCATTGCTGGTGAAGCATACACAAGAATATCTATTGATGAAGACGAAAATATTATATTTAGAAATAAATACATTTCATTAGATGAAATCCCTTATTATATGGCCATTGCTGATGCTGTTTTGATACCTTATCGAACAGCTTCCCAAAGTGGAATTGTGCAATTAGCATATTCGTATCTTAAACCAGTGATCGCTTCTGATATACCAGGCTTAAGAGAAAATATAATTCCAGAAAAAACAGGAATTCTCTTCACGAACGAAGACGAAAATGATTTAGCTGAGAAAATCCTCTATTTCTTTAAAGTAAAAAATAGTATTGATTTCGAAAATAATATAAAATGTTATAACAAAGATTACAGCTGGGAAAAATTTGCTAAAATGTTTATATCTCACATAAACTGAAATTTGTATATGTTGAGGCTGTTGCACGCAACGGCCCTACGAATAGGTGGACGCGAAGCAGACACAGCTAATTCCCCTTCGAGACGAAGGGGTGGACGCGGAGCGGACGGGGTAGTTGACTAGTGGACGCAAAGCAGACACAGCTAATTCTCCTTCGAGACTAAGGGGTGGACGCGGAGCGAGCGGGGTAGTTGACTAGTGGACGCAAAGCAGACACAGCTAATTCTCCTTCGAGACTAAGGGGTGGACGCGGAGCGAGCGGGGTAGTTGACTAGTGGA
>Ga0123353_10001336_pt1 | contig 30223 bp, 18 predicted proteins | sample TergutLab28metaG_3_FD_92763 | JGI IMG/M metagenome (GOLD analysis project Ga0123353, IMG submission 92763) | Labiotermes labralis P3 segment gut microbial communities from Petit-Saut dam, French Guiana - Lab288 P3 | ecosystem: Host-associated > Arthropoda: Insects > Digestive system > Gut ...
ATAAGTGCGTCTAATTCTGCGCTCATTTTAACTTCCTCCATCTATCTTAATGTTAGATGTTGAAGGTTCGTATTGAAAGAGAGTAAATAAATGATTTTATGGATGGATGAGATATCCAATTAATTATCCCCGATTATAGTTAACATATGTTAATTAGCCTATGTCGGCACATCGGCGCACGGTGTGCGTATAATACGCACGGCTTTTGCGTCTCTTTTTCACCGTTTTCGAGACTTCTTCGTCGGAAATGTAATATAAAAAGGTTTTTGTCGTGCCGGTACGCGTTCCGTACGCGGCGGCATCATAATTCCATATCTTTTATGTCTCCGAGACGCCCCAGTTTCATCATTCCGATGTCAGAAACGCCGTACACGCGCGCGTCATCCGTTTCCGCATTCCTGCATGCGGCGGACATGAACTCCTCCGAAGAGATGTCATTACCTGATGAAAAAGGACTGAACGGCGGTATGACTATGACGCCGGGGTCTTCCACATATAGAAAGCATTGAAGTTTCAGGCTTCCGCTCATGGCGCCGGATATCCTCACCGACGGGTGCTCATGTGCTATAATAACAGGCCGTTTACCCGAATCGATGTGCCCGTGCTCCATCCTGAAACCGGCGATATCGACGTGATCGAGCACTTCGAGACCTATGTCTGAAATGATGTTCTGCAGGAAATTATCGTGGTTCCCTCTTACGACTACGACCTCGGCCGCTTCCGCGAGCATACCGATCGTTCTGATCACGTCAAGCCTGCATTCGTACGGCGCCCTTGCGAAATCGTGTTTTATATCGCCCAAGAGAACGATCCTCTTGGGTTCGTACCTGCATATTATCCTGTTCAGCGAATCCCTTATCGAATCGGTGTTTATCCTCGGCAGGTATATTCCCTCGCCTTCCAGCGCCCTCTCATACCCGAGGTGAAGGTCCCCTATGACGACCGTAGGTCCATCATCGAGTACGAGGCATCTGTCGTTGGTCGCCCTCACGCCCGGGACCATCTCTACGGAATCCACATTCCGTGAATCACATGGAATGATATAACAGCCTCGCTCCCTCCCGCCGGCCGGCATGCGTGCGGTGATCACGTCTGCTTCTTTTTCACAGCCTTCAGCACGAAGAATGCTATCACTCCTATCGCCGCCAATGCCGCTATTATGATCACCGGCATCAACGGATCGAAACCTCCGCTTGACGGGGTGCTTGCGAAGTTCGCCGTTATGGTGAGATCTTTTTCGATCTCGACGGTGAACGAAGCGTCCGTTGACAGTACTGCTCCGTCGATGTCGGTCCATTGCAGGAACGATCCCGTTCCGTCATTCGCGGTGAACGTCACCGTCGTTCCGTGAACGATAACGAGACCGGATACATTCGTTAACGTTACGACGTTCTCGTCCTGATCGGTGAACGTCACATCCACCGTTCCTTCGCCCTCGACATTCAGCGTTATCTTGTAAGAACCGTCCCCGCTTCCCGCGTAGAAGTACGCCGTTATACTGTAACCGTCGGAAACGTCGGCCGAGTGCGTGCCGACCGTGTAAACAACTCCGCTGTTATCCGCCCAATGTGAGAAGGACCCCGACGTGTTCACTGCTTTGAAGGTCAGTGATGTCGCTTCCTCTTCCAGCCACACCTTGGTGGACGCTGCAGTGAGTGTGTAATCGTTGCCGTTTATTGTGACCACCACCTCACCGTTACCGGAGATGTTGACCGTCACGAAGGATGCGCCCGTCTCCTCTGTATCAACGAATACTACGGTCGACGTCATATCGGCGTTCATGGTCATCGTTATCGTCCCGGAAAGCGATGCACCGTCACCCTCCCATCTGGAGAACTCGTGTTCCGCATCCGTCACATCAGCCTCGAGGCTGACGACCATGTCCTTTTCCAGCAATATCGTGGTGCTCTCTTCCAGCACGTAAACGTTGCCGTTTATGGTAACGGTCACCGAACCCGTGCCTTCCACGTTCACGGTCAGTTCGAATGATGCGCCGGGCGTGGCATCCACAAGCACCAGCGTGGATGTTCTGGGCGCATCCATTGTCACCGATATCGTCTTCGAAAGCGATGCACCGTCACCCTCCCATCTGGAGAACGAGTGATCCGGAACGGCGGCCGCGGCGAACCCTCCCGCCGGTGCCATGAATGCGCTGAATGCAACAACGGGTGGCAGATATCCCAGCTCGACCGTGATGCCCTTCTCCAATCGTATCACTGTCTCCTGTGCCGTCAGCGTGTAAGAATTACCGTCAATGACCATGAGTGCGGTCCCGCCGCCGTTGATGCTCACCGTCAGTTCGAACGATTCGCCCGGCGCCGTATCAACGAATACGACGGTCGATGCCATGTTATTGTTCATGAATACCGATGTCGTCTCCGAAAGCGATGCTCCGTCGCCTTCCCATCTTGAGAATGCATATCCCGTTCCTGCGGATGCAGATAATCCGACCTCAATGTTCGACTCCACCGTTACGGCGGCTCCCGACGCGAATACGAACGGAACGCCTCCGATGGTCATCGTCACGGTACCCGTGCCTTGCATCCCCAGCGTTATCGCGTATGATGACGCAACGGGCAGGAATATCGCATTCAGCGTAACATCATCCGTCAATGCGGCCGCAGGTATCGTCGGCGTGATGATATTCATCGAGCCCACCCATCTTGAGAACACGCTTCCCGATCCGGCAGCTGCGGAGAATCCTACCGTCGTACCGTCATCCGCCTTCGTTGAATACGTTCCGGCGCCGTATGTGTACTGAGCGCCTCCTATGGTCATCGTGACGGTCCCGGGACCGGTGACCGTGAACGACACCGCGTGTGATGAAGCGGTCGGCACGAAGAACGCCGTTGCGGTAAGGCTGCCTGATGCGGTCGTTGACACGTTGCTGCCGATAGAGTGTAAAGATGCCGTTGAACTGACCCATCTTGAGAATGTGTATCCTCCCGTTCCGGATGCGGTCATCGATACCGAGTCGCCCGATGCTATAGGTATCACTGTGTTCACTGTGACAGTATATGCAGTACCGTTTATCGTCACGGCAAGGGAACCCGTTCCGTTCAGGTTCGCCGTAAGCGTGTGACCGCCGGTGACGAAGAATGCCGTTGCGACAAGACTTCCGGATGCGGTCGTTGATACCGTGTCATCAAGTGAATTCAGGTCTGCCGTTGCGTTGCTGACCCATCTTGAGAATACAGATCCTCCTGCTGCCGTTGCGGTCATCGATATCGAGTCTCCGGGAGCTATGGGTATCGCTGTGTTGTCTGTTATCGTGTACACGGCACCGCTTATCATCACTGCAACGGAACCCGTTCCGTTCAGGATCGCAGATAACGTGTGACCGCCGGTGATGAAGAATGCCGTCGCGGACATGCCGATCGATGCCGGTGCCGATACGGTGCTGCCGAGCGAGTGAAGATCTTCCGTTACGCTCACCCATCTTGAGAACGTGGATCCCCCCGTTGCCGTTGCGGTCATCGATATCGAATCGTCCGAAGCTATGGGTATCACTGTGTCGGCCGTTATCGAATAAGTTGAGATGCCTGACGCATTGGTTATCGTCACCGCTACGGAACCCGTTCCGTCCAGGTTCGCCGCGAGTGTATAACCTCCCGTTACGAACACCGCCGTTGCCGTAAGGTCACCCGATGCTGTTATCGTTACGATGTTGCCGAGCGAATTCAGATCCGCCGTTTCACTGATCCATCTTGAGAACGTGGATCCCCCCGTTGCCGTTGCGGATATTGATATCGGGTCGCCCGAAGTTATCGGTATCTCAGTGCTTATCGTCATCGTATACGCGGCGCCGTTTATCGTCACGGCAAGAGAACCCGTTCCGTCCAGGTTCGCCGCGAGTGTATAACCTCCCGTTACGAAGAACACCGTTGCCGTAAGGCTGCCCGACACGGTTGTCGTTACGATGCTGCTGAGCGAGTGAAGATCCGTTGTTTCACTGACCCATCTGGAGAATGCGTAACTTCCCGTTGCCGTTGCCGTCATTGAGATCACGTCGCCGGAAGTTATGGGTATCACCCTGTTTGCCGGTGTCGTATAGACAGAACTGCCCAGGACCGCATTGTTTATCGTTATTTCAACGGACCCCGATCCGCTGACGTTCACTGTTAATGTTAAACCTCCCGTTACGAAGAACGCCGTTGCCGTGAGATTTCCTAAAGCGGTTGTCGATACATTGTTGCGGAGCGAATGCAGATCTTCCGTTGCGCTCACCCATCTGGAGAATGCGAAACTTCCCGTTCCGGACGCGGTCATTGAGATCACGTCGCCGGAAGCGATCGGTATCTCGGTGCTGGTCGTTATCATATGCACGTCACTGTTTATCGTCACCGCTACGGACCCCGATCCGTTCAGGTTCGCTGTTAACGTTAACGTTCCGGTGACGAACACCGCCGTTGCCGTCAGACTGCCTGATGCTGTTTCCGATACAGTGCTGTTCAGCGAATGTAACGATCCCGTTGCGCTTACCCATCTCGAGAACACGCTTCCCGTTGCCGTCATTGATATCGAGTCACCGGAAGCGATCGGTATCTCGGTATCGGATGTTATCGTGTACACTGCGCTGTTTATCGTTACCGCGACGGAACCCGTTCCTTCTATGTTCGCTGAAAGTGTGTAACTTCCCGCAACAAAGAACGCCGTTGCGGTCAGACTGCCTGATACTGTTTCCGATACTGTGCTGCTTAGTGAATGCAAAGATGCCGTTGAACTGACCCATCTGGAGAATGCGGTTCCCGCTGCGGTCATCGATATCCAGTCGCCCGAAGCGACAGGTATCGTTGTGCTGGCCGTGATCGTGTATATCGAATCCCCCAAGGTCGTGCTGCTTATATTCATCTCTACGGAACCCGTTCCGTTGATACTCGCCGTTAGTGTCAACGTTCCGGTAACGAACACAGCTGTTGCAACAAGGCTTCCCGGTTCTGTTGCCGAGACGGAGTTGCTCAGTGAGTTAAGAGTTTTCGTTCCGCTCACCCACCTTGAGAATGTGTTTCCAGCCCCGGTCGCAACCATTGATACAGAGTCGCCGGAAGCGATCGGTATCTCGGTATCGTATGTTATCGTGTACACTGCGCTGTTTATCGTTACCGCAACAGAACCCGTTCCGTCGATGTTCACTGTAAGTGTGTAACCTCCTGCAACGAAGAACGCAGTTGCCGTAAGGCTGCCTGACGCAGTTGTTGATACTGTGCTGCCGAGTGAGTGCAGATCCGCCGTTCCGCTCACCCATCTTGAGAATGTGCTTCCCGTTTCGACCGCGGTCATCGATATCGAATCACCGGAAGCGATCGGTATCGCTCTGCCGGCTGTGATGGTGTATGCGGCACCGTTCACCGTCACCGCAACGGAACCCGTTCCGTCGATGTTCGCTGTAAGTGTGTAACCTCCTGCAACGAAGAACGCAGTTGCCGTAAGGCTGCCTGACGCGGTTGTTGATACTGTGCTGCCGAGTGAATGCAGCGATCCCGTTTCACTTACCCATCTTGAGAATGTGCTTCCCGTTCCCGTTGCGGTCATCGATATCGAATCGCCCGGGGTGACAGGTACCGCTTTGTCGGTCGTTATCCTGTACGTATCATCATTTATCGTCAGATCCAAGTAACCCGATCCGCTCAGATTCGCCGTCAGTGTGTAACCGCCGATGACGAACACCGCCGTTGCCGTAAGACCGCTGTCCGTTATTGTTTCAGATACCGAGTTGTCCAGCGAATGCAGCGATCCCGTTGCGCTGACCCATCTCGAGAATGCGGATGCTCCCGTTCCCGTTGCGGTCATTGATATCGAATCGCCGGAAGCGACAAGTATAGCCGTATTCACTGTTGTCGTATAGGTCGAACTGCCTGAGTCCGCGTTACTTATCGTCACCGCAACGGAACCTACTCCGTCCACGTTAACGGATAACATCGATCCCCCTGTAACGAACACCGCCGTTGCCGTAAGATCGCTCGATACGGAACCCACGGATACCGTATCGTCGAGCTGATTCAGCGATGACGTTGCGCTGACCCATCTTGAGAATGTGCCATCTGCTGATCCGGCCTTGAGTTCGATGCTCGTTCCTGCCTCCACCGGTATGACGGTGCTCGATGCTGTCAGTGTGTAATTGTTACCGTTTATGTTGGCGACAACTTCACCGCTGCCCGTTATGTTCACCGTCAATTCGAACGATTCGCCCGGTGTGATCGTATCCACGAACACAGCCATCGCGTCCCTTCTGTCATCCATCTTGACCGATGTTGCCGGTGACAGCGCCGCACCGTCCATCTCCCATCTGGAGAACGCATAGTCCGGTTCGGTCTCCGCGGCTTCCAGATCCACGAGGACATTCGCCTCCAGCGGTATCGTCGTGGTCGATGTCAGTATGTAATCGCTCCCGTATATGGTGACGGTTACCTTCCCCATTCCGGTGATGAACACCGTCAGATAGAATGATGCGCCTGCCGTCTCCAGATCGACGAACACCGCCTTTGAGACCATGGGCGCGGTCATTGTCACGGATGTTGTAAGCGACAGCGCCGCACCGTCGCCCTGCCATCTGGAGAACGGATTATAAGGATCCGCATCACTTGCCGCAAGACCTACGGATGCGTCCTTCTCGACCCATATCACGGTGGTCTCTTCCGTGAGCTCGTATTCAATGCCGTCTATCGTTGCTGAAACCGTACCGCTGCCTTCTATGTTAACGGTGAGATCGAATGAATCGGCAAGCGCCAGGAACAGAGCGTTCACGGAGAATGCCGCCGATGCGGAGACGGCCGGTGAGAAGACGTCCTCTTCAAGCAGTGACCGAAGATCTCCGGTCCACCTTGAGAATACGTGATCCGATGCTGTTTCCGGATCCAATATCGCATTGAACGTAACGTCCGCGTTATTGGGAATGTTGAATGTTCCGGTGCCGCCCGTGACCGTGACCGTACCGTCCGTGTAATACCATGAGACGCTCCCTCCGGCAGAGGACGATACATTCATAGTGCTGAATGTTCCCGTATTCTGAACGAACTCCGTCCCCACAGCCATATCGTTATCCGCCGTGATCTTGTACGAAGATGCGGACGGATTCGTTATCGTGCCTCCGTCGTTGATCGTCCAGTATGTGAACAGGAATGAGGGGGACGGGTCCGCGTGTATCATTATGTACGTTCCGGTCGGGACCGGTATCACTGCCGTCGTTCCGGCCGGTATCATTATCACGGCACCGTCGTCAGCACGTGTAACGTCTATATTCCCGGCGGTGCTGCTTGTCCCGGCGGTCACCGTGACCGCGGAGACTCCGTCGGCGATCCTGAATGCCACTACTATGGAGTTATATTGTTCTTGAACGTCCGAGAAGGTATATGTCCATACTCCGTCACTCACCCAGGTCAGGAGTTCGACTCCGCCTGTCTGCACATCACTGCCTTGGGAGATCGTCACCGTGCCCACGGTGTAGTATTTGTTGGCCGTGATCGTGAAAGTTTGATCGTATCCGTAATCACCTAGGACGAAGTTTCCGTTCGGGGTTATGGATCCGTTGTCGCCCGCTTCGGCGTAGATCAGCGGTCCGTTCTCAAAGGTAGCGATGAGATCGTGGTCCGAGACCACACGGGTGAATGTTAACGTATATCCGGTAGACGTCCAGTCTGTGTATTGCCCGTCGATATTGACCCCTACGATGTGATAGGAAGTTTCCGGTGCGAAGTAGAAGATGACGTTGCCTCCTGCAGTCACATCAGCGCTCTCGCCTGACAGGATCGGGGTCTTGGTTGTGCCGCCGTCGGTGCTGTATTCCACCGCAGCGGCTGAGTCGTCCGGATCTATGGACAACGTTATGGTGAATGTTGCGTCATCGGACACGAATGTTGCTTCAACATACATGTCACCGTTCATCGGCATGGTGCCTGACGGCGGTGCAGGACTGCCGTCCGCCCTCGCGGCATCTGTCGCGTCCGGACCGATCATCCAGAACGCGAACATGGAGTTGCTTCCGGGGTTAGCAGTGAATGATACTCTCGCCCCCGATTCGACATACACCGGAATGAGAGCCGTTATCGCATAACTGTTCCCTGCTATCACGGCCGTGACCGTTCCCGTTCCGCCGCCCGTGATGTTCATGGTCAATTCGTAGGATGCGCCCGGTGTCCCCCGATCGACGAATATTGCCGTTGCCGTGATATTGCTTGATACGGGACCTACAGGTACCGTGAAGTCGAACGAGTTCAGTGACGGGTCTGAGAATACCCATCTTGAGAATGTGTCACTCCAGTTAACGGCCGTGAGGCTGACGTCAGCCCCTTCCTCTACCTGAATGACCGTGTTCCCGGTCAGATTGTAATTACTGCTGTTGATCGTTGCGGACACCGTTCCGCTGCCGGTGATGTTAACCGACAGGCTGAATGATGAAACTGTATTGACAAACACTGCGGTCGAGGTCATCGGTGCGTTCATGGTCGCCGGCGTCGTCATCGGCGATAATGTTACGCCGTCGCCGTCCCATCTAGAGAATGTGTAATCCGTATCTGCAGCGGCCGCGAGAACTACTAAAGCTCCGTTCTCCATCGGTATGATGGTGTCTCCGAATAAGGTGTAATCATAGGTGTCGTTGATCGTCACGGTCACCGTTCCGTTGCCGAGGATGTTGACGGTAAGGTCGTATGCCTTATCGGGCGTTGCTATATCAACGAACACCGCCGTTGATGTCCGGGGACCGCGCATGGTCACGGATGTATCTTCTGAGAGCGCGGCACCGTCGCCTTCCCATCTTGAGAATGCATAATCCGTATCCGTCTCGACGGCTGTGAGACTCACTGCGGCGTTCCATTCCAGCAATATAACGGTGTTGATCGTTATCGTGTAGGTCGAATCGCCCAGTGATGCATTGGTTATCGTCACAACTACGGAACCCGTTCCGCTGACGTTAGCCGTCAATGCTGATCCTCCGACGGCGAACACCGCCGTCGCCGTAATGCTGTCCGCTGCTGTTGTCGTTACTGTACTGATGAACGAGTTCAGATCCTCGGTCTCACTGATCCACCTTGAGAATGCGTCTCCCGCTGCGGTCATTTCTATCGAATCGTTCAGAGCTATGGGTATCGGTGTGCCGGGTGTTATGGTATAGGCCGAATCACCTGCGGCCGGATTGGATATCGTTACCGTTACGGAACCCGTTCCGCTGATGTTCGCAGTTAACGTTAATGATCCGAGGACGGACACCACCGTCGCCGTAAGGCTGCCTGATACTGTTGTTGATACCGTGCTGCTGAGCGAGTGCAGGTCCGCCGTTGTACTGATCCATCTCGAGAATGTGTATCCCGAGGTTCCCGTTGCCGTCATCGATATCGAGTCGCCGGAAGCTACGGGTATCGGAGCGCCGGGTGTCATCGTGTACGTCGAACTGCCTGAGGCCGCATTGCTTATGGTGACCGCAACGGAACCCGTTCCGACGAAGTTCACCGTAAGCGCGTAACCGTCGTTAACGAACACCGCCGTTGCCTCAAGATCACCTGATACTGTTGCCGATACATTGTTGACGAGCGAGTTCAGTGATGCCGTTCCGCTGACCCACCTAGAGAATGTGTATCCTGAGGTTCCGGTCGCGGCCATGATGATCGAGTCCCGGGAAGCTACGGGTATCGAGGTGCTTTCCGTTATCGTGTACGTGGCGCCGTTTATCGTTACATTCACGGAACCCGTTCCGCTGATGTCAGCGTTCAGCGTGAATCCGTCGTTAACGAACACTGCCGTTGCAGCAAGGTTTCCTGATACGGTTGCTGATACCGTACTGTTGAGTGAGTTCAAAGATCCCGTGGGGCTGACCCACCTTGAGAAAGTGCTTCCCGTTGCCGTCATTGATATCGAATCGCCTGAAGCTACGGGTATCAGAGCACCGGACGACTGTGTGTAAACGGCGCCGTTTATCGTTACATTCACGGAACCTGTTCCGTCGATGCCCGTGATCAGCGATAAACCTCCGGTGACGAACACTGCCGTTGCCGTCATACTGCCTGATACCGTTGTAAATACATTGCTGCTGAGTGAGTTGAGATCCGCCGTACCGCTTACCCATCTTGAGAACGTGCTTCCGGTTCCCGTTGCGTTCATGAATATCACGTCTCCGGAAGCTGCCGGTATCACCGTGTCGGATGTTATTGCATACGCGGCGCCGTTTATCATTACACCCACGGAACCTGTTCCGTCTACGTTTGCGGAAAGCGTGAATCCGTCGTTAACGAACACTGCCGATGCCGTAAAGCTGCCTGATGCTGTTATCGATACGCTATTGCTGAGCGAATGTACGGACGATTCTGAACTGACCCACCTGGAGAATGTGTATCCTCCGGTCCCGGCCGCGGTCATTTCTATAGAGTCGCCGGAGGCTATCGGTATCACTGTGTTAGCTGTGATCGTATACACGTCGCTGTTTATCGTTACATCCACGGAACCGGTTCCGTTGATATTCACGTTCATCGTATATCCTCCCGTCACAAAGAACGCAGTTGCCGTAAGGCTGTCCGACGCTGTTGCCGATACGGTGCCGCTGAGCGAGTTCATATCCGTCGTATCACTGATCCATCTTGAGAACGTGTATCCGTCGGTTCCCGTTGCTGTCATCGATATCGAGTCGCCGTAAGCTATCGGTATCGGAGTGCCGGGTGTTACCGTGTAGGTCGAACCGCCTGCGGTCGCATCGGTTATCGTCACATCGACGGAACCGGATCCGCTGATGTTCGCCGTTAACGTTAATGATCCGGTAACGAACACCGCGGTTGCCGTCAGACTTCCGAATGCTGTTGTCGATACGTTGTTGCTGAGCGAGTTCAGATCCGACGTTCCGCTGACCCATCTTGAGAATGTACTTCCGGTTGCGGTCATGGATATCCCGTCGCCGGAAGTTATCGGTATCACTGTATTGGCCTCTATGGTGTAAGTGGAACTGCCTGCGTCCGCACTGATCGTTACGTCCACGGAACCCGATCCGTTCAGGTTCACCGTTAAAGTCAACGATCCGGTGACGAACACCGCAATTGCCGTGATGTTACCCGTTGCGGTTGCCGATACGGTGCTGCTGAGCGAGTTCAGATCCGCCGTTTCACTGATCCATCTTGAGAATGTGCTCCCCGTTCCTATTGCGGTCATTGATATCGAATCGCCGGAAGCTATGGGTATCTCCGTACCGTATGGTATCGTGTAGACCGAGTTGCCTAAGGCAGGATCTGTTATCGTCACCGCAATGGATCCCGTTCCGTTGATATCCGTGACCAGGGTCAGACTGCCGGTGACGAACACCGCCGTTGCAACAAGGCTTCCCGTTGCGGTTGCTGATACGGTGCTGTCGAGTGAGTGCAAAGATGCCGTTCCGCTGATCCATCTTGAGAATGTGCTTCCCGTTGCGGTCATGGATATGATATCGTTGGCTGCTATGGGTATCACAGTGTTGGCTGCGATCGTGTATGTTGCACTGTTTATCGTGACTGCAACGGAACCCGTTCCGTTTATGTTCGCGTTCAGTGTGTAACCGCCTGTGACGAACACTGCTGTTGCAATGAGGCTGCTTGATGCTGTTGTCGATACATTGCTGCCGAGTGAATTGAGATCCGACGTTTCACTGACCCACCTGGAGAATGTGCTTCCCGTTGCGGTCATTGAGATCGAATCGCCTGATGCGATCGGTATCACTGTGCGGGCGGCTGTTACGGTGTATGCGGAACTGCCTGATGCGTTCGTTATCGTCACCGCGACGGAACCCGATCCGCTGATGTTCGCCGTTAACGTTAACGACCCGGGAACGAACACTGCTGTTGCGATAAGACTTCCTGATACGGAGCTTACGGATACCGCGTTTCCGAGTGAGTTCAGTGATCCCGTTGCACTGATCCATCTTGAGAATGTGCTTCCCGTTGCGGTCATTGAGATCGAATCGCCGGAAGCGATCGGTATCACTGTGTTGACTGTTATCGTGTATACAGAACTTCCTGACGCGTTCGTTATCGTCACCGCGACGGAACCCGTTCCGCTGATGTTCGCCGTTAACGTTAACGCTCCGGGTACGAACACCGCCGTTGCCGTCATATTGCCTGTTGCTGTTGTCGATACGTTGTTGCTGAGCGAGTTCAGATCCGTCGCCGCACTGACCCACCTGGAGAATGCGCTTCCCGTTGCGGTCATTGAGATCGAATCGCCGGAAGCGATCGGTATCACTGTGTTGGCTGTTATCGTATAGGCCGAAGTGCCTGCGGCCGTGTTGGTTATCGTCACCGCAACGGAACCTTCTCCGTTGAGGTTCACGGAAAGCGTGAACCCTCCGGTTACGAACACAGCCGTGACCGCGAGATCCGCCGTTACGGAAGATACGGATACAGCATCGATAAGTGAGTTCATGGAATTCGTTGCACTGATCCATCTTGAGAATGCGTACGTCGCGTTCCCAACGGAAACAAGATCCAGCCCTATGCCGTCGGGTACGTATATCGAAGAAACTCCGGGACCGTACGTTTCGGTGTTCCCGATCACCGTTGCATCAACGGAACCGCCGCCGATCACGGTGAGTGTGACCGTCCTCTGTATCTTCATTGTGAGGTCCGTTCCGTCATCGTAGAGCATGTAACCCGGATCCGTTAACACGAAGTTATCGAAGAACCCCGTTCCGGCGGACACTACCGTCGCGTTATTTCCGCTGCCTGATGATATGCTGACGCTGTAAGTCCCGCCGGGTGCGAATCCATCGTCCCCTGATGTGATAACGGTCAGCATACCGGCCGGGACCGATATCGTGCCGACGATCGTCGGATCTCCGCCCAGACTCAGCGTTCCGGCGGACATGTCTATTGCCGTTGTCCCTGACGCGGATATCACGGCATCGGTTATCGTTACGTTACCGCCGCCTGTGTTGCTTATCACGACACCGCTGCCGGTGTTCTGCAATGAACCGCCTGTGATGACAAGTGTTCCGGTACCGTTGTTATCGATCGCGGGAGCGGATGCGGATGTTATCGTTACGCCGCTGCTGACGTTCACAGTACCGGTCATCGTGATAACGCCGTCGGTGCCGTTGTACGTTGATGTCAATCCTCCGAATAGCGTTACGGAACCCCATCCGGGAGATGCAGCGGGATCGAACGTTATGTTATTGCTGCTTATGTTCAATGCTGTACCGTCGCCGAATGTTATTGTGCAATCGTTACCGTTCGCGTCCGCCTTGATCGCATCGATCGCAGCCTGTATGTTAAAAGGTGGGTTGCCCGGTGTGTAAGTGCCGCTTCCGGAATCCGCGTATCCGGTGACGGTGAAACCGCTGATCGTGTCGCCGGTTATCTCGTACGCATAGTCCTTGGATCCGAACAGAACGCTGATCGTGTCGCCGCCTGCGATCGTGTACGTCTGCGGGCTGGCGGTTGCAGGCGTACCTGAGTTCTGAGCGATGTTCAACAACACCGATCCCGGGTTCGCCGTTGCCGTGAACGTTACCTGTGTAACGTCCGCCGCGACAACCCCGCTCGTATCTTGGAATGTGATCGGTGTACCGCCTTGGCTTGTGAATGATACGTCAACCGTCCCGTCGCCGGTCACGTCCAACGTTATGCCGTAGACCGTAACGATATTGCTCTGCGAACCGATGACCGTGGTCTGGCTGTTCGTCGCTCTGACCGTGAAAATGTTCGTACCGACCGATACATCCGTTGTGTAGGAGTTGGAACTGACATGATCGATCATCGCTCCGTTAAGCACTATAAGGTAATCCGTACCGCCGGCATCCCATGCAAGTGAAACTTGCCCGTTATCCAATGGTGTTGTCCGCAGATTGGTCGGAGCGGCAGGCAGCATCTCCCGGCCCGAATTGCTGTCGACGAGATTGCTGCCGGAATAATATCCTCCGCCGAACCCTATGTTCGCTCCTTTCAGGACCCCGTCACCGGATGAACCGGGTCCTCCGATCGCAGTGACGTCAGCGTTGATGTCCAATACCGTAGATGCGGAAACACCTGCCAGACCGACCGTGCTTCCGGAGTTGTTGCCGCCCGCTCCGCCGCTGCCTATCCCCGCGCCGCCTGCGCCGTAATATGCACCTCCGGTACCTCCGGTGGCTGTGACGACCGCGCTCCCGGATATCGTTATGTTACCTGAATCCCCGCTGGCGGCCCATGGTGCACTGCCGCTGTTGTTGTTCGCGCCTGCGCCGCCTATACCCGCGCCGCCGCCGACGTTGTAGATATAACCGGAACTGGAACTGCTGTTCCCCGTTGCGTTGACCGTACCGCCGGTGATGGTTATCGTCCCTCCGGCGCCGCTTCTGGCCCCGGACGGATCGCCGGAGCCTCCGCCTATCCCTGCTCCGCCCCAGCCGCCGCCCGTTGCGTTGACCGTACCGCCGGTGATCGTTATCACTCCTCCGTCACCGCTCGATCCGCCGCCGATCCCCGCTCCGTTGTTACCGCCCGTTGCGGTGACCGTGCCGCCGTTTATCGTTATCGTCCCTGCGGCGCTGCCTGCACTGCCTCCGATGCCCGCATTGTGTAATGACGAGGCTGTGGACGCGGTCACAGTGACCGAACCATTGGATGTTCCGCTGTCGGTGCTGTCTATCGTTATCGCTGTGCCCGATGGTACGAGGATGCTTCCCGCAATGCTGTTGGTGCCTTCCAGCAGAAGATCGAGGGTTGCCGAGCCTTGCAATGAGATGTTACCAGTGATGTTTATCCCGCTGATGGCCGCCGTTGTCGATACGCCTGACGGGAATGCGAATACTATATTCATGGAAACGGCCGATGAATTCGACTGCGTGATCAGATAAGAGAGACCGTCGGCACCCTGAGTGAATGTTATCGTGCCCGCGTTGTAACTGTATCCGTTGTACGAACCGGCGGTTATGGTGCTCAGATCTATGGTGCCGGCGGTAGGGTCGAAGGATCCCAATGATCCGGCGTCTTCCGAGGGACCGTTCAGGGATGTCTTTTCCAGTTCGAATATACTGATACACGCGAACGCAGCGACCACGAGCGCTAAAGAAACGAGGATCACTCCTTTTCCGTTCCTCTTCGATCTTGTGCGCGTCTCGGCATTACCGCTCTTGCTCTTCCTTGTAGACACTGTCCGATCCCCCTTCGATTACACCGCATGCCGGCAACAAAGAATGATATATCCTGCGCCGGCCTTTAACACATATTACCGTCTTAGCAGTATTTGGAACTTGCTTACGTCCGCGCGGATGCACCCTGCCTTATTTCGCGCGCCTCCCTGTGAAGCGATAGGATTTTTTATCTGTCTGGCTATGTGTCGAACGGAAGCTGATGCGTATTGTGCGATGACAAAAAACATTCGAGACTGGAACGCGATGCCGAAAGGGCGGCATCCGCGATAAAGGCTGCGAGTGACGTCCTCGTCGTTGCTCATATAGACGCGGACGGGATATGTGCTGCGGCAATAGCATCAAAGACGCTTGAACGCCTCGGAAAAACGCATAATGTGCTTTTCGTCAAGAAATTAGATGATGACGCCGTCGGGGCGGTCAACGGCAGTAAAACTTCGCTGGTCTGGCTGGTGGACCTCGGAAGCGGTTACCTTTCTTCGATAAAACGCAGCAACGTTGTTGTCTCGGATCACCACGTCCCCGATCCGAAATGGATGTCCGGTCAGACATCATTATTCGATTTCACGGGTCTTGTACATGTGAACCCGCACAACAGCGGAATGGACGGGTCCGGAGAGATAAGCGGTGCCGGCGTTACGTACGTGATATCGAAGATCATCGATCCCGTTAACGTTGATCTTGCGTACCTTGCCGTCGTAGGCGCAAGCGGGGACGTTCAAGATCAAGCGGAATCCAAATTCGTGGGATACAACAGGAAGATACTGCAGGATGCCGTCGACAACGGTGACATCGAGATCACGGATGACCTCAGACTGTTCGGACGCGAGACCAGGCCTCTTGTTCAGTTCCTGCAATTCTGCAACGATCCTGTGCTCCCGGGTATAACGTCGGACAGCGTCGGATGCATGGACCTCTTCGACAGCTTGAATATAAACCTTAAAGACAACGGGAAATGGAGGTCTTGGAACTCCCTTAGCGATGATGAAAGAGATGCCGTAAAGATAACGCTGATAGAACTCATCGAGAGAGCGGGCGGCAACGCCGGGAGACTGATGGGTGAAGTGTACACGCTTCCGAGGTTCGAGAAAGGCACCGAACTCAGGGATGCGAAAGAGTATGCAACGCTGCTGAACTCATGCGGCCGTTATGATGACGCCGAGACCGGCATGCGCATCTGCCTCGGCGATAAGGAAGCGTTGGCTGATGCGGCCAAGAACCGCAGCGAACATCGTAAACAGCTTTCTAACGCGATGAATTACATAAAGCAGAATAACATCATACGCGTCCGTGAATTCGTCCAGCACTTCCACGGAGGCAACGAGATACGCGACACCATAATAGGGATAGCGGCAGGTATGGTATTGGGTTCCGACGGTGTCCGTAATGATATTCCGATCATAGCGTTCGCGAACGCGGAAGACGGCGTTAAAGTATCCGCAAGAGCGGATAAGTCGCTGGCTGTGAAAGGGCTCGATCTCTCCATCGCCGTTAAAACCGCCGCCGAAAAGGTGGGCGGGTTCGGAGGCGGTCATAATGTTGCCGCCGGAGCGACGATACCCGCCGGTAAAGAATACGAATTCGTTCACATCATCGAATCGATCATCAGAACGCAGATCACTTGAGCAACGTGTACAGAACGGCTTTCTGCGCGTGTAAACGATTCTCAGCCTGATCGAACACCACGCTCTGTTTTCCGTCGATGACGTCCGCAGTGATCTCTTCACCGCGGTGCGCAGGGAGACAATGCATCACGATGCAATCCTTCTTCGCAACGGTCAGCAGATCGGCGTTGACCTGATACTTGCGGAATATTCGAAGTGCGTCGTCCTGCGATAACGTATCGCCCATTGAGATCCACGTGTCCGTGTACAGAACATCGGCATCTTTACACGCTTCCAGAGGTTCCACGTTGGCCGATATCCTGCATCCGTTCTCGTCCGCTATTCGCGACGCTTTCAGCATTATCTCGGCGTTCGGCATACGGACTGCGGGACACGCGACCACCATATCGATACCCAGCACTGCGCACGCGTACATCAATGAGTTGCAAACGTTGTTCCCGTCGCCGAGATACACGAACTTCAGGCCTTTCAGTTTGCCTTTCTTCTCTTTTATCGTGACCATATCGGCAAGCGCCTGGCACGGATGTTCTAAGTTGTCGAGACCGCTTATCACCGGTACTGTAGCGTGCAATCCCAATTCATCCATTATCTTGTAGTCGAACGCACGGTACATTATACCGTGGACCATGCGGCTCAGCACTTTTGCGGTATCTTCTACTGTTTCACCGCGACCGAGCTGCATCTCCGATGACGCTATGTACAACGGATTACCGCCGAGTTCGCTTATGGCGACGCCGAACGAGATCCTTGTGCGCGTGCTCGGTTTCTCGAATATCATCGCTAATGTCTTGCCTTTGAGTGTATCCTCATGCAGATACCGCTCTTTCTTGAGCTTTATCGCTAAGTCTATCAGCTGCGGCATATCGTCCTTCATATCGAGTACAGAGATCAGATCCCTTTTCGTCATGTGTCCTGCCACTAAATCGTATATATTAATCTTTTCGCCCGCCGATGTACAGATTCACTGTAAATGTGTACGGCAATAGATATTGTGACTGATTTTACCGCTCCCGCGCCTTCCGGACGGAAAACTTTTATCTACAACGACGCGATGGAGCGGGCACACATATGGCCGGGATGGGGTAGCTTGGTTATCCTAGGGGACTGTGGATCCCTTGACTCGGGTTCAAATCTCGGTCCCGGCCCCACCTGTGTTCTATATACGATATACTACTTTATGCGACTGAGGTCTGAATATGGCATGGAACGGCGTCCTTAACAAGATCGACGATAATCGGTGGGAGATACCGAAGGGTCACGTCAAGGGGATGCATACCAACGCGATACTTTTCGCCGATGATTCCATGATCCCTCAGATAACTGAGGACAATGCTCCGCAGCAGGCCGCTAACGTCGCATGTCTGCCGGGTATAATCGGCTCATCGCTTGCGATGCCGGATGTGCATTGGGGCTACGGTTTCCCGATAGGCGGCGTGGCCGCCGTTGATGTCAACGACGGATACATCTCTCCGGGCGGCATCGGTTTCGATATAAATTGCGGCGTCCGTCTCATAAGAACGGACCTGCGCGCCGATGACGTGAAAGGTAAGATCAAAGGGATCACCGATGAACTTTACAAGAACATACCGTCCGGGCTTGGGTCCAAAGGTATCGAGAAGATGAATTCCGATTCGATTCACGAGATACTCGGGATCGGGTCGGAATGGGCCGTAGAGAACGGCTACGGCTGGGAACGCGATCTCGACGTCACCGAGGAACGCGGACATATGAAGGATGCCGATGCAGAATTCGTAAGCGACAAAGCGGTGAAAAGAGGCCTTGGACAAGTGGGCTCGTTAGGCTCCGGGAACCATTTCATTGAAGTTGACGTCGTCGAGAAAGTATACGACGGAACGGTTGCGAAGGCGTTCGGTCTTGAGGAAGGTCAAATAACCGTTACGGTGCACTGCGGATCGCGCGGATGCGGTCATCAGATAGCGACGGACCATTTACAAGTGATGGAACGATACATCCGTGAGAATAAGATAGAACTTCCTGACAGGCAACTCGCATGCGCACCGGTCTCGTCCCGTGAGGGAGACTCGTACTACAAGGCGATGTCATGCGGCGCCAATTACGCGTGGGCGAACCGTCAGATGATCACACACTGGATACGCCAATCATTCGAAAAAGTGATGAACACGAGTGCTGAAAGCATGGGGATGCATATGGTATACGATGTGGCGCACAACATAGCGAAGAAGGAAGAGCATAACGTCGACGGAAAACGTATCGACGCTCTTGTTCACAGAAAAGGAGCGACTCGTGCGTTCCCCGCGGGACACAAGGATGTTCCATCGATCTACAGGAACGCCGGCCAGCCGGTGATAGTCCCGGGCGATATGTCCGCCGGTACGTACGTTCTGGTGGGACTTCCGGGAGCGATGGACGAAAGCTTCGGATCGTCCTGCCACGGCGCCGGAAGGAAGATGTCCAGGAAAGCGGCATTCGACCGCCTGAGCGTTGAAGACCTCCGCAATTCGATGGCCTCACGCAACATCTATCTGAAGAGCGGAACGGATCAGAGCGTTCTTGATGAAGCGCCTGAGGCGTACAAGGACGTCGATAAAGTTGTGAGTGTGGTCTGCAACGCAGGCCTCACCGGAAAGGTAGCGAGATTACGGCCGCTCGGTGTCGTCAAAGGTTGAGTATCGAGTCTGCCGCTTTTCCCACTTTCTCTTTAAGTTCCGGAGGAGCGGATACCATTATCGCCCAATCGAATATGTCACGGCTCTGCAGTGCCTTTGAAACGGGCGATAACTTGGTTATCGGACGCACACGGCCTTCGTATAATATCAGAACATCTGTTTTACCGATCCTCGCATTCGAAAGTAATGATGAACGTGAAGGCATGTCCACGATCACTTCGGAATAATCAACGCCGGCGGTCTCCGCGATCTCGTCCTCCAGCCTCTTCTTGTCCTTGTATCCCGAATATCTCAGTATCGTGGACATCTGATCCTCACTGAGGTCTATCGAATACGCGGAATACGCTTTCTTGTAAAGCATCCTGTTGTTGAGCATCCTCATCAGCTTCGATGGTTTTCCGCCCTGCTCGATCAACTCGTTCCTGAGGTCCTGATCGTCCTTGAGATGAAGCGTCCTCATATCCAGATCGGCGAGTTCCGCGGCCTTGGAGAGCATCATCTCCGCTATACGCACGGTCTTGTTGAAATAGACGGACGTGTACATCAGCGCTCGGGATACCATCAATCCTTCCGCAGCCACAACGCCTCCTCTTTCCAATACCATCTTGTTATTGTGAACTTTCATCTGCGTCAGTAACCTTTCGATATCTATCGACCCGTGCGCCACGCCTGTGTAATGAGCATCCCTGAGCAGATAATCCATTTGATCCGCATCTACAGGACCGTGGATCATCTGGTGCAGGTGGTCCTTCGATGAAAAGAAAGATTGTTTGCCTTCCGAGAACGTATCCAATCCGTTTATGTTCGATCTCGGTTCCGATATCAGATCGCAAACGATTTCCGAAGATATCCCGTTCGATCCCAGTAATTCCGCTATGGTTCCCGTGCCTCCGAGTATATCCTCATCGCGTTCATTGTACGTACGTATCCTTCCGTATATCAGTTCCCTTGCCATCTCCATATGGTCGCTTCCCGTCCTATTCTCGAAGAGTTCGGAAAGGTTGTGCGAAAAGGGTAAATGACATACGTCGTGCAACAGTGCAGCTGCTCTTACATGAACGGCATCCTCTTTTCCGAGACCGACGGCATTGCCCATGCGTCCGGCCAGATGATACACGCCTAAACTATGTTCCAGCCTGGTGTGATTGGCTCCCGGGAATACTGCGGAGGCCATTCCCAGTTGTTTGACGTTGTGAAGCCTTTGTATCTCATGCCTTGATAATAACTCGAGGAATACGCCGCTTACCGATATGCTGCCGTGCAGCGGATCGTGTATGACCTTCTCCATCAGGGGATCCTCTTCCTTCTTTTGGCGATCATATTATCGATCCGTACGCCGTTCGTGGTCAGTAATACAAGATCGTCGCCGATTATCACCATATCGCCGCCGCAGTCCTTCGCTATTGATTTCAGTTCCGATATCACGGTCTTCATTGAACTTTCGCGGTTCTCGTCCGGCAGGACGCATCGTATGAATAAGATGTTCCCTTTGTATGCGAGATCCGCCGCCGTGGCGATGTTCTCGAACGTCCTTATCTCGAATATCTTCACCCTTGCGTCAGTATCCTCGGGAACGTCCAGCGGCATAGCCGAAAGGTCTATGAAACTTTTCGGTTCCACTTCCGGTATGGTGCTCTTCTTCTTTTTTAAAGACATGGGATCACTTCTCATCCGCTTTCCAGAGCTTATCGCCGACGTTGTGCAGCGTCTTGATCGCTTTGCCCTTGCCGCCTTTCTTCAATTCTTCTCCGGATAACAAGGATACGCCTATCGCTAACGGAACGAGATTCTTGATATCGCGTATCCATACCATATCGCCTTCCTTTATCATCGGATCCGCATCCACTATCCCCGGAGTCATTATGTCAGCACCATTGGTGACATACGGGACGGCCCCCATGTCCACCGTCACGAACTTGGTCTGCGGCCTATATTTCAGGAGACCGCGAACGGTAAGGAATATCCTTCCCTGATATACCATCGCAAGTATCTCACCGTTCACGTAAATCACGTTGAATTCACTGCTCTCCGCAAGATCCACCGCATCGTCCGGTGTGAACGTCGTTATCCCCAACGCGTTCTCTATCTCTTCGGAATACGCTTTCACTTCTTTGGATCTGAGGCGTTTCCTCTTGCGGATCATTATGTCTGCCATTGTTCGGCGATTATCGTATCAGTATTCAAACTTTGCACATTGCGCCTGCATATACCCCTCATTCCGCGCGCATATGGACATTTTGCACTCGTTAGTGTAATATACGGAACATGATGTTCTCTATCTCATGGGCATACTTTCCGCGATCCCGAAAGCCATCGTGATCGCTCTGCAGATAGCGCTTGCCGCATTGTTAGTATTGGCTGTTGTTCCGCTTGCGATCGGAGGATTGGATGTCAGCGATATCGAATCGGAACCTCCGGAATATGAGGACGGTGTGATAACCTTCAATGCTTCCGCGACGGTGAACGCCAATTTATTCTTCGATATAACCGACTTCGGTTATTCCGTATCGATCGTTTCCGGCGACGAGAGGATAAGCATCTCCGAAGAGCCCGGGATAACGATATCGAAGAAAGGAACAACGTACGTCGACATACGTATGGAGATACCGTTAACGACGGTCATGATGCTGATCCTTCTCGGCGCCGTCACTGAAGACCAGGAGACCAGGATGGAACTTACCGTTCACGGGTCTACGATGAGCGGCATGATATCCGCTTCCGCGACTATGGATCTTTTAGTTCCGACCGTCGCCGATGTCAGCGGTCCGGGCGTCATACTTACAACCGACGAGGATGACATCATGTCGATCGACTTTGACATGGAGGCCGATCTGCTCTCTGACTTCTTGGATATGATCCCCAGCTGGGTGAAGATAGAGATCGGCGACACGCTGATAGAGTTTTCCAAAGTCGCCGGCAACAAGATCGAGATCACATGGACCTCCGCTTCCGGTGGACTGATCGAGAGCATAGAAGATGCCATAGCCGCCGCCGGCGTCGACGGCGTCAAGATACATATAACAGATTCCGAAGGAACGGATGTATACATTTATTTGACGAAGGAACAAGCTCGATTCATTGTTGAGATCCTTAAGATGATACTGGAGATGATCTTATGAAACTGATCGACGACATACTGTTCGATCTGTCGCCCAAGAACGGTTCGCTCGGCGGCGCCATATTATCGTTCCTGTGCACGCTGATGGTCTTCGTCATCGCACCGTACATATTGTTCGCGTTGTTATCCGGCAGTCTGCCCGGTATCGGAATTGAATTCGGGATAGATACCGAAGAGATCCTCGACGGAATATGGCCGTGGATAGAGAATATGATGAAGTATGCGATACCTTTGATCCTTCTTTCCATACCGATAGGATTCTACCGCGCCGGAAGTTATGCACGAGTACCGTTCAAGATGCTCTTCGCTTTGTACATGGGATCGTGGCTGTGGGTGGCATCCAACGGCGGAGTGTTCAGTATGGACCTTCCCGTATTCGAGATGTTCGGGGCCGCCTCGTCGCTGACGGTGGGCTTGAATGTCACATACATCATTTACGTCATGATCCTGATATGCTTCGCCATGATGTTCGTTGCGCTCGCCGAACTCGGAGGCAATCGCAAGAAATACCTCGAGGCGCTCGAGAATAAGAAGGACGCCATGTCCAAAAGAAAGGCAAGAAGACTTTCCAGCAGGTGATGTGTGTGAGCATAAGCATGGCCATTTGTGAAACGGAATGCGAGAACGCATCCTGCATCCGCTACAAGAAGAGCGTTCTGAAAGTTATCGTTAAAGATATCACAAAATATCAGGATGCCGCGGAATTCCATTTATTACTGCTGAAAGAGGATGCCTTGGCATTGTTCCCCGAATGGGATGCGTTCCTCTTCAGGAACAAGATGAAAGCCGATACGGAGACGATATATCTCGATCATCTCAGATCGGAAGAAGATATTGCGGTCTTTGAGAAGAAAGCAGCGAAAAGATACACCGGATGGATAGAGGCGTCATTATTGGACAGTATGCTGAAAGATGAACTGATCAGCAGTTCATTACCGGAGGACCGCCTCACCGAATGGGATATGCTGTCATTCGATGATATGGAGACCATATGCAAAGAATGCGAACTCTCGTGGGACAAAGGAAGAGGATGCATCGGAGCATTCGGACCGGATAACGGTGCGCTTCCCTCTATAGCCGGTAAATACGGTTGTAAGATCGTCGCATCCGTTCCCGATGCTGTGAGAACGAAGAAGACGTTCAGCAGGGATGATGCGAACGAACTTCTGAAAGAGGTTGCAACGTTACGCACATCCTTACCGAATGAGGGTAAATTGGCGGTGAGCAGATACACCGGAGCGCTGGACCGCCTGGATGCGCTGGCACATGCCTCTCTGAAGGGCGGTTGCGGCTTCAGATTCCTCTGAAACATCGTTTTTAATGCAATATGCGGCGATTTAGGAACAATTATTCGCTGTTTCTTCCGTTTCCCTTTATATTCCTACGATTAATGTGTGAAAAACGTACCATAAATACGAATTTCGAAGAAATGCGGTTGAAGTGCGTATGTTTAATATATGAGAACCTCTCTCATCTGTCCCGGAACACGAACCCCGGTTCGATTTGTGATATGGAGGATTATTTATGACACCGGAGAAGTCAAAAGGACAGTACACGCCGCCGGAGGATTATCGTAAGAACGCATTCGTCAAGAGCGAGAAGGAATATCATAAGATATACAACAGCGCGCTGAAGGATCCCGTAGCATACTGGGTCAAAGAGGCCGATCAGATAGACTGGTTCTCGAAGTCTTGGAAGGACGCATTCACGTGGGATAAGAAGAACAATAAATTCACGTGGTTCAAAGGCGGTAAACTTAACGTTTCCTACAACTGTCTCGACAGGCATGTTAAGAACGGATTGAAGAACACCGCCGCGATCATCTTCCAGGGAGAGGATGACAATGACGTTAAAGTGTACACATACGGCCAGTTGCTCTATGAAGTGGAAAAATTCGCCAACGTCCTGAAGAGCAGAGGCGTGAAGAAGGGTGACAGAGTCGCCGTTTACCTTCCGATGATACCGGAACTCCCGATAACGCTGCTCGCATGCGCAAGGATAGGCGCGGTGCACAGCGTCGTCTTTGCGGGATTCAGTTCCGAAGCGATATACAACCGCGTTTCCGATTGTACTCCGAAAGTGATCGTAACATCTGACGGAAGCTACCGCGGCGGAAAGAAGATCGACATGAAGGGGAAGGTCAACGAGATCCTTGAGAAAGATACGAGTGTGAAGTCTGTCGTCGTCGTAAGGCGCACCGGTTCTGACGTAGTGATGGAAGAGGGCCGCGACGTATGGTGGCATGAGGAGATGTCCAAAGTACCGCTGAAGTGCGAGCCCGAGGTCATGGATGCCGAGGACCCATTGTTCCTGTTGTACACATCCGGAACGACCGGAAAACCGAAGGGATTGCTGCACACGAACGGAGGATACATCGTCGGTGCGTACTCATCCTTCAAGTATGTATTCAACTACGTTCCCGGGCAGGTATACTGGTGCACCGCCGATATCGGCTGGATAACGGGGCACACGTACATCATGTACGGCCCGCTGGCGATGGGCGCCACGACATTAATGTTCGAAGGCGTTCCCAATTATCCGGAGAATGACAGATTCTGGCAGGTCGCCGAGAAGTGGAAAGTGGATATATTCTATACTGCGCCCACGGCGATCAGAATGATAAGGAAGACGGGGGACGACTGGATAAAGAAGCACGATCTTTCGTCAATAAAGATGCTTGCCAGCGTCGGTGAACCTATAGACGCGGACGTGTGGAAGTGGTACCACAGCGTGATCGGAGGAGGCAGATGTCCCATAGCAGATACATGGTGGCAGACGGAAACAGGAAGCATACTGATAACGCCGCTTACGGGTGCATTTGACCTGAAACCCGGATCGGCCATGAAGCCGCTGCCTGGGATAGAACCGGCGATCTACCGTGAGGATAAGACAAAATGCAACGTCGGCGAGAGCGGTAACCTCTATATCGATAAACCATTCCCGTCGCTTGCGAGAACGATATGGAATGATCACGACAAGTATGTGGAAACATACTGGAAGGCGTTCCCCGGGCACTATCTTACGGGCGACGGTGCCAGGATCGATGACGGCGGCGATTATTGGCTGCTGGGACGTGTTGACGATGTGATAAGCGTCGCGGGCCACCGTATCGGCGCAGCTGAAATTGAAGCTGCATTGATAGCACACCCCGCGGTCGCGGAAGCGGCCGTCGTCCCGATACCGGACGAGATCAAGGGAGAGGCGATATACACGTTCGTTACACTGAAGGACGGTTTCCAAGAATCGGAAGATCTGGAGAAACAGCTGACCAACCAGGTTCGTAACGTTGTAGGTCCCATAGCGACACCGAAGACGATACAGATCTCCGTCGGCCTTCCGAAGACACGCAGCGGTAAGATCATGAGACGCATCCTCAGGAAGATAGCCGGAGGAAGCAAGCAGGATGAGCTTGGCGACACGACAACGTTAGTGGACCCCGGTGTCATCGAACTGCTGATAAAGGGTCGTAAACAATAAGAAGGAAAGGTGCAGGCGCAAGCCTGCACCGCCTCACGATCAAAGGTGAGATGCTGAACTTACTGCACCAAGGTTTCAGAACATTTGAGTGCACGCCATCCCAAGAAATGTCAGACGAACAAACTTAAATACATCGATATCATCATTACAATATCCCGATAAGACCCGTGATATCGGTTGCGGACTAGCGTGGCCTTAATGATTCACGGGCTAAGGATATTTTCCCTTTAATTATATCGAAGTACTCACTATTTTCACGTTCGTATTTTGCCCAAATGGATCCTGCGATGAAATCTGCGATCCGGACACATTTGTTTGATGATACCTTGTCGCACCTTTTCAGATTCTTTCCTAAACTTTTCGAGAGACTTCTTCCGATCTCCTTCAATTCCACACTCTTTATGAATCCGTTCTCATCAACAAGTATGTCAATATCTCGAACTGAGGATGCTTCCATCGCACATCTAATGACTTCTTCTAGCGTATGACGGTAAAGTTCGTTTCCGGTTCTATGGGGTTCATCCCGCTTCGTCTTATGGATGCACACACAAACGATCTGTACATCAGCGGCAGCAATCTCCGTAAGCACATTCAGACGCTCTTTGTGAGTGGAATCATAGAATTTGATCTCCGGTCCATTACCCACAGGAATGGCTTTGTACGCCTTCGACAGATGTCTGGGCCGCTTGGATATGACGGCAGTCATAACAAAGAATTCTGAACCATTCTCTCCGAGATCTCCGGATTCATCAATTGCTATTATCAATCCCATCTTTCAAACACTTTCCTTTCCTCGGAGATCGCATGCGTGGTATATTGATAATCATTTACGGAATACGCCTTAATCGGCCAGATCTGAGAATGAGGGAGAAAAAATTCAATCTCCCTTCATTCCTATCTTTACAGCAGCGACGTTCTTCTCGAACATACCTTCCTTCCTTGCCGGAACGCTTTTCTTTATCCCTTCGTAGAACGACTCTTCCGAGCAAAATTTAGTTTCCGTGTGCAATCTTCCGGCAATGACCATGTTCGCCATCCCCTTCATTCCGTTATCCGACGCCATCCTCGTTGCGGGAAGGTATATCACTTTGACATCGGTCCTTTTCACTTTTTCAGTTACTATTGAGCTGTCGACAATGATCAGACCTCCGGGTACGACCGTGTTCTCGAACTTCTCGAGTGACGGCAGATTCATCGCAACGAGAACATCCGGTGCGGTGACCAGCGGCGATCCTATCGGCGAATCGCTTACACAGACGCTGCAGTTCGCCGTTCCGCCTCTCATCTCCGGGCCGTATGACGGTAACCAAGACACTTCTTTACCATCAAGCATGCCGCCGTATGCGACAACCTTACCGGTGAACAATATCCCTTGTCCGCCGAAACCTGCGAGAAGAAGATTCATGCTCATTCTTTCACCTCTTCGCCTGCATACTTATCTTTCACAACGCCTAACGGATAATACGGGACCATGTTGTTCCTCAGCCATTCCAATGAGTCCTGCGTTGACAGTCCCCAATTGGTCGGGCATATCGAAAGTATTTCGACGATGGTGTATCCTTTCCCCTCATTTTGATACGTGAATGCTTTCTTTATCGCTTTCTTCGCGATCTTGATGTTCTTCACGGAATCGACGGAAACACGTTCCGCTAATGCAACGCCGTCCAGCGTTGCCAGCATCTCGCACACCTTGATCGGATATCCCGCTTCTTTGATATCTCGTCCGTACGGTGACGTCTGCGTCACCTGTCCGGGAAGCGTGGTCGGGGCCATCTGCCCTCCCGTCATTCCGTATATCGCGTTGTTGATGAATATTACCGTAACGTTCTCACCGCGCAGCGCCGCATGAACGGTCTCCGCGGCGCCTATCGCCGCAAGGTCCCCGTCACCCTGGTACGTGAACACCAGGTTCTCGGGGCGTGCTCTTTTCAGTCCCGTTGCGACCGCGGGTGCACGGCCGTGAGCGGCCTGCACCATATCGCAATTGAAGTAGTTGTATGCGAACACGGCACAACCCACCGGCGCTACACCTACAGTCCTTCCTTCCGCGTCCAGCTCGTCTATCGCTTCCGCGATCAGTCTGTGAACGATACCGTGACTGCATCCGGGGCAGTAATGGAACTGCACATTCGCTAAAGCGTGAGGTCTTTCGAATTTCATTCAGATCCCTCCTTTGATCTTCTTAACTTCCGCAAGGACTTCAGCCGGTGTCGGTACCAATCCGCCGGTCAGACCGAAGAACTCAACTCTCTTCTTCCCGTTCACCACGAGACGCACATCATCGACCATCTGGCCCATGGACATCTCGACACAAAGGAACACTTTTGTTTTCTCGGCCGCGGATAATATCGCATCGGACGGATACGGCCACAGCGTTATCGGTCTTATCAGTCCCGCTTTTATCCCTTCTTTGCGAGCCATGTCGACCGCGCTCCTGCATATGCGTGCGGATGCTCCATATGCCACGAGTACGATCTCGGCATCATCGGTAAGATAATTCTCAAAGCGCTGTTCCGTTTCCTGTATCTTGCCGTATCTGACGAATCTCTCCCTTACCACAGCGTCCAGGTTCTTCGGTTCTATGTACAACGAATTGACGATGTTGTGTTTCCTCTTCCCCTTGTGACCGGATACGGCCCACGGCTTCTCCGGTATATCGGTCTTAGCGTCGCTCATGATGACGGGTTCCATCATCTGTCCCAGTAATCCGTCAGATAATATCATCGCCGGCATGCGATACTTGTCGCTGAGATCGAATGCGATCCCGACAAGATCGACCATCTCCTGCACCGTAGAGGGAGCGAACACCAGCATCTTGAAGTCCCCGTGCCCGGATGCCCTCGTGGCTTGCCAGTAATCCGCCTGTGATGGTTGGATACCGCCGAGTCCGGGACCGGCACGCTGAACGTTCACTATCACCGCGGGAAGGTCGCTTCCCGCCAAGTACGATAATCCTTCTGATTTCAGGCTCACGCCAGGGGAACTGGATGATGTCATTGATCTCACGCCTGCTGCAGACGCACCGAGCACCATGTTTATCGCCGCTATCTCCGATTCCGCCTGCAAGTAAACGCCGCCTATCTTAGGCATCCTTTTGGACATGTGCGCCGCAACTTCCGTCTGCGGCGTTATCGGATAGCCGAAGAAGTGCCTGCAGCCGGCGGCTATGGCCGCTTCCGCTAATGCCTCGTTTCCTTTCATCAATACTTTTTCAGGCATATCATCCCTCCAGCGTTATCACAACATCAGGACACATGATCGCACACGATGCACATCCCGTGCACTTCGATTCATCGATCATATGCACCGGATGGTATCCCTTGGCGTTTATCTTGCTCTTGTTCAATTCCAGGATCTTCCTTGGGCATGCTATAACGCATAACTCGCATCCTTTGCAGATGTTCTCGTCAATGTTTATCTTCGGCATCTTCACTCACCGTTTCCCAAATAGTACCTACGTACACAGCCACCGGATAAAAATATTCGTCCTTCGGCATGCTCTCTTTCAGACTGAACGGCACCGTTGTGAACATTAATGGTATGTGTGCGAGCCTTGCGACCTCTTTCCCGTAGCTCAGTGAATCGGATATTATCGATGCGGTTGATTCGCTCTTGAGATGCGAATTGTTCACGACGGCGGTCGCTTTAAGGCCGCACGCATTCTCTATCTCCCTCAGCACGGAAACGGAATCCTCCGGATCGGATGTCGAAGGGCGGTACATGTTCGTCACGTAGATCATCTCGTAACCCCGTTCCTTTATCTTATCGGCGAATCTTCCCAGTACTGTTGCACCGGCGTCGTCGCCGCCCGCATCTATCATCACTTCGCCGTCAGTATCGAACAAAGAATACATTGATGCGGGTAACGCCGTTATCTCCATGTTCGTCCTCGCGAACACGGGTGATATCACTTTTACGCCGTTCTTTTCAAGCACATCGGTATACTCAGATGATGTGAAATACGGATTCACGATATCCATGTCCGCCAGCGTAACGTTATTTCCGTTCTTCGCCGCATTGATCGCATAGTTCATCGCGAAGTTGGTTTTCCCGGAACCGTAGTGGCCGCATATCACGGTCAGTTTTCCTGTTTCGTCCACAATAGCGTGTATACGTGTGCATTATTATTCTTATCGGAGCAACTTACAGTGAATTCTCATGGTTTTATGCGCGTCCCGGGGGATTAGTTTTTTATCCCGTCCGTCGTTTCGGTTTGGATGGACGCAAAGATAGCAGAGATAGCCGAGCGCATACGTGCGCTGCGAGATGCGACAGGGTATAC
>Ga0123353_10001338_pt1 | contig 30219 bp, 24 predicted proteins | sample TergutLab28metaG_3_FD_92763 | JGI IMG/M metagenome (GOLD analysis project Ga0123353, IMG submission 92763) | Labiotermes labralis P3 segment gut microbial communities from Petit-Saut dam, French Guiana - Lab288 P3 | ecosystem: Host-associated > Arthropoda: Insects > Digestive system > Gut ...
ACTTGTGGCATAAACTTGGCGAACTGTGCGATGTTTTCTCGCCACAAGAGTGCCAAAATTACTTCAATCACGCTGGATACAGAAAAAATTTACCACTCCAGAAAAACTCCTGATACGCTCTAGCCAGGTTTTCTCCTGCTTTTTTTATCCCAGCTAAAACTTCTTCAGGCACTAAATCTTGTAGTTCACTACTATCTAACCATGATACATTCGGAGACGAAGAAATTTTGTTTTTTTCCGAAAATTTTATATACAAAAAACTAATGAATATGCCTAAACCAAAAGAAATACAAATGAGAATAACAGTTCTGAATTTCATTTTTACACCTGCTCCGGTATAGTCAAATCAATCGGTTATTGTCGCGACTTTGGGACGTTGCGGAGGTTCTTCCAAAAGTGCTTCCAAATCGCGTCGGGGATACTTCCAGGCCCGTTCGACGGCTTGTTCCACGGCGGTTCTCAACGTCATGTAATCCGGGTCATTCTGGTCGGCATAAACAGCTTTGCCGCAATGGGCCGTGTCGCCGAGAGGGGATTTCAGGAACCGGCTTTGTTCCGGGGCTTTCAGGTCGATCCAATCGAGTCGTGAAACTGCTTCCGCTTGATGACATTCGGCACAACGGTTTTGATGAACTGCAAGGATCGTTTTTTTGAGTTCCTGATCCGCCGGCAAGTCATAAGGGGGATGAGCCGGCCTGGAATTGACGAACCGGTCGTGATAGGGGGCATTGGCGTCAACCCACGTGACGAGCCGGTACCAGTCTTCGCTTCCGGGTTTGATGTCGACATGTTTGGAGCACGGACCGGTGAGAATCGCGTCAATCAATTTGCTTTTTGTCGAGCCGAACTGTCGGGTTTGTGTCAGTTCCGAGGCCGGGGCGTGTTTGTCGGAATAGGTGACGAGGTTGTTTTCGATGATCGTCCGGTAGGAACGGTTCAGCCCGTCGAATTGGAGCAGTCTGAAGGTGGTTTGCATCGGACTTGCGGCCATGAGTCCCCCGGAAAAATCAAGTTTGGCTGCCGGTTCAAGACCGGAATGACAGGAAACACAATGACGGTCAAGCACCGGCTGGACATCGGCCAGGTAGTTGATGCAACGATCGGTTCCCCATGGCGGCGGCGCGGGGACGGATGGCACCCGTTTCATGGCGAGAGTCAATTTGTTGTCCACCGGAGCAACGGCTCGTGTTTCATGACATCCGACACAACCCCGGGACTCGCCCGGCTGAAAACTGATGAACGACCGCATCCGTTTGATTTCCCGTTTGTCGGCGTCGAGAAGTTGGAAGTAAACGGAAACATCCGACGGAACATAAAACGATGCACTCCCATCGGCTTCGACCGGAACTTCGCCGTAAACGAGCGGCGGAGCCCAGGAAAGACCCCAACTGCTGCCGTCGACCTCGTAACGCTGTCCGCCGGTTTCTTTCGTGTAGGGCCAACCGATCCGTCGTGCAATCCGGATGTATTTGATCTCATTTTTATCGACACCATCAACCCCGTAAGAGACGTCGTTGACGGTGCAAACGGCCTGATTGCCGAGGTTCGGGTCGCAGTTGTCGGCGAGAATCGGCGGCTTGTTTCGCGGTACAAGCGGTATCGGGAACGACGACGAGATTTCCGGGTCCTTGTAAATCAGCTCTTTATTTCCGAAAACATCAATCAGGTACAACCCGTAACCGGTTTCATCGGCACCACGGAAGGAATCCAGCGAACCGAGGCGATACTTGTTGCTGTAGGTATAGGAAGCAAGAAAACATTGTTCCGAAAGCGGCCAGGGATACATGTAATATCCGCCGTTTTCAATGCAGCCCCCTTCAGGAACAGGTTTTCCCGACATTCCTCCTTCCGGCGGCATAACCCCGGGCGTCACGATTGCGATTCCTTCTTCGTCGTTGAGTCCTTTGTGGGGTGAAAGAATACAGACCGGTCCGCAAGCAAGTGTGTGGTGCGCGGCGGCAACCGAGACGAACTTCCGGCCTCCTCCCGGCGTTGTCGGAATCTCCCGGGTGTTCTCGAACGCCCAGGGATTGTCAATGTGTTGCTTGAACAGGGCGTCGGCACCTGTCCCGTCGGGCCGGATGTACCAGACCGACTGGATTGTGGCCCAACCACGCTCCTGATACTCCCAGCGGCAATAGCCGATTGTCCCGTCGTTGAAAATATGAGGCTGATAATCACCGTCTTTGTTGTAGCTGAGCCAACGGAGTCCGGAGCCGTTCGGTTTCACGGAATAAAGATTGCAAGAGGTTTCGTCATGGAACGGCCCGTTGTTGCATTGCAAGGAAAATCCGCAACGTTCGGAGACAAAAACGATGTTTCCATTCGGGAGATACGTCGGATCAAGGTCGCTCCACATTTCATGATCGGTGACCTGACGAAGACCGGTTCCGTCGGTCTTGACCTCAAAAATGTGGATCGGTTCCTGGGAAAGACGGAGATCGTGTCCTATCATCCGCTCATAACCGACCGGGGCGGGCCATTCCTTGAAGGGGAAATTTTCCTGTTTGGCATAACCGAAAACAACCCGGTCACCGTCCCACCAAAGGTCGATTCCGCGAATATGACCGGGACCGAGACGATTGTTCAACAAATTTGTCACTTTTTGCCCGGAACCGTCAAGTGAAAAGGGATTTTCAAGAATACAGAGGTCTCCCCCCGGTTTTGAAACCCACGGCATGTGATTCAGGCAGATATCGGGATAGGTTTGCTGCGTGAACCGTTTCACAAACAAAAGGCGGTTGAAATCGACCTGCGGATTCATAAAAACGAGTTGGCGCCCCAAACGACGGAGGTTGAGATATTGCGTTTTTTCATCACCGACTTGTTGTTGATTGAGCTTTTTTTCAATATCCGAGGTATCCACCCCAAGGGACTTGAGGTAATCGATCGACTTGTTGATTTTCTCGATCGTTTCAGCGATCGGGTATTTGCCGTCGAACTCGTGATTTGGCTTTTCTTTGCTCGTCGACCAAACGCTCAAGCTGCTTTGATTCGCCGGTTTCCAAAGGGCTATATTTTCTTTTGGATTATCACAACCGTAAACTTCGACTTCATCCAGATGGAGAAAAATCGGCGTTTCACTTGGAATCTGCAAGCGGACGAATCTTGCGGAAACCGCCGTGTCGAATGTCACTTCCAGCGGGTCGTTCTTTGCGAACCCTCCGAAATGTTTCCCGGCGCAGTCGTGAATCATTTTCCAGTTTTTTCCATCATCGGAAATCAGGATTCTCATGGTGTCGGCGTTGTGCAGTCCCGGGGCATAATCCAGACGGTTGTAAACGACGATCCTGCTGATGGGGGTGACCTCTTCGAGATCGACCTGCCACCAGGGATTCGGTTCCTGATTGGTATGGAACGCATAAAGGCCATTGATTTCACCATCGACGGCTCCTGCCGCATCGGTCGCGGTTGTGATCTGTTTGGAAGCACCGGTTTGGACCGCCCGCCATGATTCCACCTGTTGGAGCCAGTCGGCCTCGATCATTTCCTGGGTAATCCCGGAAGTTTCAACGGCTGACAAGGTTTCCTGACAAGCAATCAACAGACAAACAATAAACACCGGTCCCGTGAATAACAATATTGCGCGATATAAACTCATCTTGGTTTCCTTTACGTGACGATTGTGACAATTCAACAATGAAACGAATTGTTCTTTCAGACAATGATCAATGATTCTACTTCCACAGAATTCATTATATCACGGCGATTTCGGAAAATCCAGAAACAGAAAGGAGATTTTTCAGCACAAAATTCGAAATTTATCGCTGAGGGGCCCAAACAGGAATTCCGGCGGTCGGTGTCGGAGAGTTGGCGTTCACACCGACATTTGTGCCGGCGTTCGGATGATTGCGAACTGATGACTCTTGCATCGTTTTTTTCGATGATTTTGTCACTTGTGAGGGAGTCGCAGACTGAAGGTCGGCAATTTGTTTGCGAAGTTGCTGATTCTCAAAACGTGAACGTTTGAGCTGTTCCCGGGTAAAGAAAAGCTCATCTTCAAGCTGACGATTTTCCTGGATCATCATCGGTTGAACCACCTCTTTTTGGTATTTGGCCGAGGCGCAACCGGAAACCAGGATAAGGGAAACCCCTGCCAGCATGATAAAAATGGAAATGGTCGAAATCCTTTTCGTTCCCATTGATTTTCACAAATCTTTCTTGGGCGGCGTTATGAATCTTTCTTGGGTGGTGTCATGGCGGATTCGATCACGCGGTCGATCAGTCCGTACTCACACGCTTCGTCTGCGGCCATGAAACGGTCGCGATCAGTATCCTTGTTGATTTTTTCGAGATTTTGACCGGTGTGTTTGATCAAAATTTGATTGATTTTTTCCTTGACTTTGGAAAACTCTTTGGCATGGATCAGAATTTCTTCGGCGGTCCCTTCCATTCCGGCGAGCGGCTGGTGAATCATGATCCGGGCATTGGGGAGCGCGTAACGTTTTCCTTTGGTGCCGGCTGTCAGGAGGATGGCCCCCATGGATGCACACTGACCGATGCAATAGGTCGCCACGTCGCAACTGATATACTGCATGGTGTCGTAAATGGCCAGGCCCGCCGTCACGCTTCCGCCGGGGGAGTTGATGTACAAGTGAACGTCCGCGTTCGGATCCTCCGAATGGAGAAACAAAAGTTGGGCCACAATCGCATTGGCGACTTCGTCGTTGACGGCCGTGCCGAGAAACACAATCCGGTCTTTCAGCAGACGACTGTAAATGTCCATGGCTCGCTCTTCGCGGCCATTCTTTTCAATCACGTAAGGAATCAAAGGCATGTTTATTTATGAGTCACGAAAAATGAATGATGATATTGGTGAAAAAACTTCAAAAACTTCTACATATTTTTCTACTCGTCATCTTCCGACGGGGACACCTGTTTTTGAAGAATGTCGTCGACAAGGCCATATGTTTTGCACTCTTGGGCGTCAAGGTAATAATCCCGGTCGGTGTCAATGGCGATCTGTTCCGGAGTCTTGCCGGTGTGGAACGCGAGAATCTGGTTGAGCACCTCACGGTCTTTAAGAATCTGTTGGGCTTGGATTTCGATATCCGAAACCTGTCCACTCACCCCGCCCCAAGGTTGATGGATCATGATTTTGGAGTGTGCTAGGGCGTAACGTTTGCCTTTGGTTCCTCCGGCCAAGAGGATTGCCCCGCCACTGGCCGCCAGTCCGACGCAATAGGTTGCCACAGGACAACTTAAAATCTGCATCGTGTCGTACATGGCCAAGGTTGCTGTGACACTTCCACCGGGGGAATTGATATAAAAGTGGATGTCTTTGCGGCGGTTTTCACTCTGTAGGTAAAGCAGTTTCATGACGATTTCATTCGCGGCTTCACTGGTGATGACACCCTGGAGAAAAATGATTCTGTTTTCAAGAAGCAGATCGCCCAGAGTCATGGAACGCTGGCGTTGGTAGTCTCGGTAATTGATAAGGGGATCGGCAATCGGTGGACGCGATGCTTGGGGGTCGTTCATCTTCAAATCCTGTCAAAACGATGTCTTCGTGGTACTGTGTTCTACGTTATTTCCGAAAAACGCACCAAGAAATGCCATTTTCGGAAAAAGACGTTCGTATTGTCCGATGTTTCCTCGAAAAAATCAAGAGCGTTTTTCCCGGAATCGTCAACTTTTTCAAGGGATTTGAATTTTTGACACAAAAACACTTCCCTGTTTCTTTTTGAGGCAGGAAAGTGTTTGAAAAACCGTCAAAAAATTGAACCGTTTGTTAGAAACCCGGATAGGTGACTCGGCTGTAGTGCAAATTATTGTAGTCGGCAAAGTTTCCGGTTTGGAACGGTTCGGTCGAGGCACCGAAATAACCGTAAGGATAGGCTGCTTTTGCCGGAATCCTGTAAGCGGACATCGGGTCATAACAGCCGGTGAAAGCGTTGTTTCCCGGGGCAATGGTTGCAGTTGCGGTGGTGGTTGTATTGTCGGAGTTCATTCTGGCAGCACGACGTCTTGCGAAGAACCCCATTCTTTGTCCCTGATTCTGAGGCATTTGGATGATAATTTGTGGTGGTCCCATCATGTAAGGATTCATCATCCCCATCATCATCGGGTTCATGTAGGGATTCATCCCAGCCATCATGGGATTCATCATATAAGGATTCATCCCTGTCATCATTGGATTCATCGCATAAGGTGACATCATTCCCCCTCCCATCATGGGGTTCATCATCGGGGACATGTAAGGATTCATCCCGGTCATCATCGGATTCATCGCATAAGGCGACATCATTCCCCCTCCCATCATGGGGTTCATCATCGGATTCATCGGGGGATTCATTCCCATGCCCATGTTTTGCATCATGTTTTGCTGCATATTGGCCTGGATGCTCATTCCCTGAGGAGAATCGAACGGCACGAACATTGCTTGCAGGTTCGGGGAATTCGGCTGCATGGGATCATTGGGATTGGCGACCGCGTCGGTGCCATCCGGGTTTTTGGCCGGCGGAGCAGGATAAAGAACGATAAACCCAAGTGTTTGTGGAGGTTGAGATTGTTGTGGCATCATTCCCATCGGATTCATCATTGCGGCGGAATTCCATTGGAATGCATTATTTCCCCCCATCCCTCCATTGGCAGCCATGGGGTTGGCAACTTGCATACCGTTTTGGCGGGAATTGTATGCTGCGAAGTAGGCGTTCCAAGCATCCCGGATAGACTGAGCCGAGGTGTAATTGTTCATTTCCGGTCTGGCACAGTACACATTGGTCCCAAAAGGTTGTTGTGTATTGATATAAAGACCTGAATTGTTGAAACAACCGGTGTAAGGCGGCGCAGCCTGCGCTGATTGAAATCCCGTGTAACCCGCCATATTGCCTAAAGTTGTCGGAGAGACGGGTTGATCATAAGTCACCTGTTGCGTGAATCTGAAATCTCCGGAGTTTCTCCACCATTTGGATTCAAGGACAGGACTTTCGTTCAAGGACCCTTCTTCCTTGGCAATCATCATGTTTTGTCTCAATAGTGGAGCCGGGACACCATCATCTTCTGTATTTTTTGCTGTTTGTGGCTTGATAAAAACCAACGAAGAGTTGGGTTTTGTCCATTTTTTTTCAGATTCCGCTGTTTGCCGATCTTCTGTTTCACTTTCCAACGCTTGGGATTGCTGGGGAACCACCGGTTTCAGCATCTGTTGTCCTTGGGACGAATTTCTTTGATTCGGTATCGGTCGATCCACCCAGTCTGGACGGACGACTTCAATTTGATTGTTATTCCAGTATTCCGCTGTTTGTTCGGGTGTTGACCACGTTGGTGATGACGGTGTCACCGGATAACTGACCTGTTGAATGGTACGAAATTCCAAAGGTTGTGTTGATTGGTAAGATGGAAAAGCCGTGTATGTGGCGGGATGGTCGTTTCGGAACCCACTCCTTCCGATTTCACCAGGAAAACTGAGAGCTTGAGGGTGATACTGAATCGTTTGTGGCAAAACAACGTGCGGAACCTGTTGATAGTAAAAACTTTTTTGTTTTGGTTCGCCGGAAGTCACAACCCGGACATCCGAGGACAGCGCGATTAAAAGAAACAAAAAACAAAGCAACAATTGAAAGCACTTTGTCACAGGAAACCCCCGTCACACAAAAATAGAATAGGGAACATAAATATGAAGTCGTTTTACATTCAACTTCTCGACACTATCTCCATTCATCGAACAAATAGGGGGAAAGAATTTTGTCAACACGGAGAAAAGTGAAATTTTTGTCATCATTTTAGTAAAGAAAAGCCCGATAATCAAAGTTTTCCCACTTCGTGGCAAAAAACATGCGATCTGATTTGCCTGTTTTTTCAGACGAACCGTTTTATTGCGATGCCCAGACGGTTTTTTAGCTTTACACGCCAACTTTTTTTGCGATATTTGACGAAAAGTCGCAAAATATTACGTTTGATTTTTGTTATTGCTGTACATCAATCAATAATCATTGTTTATTCAACTACTCTAAAAAGTTTCCATGCAAATTGGTCCACTGATTCTTGATTTTCCCGTGATTCAGGCGGCGTTGAGCGGATATTCCGATGCCCCGATGCGGCGGATTTCCCGATTGTTTGGCGCGGAATTCACGCTTTGCGAAGTGATGCTCGACCAGTTCGTTTTAAGTGTCACCAAAGGAAACAAGGCCCGGTTTTATCTTGGCGTCGATGAAAACGACCACCCTATTGGTGCCCAGTTGATGGGATGTGAGCCGGAAACGTTTGTCCTGGCCGCCCGAAAGATGGTCGATGCCGGATTCGACCTGGTCGACCTGAACTTTGCGTGTCCGGTGAAAAAAGTTTTGGGTCGTGCCCGTGGCGGTTATTTTATGGCACAACCGAAGAAAGGCGTTGAAATTATCGATCGTGTTCGTTGTTCTCTTCCGGATTCCATTCCTCTGACGATGAAGCTCCGCAAGGGGTTTGACGACTCTGTACAAAGCGAAGACGCTTTCTTTGAAATTCTTGACGGCGGATTTGAACATGGCATCGCGGCAGTCACGGTGCATGGACGGACCGTTAAACAGCGATACACGGGGGAAAGTGACTGGAATTTCATCGCCCGGGTCAAGAAACATTTGGGAAAACGACTCCTGATCGGAAGTGGTGACCTGTTCGACATGGAAACGGTCCAAAAACGAATGCGTGAAAGCGGTGTCGATGGTGTGGCCCTGGCCAGGGGAATTATCGGCAATCCGTGGCTCTTCACCCGGGTCAAGGCGGCACTTGACGGAAAGCCGATTCCTCCGGCACCGACGCTGGTCGAGCAACGGGAGATCATCCTCCGGCATTACGATCTTTCCGAAGCGTTTTACGGTTCCCATCGTGCCGCCGCCGAAATGCGCAAGTTCGGCGTTTATTACTCGAAACTGCACCCAAACCACGAACAGGTTCGTGCCGATTTTGTCAAGACCAAGAACCGCGACGATTGGGTCCACGTGCTTAAAAAATGGTATCATTGAAAGGTACCAACAGATACATAAAATCAGGTACAAAAGAATTGAGTTTGTAACAAGAAACGATTATACTATTGGTCGTCGCCTAAGAGTTTGGCAACAGCACCCGGCCAACAAACGTTCCAACCGCTTGCGTTACCGGGATCAAACGCCCGTGCGTTTGCCCGCCGGGAGGCATTTTTAAACGTCCTTTGACATGTGCGTTCATGGTTGGTCAATTTGGAAAGTTGTGAAACCTTGCACCATAGGACGTTAAAAATGTCCCCGACGGGCAACGTGCCGTTGCATCGCCCAGCGTGCCGCTGGACCGCAGTATTCCTCGCGAGTTTTATACCGGAGTCAATCTTTTATGGCACAGGCAATAAAGTTGAATTTTTTTTGAAAAACAATCACACGAAATGAAAAAGAAGAAAAAAATGTTTTACGGCCGCTTGTTTTGTCGAATTTTCACGGTGGTGTTTGTCTCTTGCATCCATTTCTCTGCTTCTGGAGAGGTTTTGCCCGACGTTCATGCACTGGATATTCCTGATCCGTTTTTAGCTGAAGCGTATCACCAGGCCGCCGAAAAAAATGTGCTCGCGGCCGTTAATCCGGGTGTTTTTCCCGGTTACTGGTCTGTCTGTGCCGACGGACAGGGGTTCGGTTATGGGAATACCTACCCCTCATTGGACGGTCACCAGCTTGCCGATGCCCTTCTCTGGCTGGGACAACTGGAAACGGTGAAACAAAATTGGGACTATGTGCGACAATATCTCCGTTCCGATGGGACGCTTCCGATCGCTATTTTTCCGGCACTTGTCGGACAAACCCAATTTGCGGACGGTGTCCCGCTTGATCCGAACGGCGGTCTTTACAAACATTGGGTTCCCGGCAATCCTCTGGAGGCCCTTGCGGCACCGACATTTATTGCGAATACATTGGTTCTTTTTGAGTATGAGCAGGATGTCGATTGGCTTGCTGAGCGTATTGACGCCGTGAATCTTGCCGCCGAACAACTGGCGTCGCTGACCACGGAAGAAGGGCGTGTTCGTGGTGCCGGTTTTTATGTCGAACGACCGACACGGATTGATTCCGATGGGGTGACTCAATCTCACGCCGTTAATGCTTTCCTGCAAACCGCGGCGATGAACCGTGTTCTCGGGAGAGAGGAGGACGCCGCGAAATACACAAAGTTAGCCGAAACGGTTCGTCGTTTTTTTGTCGAAAATTTCTGGCAAAAAGATCATTTCGCGGAATATTTTTCGCCGGAACGGGGATTTATCAGTCATCACGGTCTGACCGACAGTGATTGGGGGGGAGTCGCTTTTGGTCTTGCGACGCCGGAACAATTGGCGATGCTCTGGCCGAAGCTTGCCCGTGAAGAAGGATTTTACTATGGGAACATGCCTGCCGGTATCGCGACCAAACCGGAGACTTATGAAGATTGGGAATTTTCCCATCCCGACCGTCATGATCTTGGCGCGATGGGACGTGTCTGGTATCTCATGGCACAAGCCCAATATTGCCAAAACGACGCCGAAGGATTGCTCCAAGGGTTGCTTGCTGTTGCCCGGGAAGGAGAAAAAAACGACTTTTATTGGCGGGAACGCTATCATCCCGACGGAAAAGGGGGTAATGTTCCGGCAGGCCCCAACACCTATTGTGAGTATCCGGCGAATTTTGTCCGGATTATGCATCGATTTTTGTTCGGAATCGACCTTCGTCTGGATGGAACAATCGTCATCGCTCCGTTGGTGACCGATCCCTTCTGGGAGGCCGGATTCGGACAACAACTGGATTTACCCGGACGCAGTTTGACTTATCGATTTACCAGAGATGGAGTTACGGGAACCTGGCGGGGTGAAAAACCGCTTCGGATTGGCTTCCGACTCAATGGGGCGCCTCAAAAGAGTGAAGTTCAGGTTCTCGTGAATGACGTGCAACAATCTTGTGAACAGGAAAATCATCTCTTGTGGATTGTGCTTCCCTCAAATCAGATAAATCAAGAAAATAATCAAACCAATGGAGAAAATGAACGATTAACGTTTCAAATAAGGCGGCTTGAGGCGAACAATTAAGCAAAAAACGAATACTTTGAGCAAGAAAACCAATAAAAAAACGGGCAACAGATAAAAATTTGATGCCCGTTCAAGAAAATTCAATCAAAAATCTTCACGCTTCAATTTTCACGATTTTGACTTTGGTGTGAATTTGACGGTGTCCGGTTTTTTTCTTGGAATTTTTACGGCGACGGAACCACTGAATCGTCAATTTTGGCCCTTGAAAATCACCAACCACCAAAGCCGTGACTTTGGCACCGACAACAGTCGGCTGACCGATTTTGACACCATTTTCGTCACTGTAAGTCAAAACTTTGTCAAAAGTTATCTCCGTATTTGCTTCCAAATCATCGCGGTAATCGATCAGAACCTCTTGACCTTCTTGGACTTTCAGCTGACGACCACCATTTTCAATAATTGCATACATAATCAATCAACACTTTGCGTTTTGGCTAAATATTCGAAACATTTCAAAGATATCTTTCCGTCTCATTTGAGAGAATGGGCAATTATCCTTGATTTGACTTTTCTTTCAAGGAGTCCTCCCCGGAAAAAAGAACAGGTTGTCCGCTGGAATCGAAACATTCAATTTCAAGATGTTCCGGCCAGGTGTCGGTCACCCCTTTGATAATGATTTCAACTTTTCCGTCACCTTCCACGGTGGCCAGCTCCTGACGTTTTTTGTTATTCAGGTGTTCGGCCACTTCTTCGGCAACAGAAACCCGAACTTTCGTCACATCAGTTCTGCTTGCCGCAAGAACAAGCATCCGAAAGACTTCCAGAGCCATGCTTTCCACCGATTTTACAACGGCGGTTCCATGACAACAGGGACATTCAATGTAAACGCTCCGTTTCAAGCTGGGACGAACCCGTTGCCGGGTCATTTCAATGAGTCCGAATGGGCTGGTTCGGAGAACTTTTGTTCGGGCACGGTCTCGTTTCAAAGCGTTACATAATTCACGTTCCACCATTCTGCGATGGGAGTCACGTCTCATGTCGATGAAATCGTTGACGATCACCCCTCCCAAATCCCGGAGTCGCAGTTGTCTTGCGATTTCCCGGGCGGCCATCATGTTGATCTGGAACGCGTTTTCTTCGGCATTGTCATCGGAACGAAAATTTCCGCTGTTCACGTCGATGGCAACCAGGGCCTCCGTCTGGTCGATCACAATGGACCCCCCCTGTTTGAGCGGAACCCGTCGGTTGTTGATTTTCACGATTTCCTTGTCAATTTTGTGGTGATAGAAAAGCGGTTCTTTCCCGACATAGGCTTTAAGACGGTCGGCATAGCGGGGCATGACCATTTGCATGAATTCTTTGGCCCGTTCGCAAGCCGCCGGATCATCGATGACGATTGAATCAATGTCACTGGTGAAAATATCGCGGATCGTCCGAATCATCATGTCGCTTTCTTCGTAAATATCGATCGGTGCCGGGAGTTTTTTGATCCGTTTCACGATCACCTTCCAGAGTCGGAGGAGATAGGCCATGTCGCGGGAAAGTTCTTTGCGGGTTCTGTCGGCCCCGGCGGTTCGGACGATGAACCCCAATCCTTTAGGAGGGTTCAACTCAATCATGATGTCACGAAGTTTCCGCCGGACTCCGTCGTCCTGAATTTTTCGGGAAACCCCAACCCGACCAAGAGACGGCATCAGCACGAGATAACGTCCGGGGATACTGATATAGGTGGAAAGGGTTGGCCCTTTGGTTCCGAGTCCTTCCTTGATCACCTGGACGAGGACTTCGTCGCCGCGATGAAAAACGTCTTGAATGGGCGGCTTCACGCGGGGACGCCCATACCCGTAAACGTCATCGTCTCTTCGATGGCGGGGATCATCTTTCGGCTGTTTCAGATGCTCTGTAAAACCGGCCTGTTTGAAATAATGAGGCTCGACATCACTGATGTGGAGAAAACCGTTGCGCCCGACGCCAAAATTGACAAACGCCGCTTGAATACTCGGTTCGATATTGACAACGACCCCTTTGTAGATGTTGCCGACGTAATTTTCCTGGCCTGTTCGTTCGATGTAAAGCTCTTCGAGCGAGCCGTCTTCGACGACAGCAATCCGACACTCTTCCGGTTGCCGGATGTTGATCAGCATTTCCTGCTTACTCATACAATCAACATAAATTTTCCTAACGGCCAGATTGCGAGTCTCTTTTTATGTTTCAATGGTTTCAATGTTTTTCCACGAGGTTTTCTTCCGCGAGGTTGACGGCGGTTCTGACGGGAAAAATCGTTCGAAACAGTTCGGCGCGAAGCCCGATTTGGTCGAGAACCTCTCGAAATCCGGCGTCTGATCCTGCTGTGACGGCTAAAGTCATTTTCAGACGATCCGCCTGAATGACCAGTTTCATCACCGCCGCACGAACGTCGACAATTTTTCCTTTGGATTTTGCGACGATTACCGACTCTTGAGAAAGAAAATCAGCAATCAATTCCGCAGTGATTTTGCAGAGATGCCCCGGAATGAACATTTCATAGGTGTCCGAAATAACTCGCCCTTTGTTTTTTCTTCCTGTCGCCATTTCCACGACGGAACAAAATGTCAACCCTGCAAAAGAGTTGCGATTGAGCGACGCAAGAACTTGGTCCGGCGTTATGTTTCCCTCCAGATCAAGTTCCATGACCTCTGCATGTCCCGAAACCCCAAGCGCCAGCGCGGATGGAAAACTCATCCGTACTTTGGGATGAAATCCCTCACTCATCGACACCGGAAGTTGTGACCGACGCAGCAGCCGCTCAATCGACCGCATTAAATCCCGATGACCGATAAAACGGAGATTATCGGTTTTTTTGAAACGAATTTGTACTCGATGTCGAACCATCGGTTCGATCATGCCCCATCACGGCCGACGTGGGGGCCCTTTCCTTAGTTGACATGATCCTTGAGGGCAAGAAAATAGGACTCAAGCACAAAAGGATGATCTATCATTTTCACGTATACAAAACAAAACAGCGATCAATATTCAAAAGACGTTATGATCGCTGTCTTTTTACTCAACAAACAAAACAAATAAAGTAAAGTTATAGTGACGGGTGCCATTAAACCGTAAACCTGTTCATTCGTCAATGACAGGGACCAATTTTTACTACGAAAGTATGAAAAACTGGCGGTTTACCACGAAAGACTGGCCGTGATTGAACCGGTGTGGATAGTTTGATATTTGTTGAAATTCAAATCATAATCTGCGAACACGCTGAAACAACTGATGGGATGATATTTCAGCCCAACACCAAACCAGCACCAGTCGCGACCAGGATATCCGTCAAAAAAAACATGGACGGGAGTTGTCGGGGCAATTTGGGAACCATAACGAATTTGGTAAATCGGGGCCTCTTCGAGAAATTGATGAATCCAACTGAATCTTGTTTGAAAGATAATGATTTTGTTATTGAAACCTCTCAGGAGTCGAATTCCAAGGTTTGAGTCGAAGGCGTCAAAATTTGTGTCCGGTTGTGTCGATAGATTATCGTTAATATTGGCGTAATGATAATCGAGTCCGAAATGGGGACGGAAGTTCCACTGGCCGACCGGAATTTCGACGGCTGCCTCGCCGAAACAGTTGGCCTGCCAACCCTTTGTGTCGAATACAGAGCCGGGCATCGCGTTTGTGTCGAACTTGTATTTGTCGAGTCCGCCACTTGCAGCACCAAGAAGTTGAATGTTGGCGAACTTCATTTCCAACATTCCCCCGAAAAGATGATTGTCGGCGGAAATATTTACCGTGTCGGTTGAGAAAGAGTCTGAACCATTATGTTTCGGATTTTCATAAGTATAAAAAAATGAAAAGGTTTTGCCATTTCTAGGAAATCCGAAACCTAAAGTGAACCCGTTATTCTCGACTTCATATTTATTGAAAAAAGAATCATGGGGACGCAAACATCCCCGATCAAAATGGTAGTCACCCCAAATTTGATATTTCCCCGTATCGTTGGCTTTTTTCCTTTTTCCACGAAAAATCACCTCTTCGGGTTCAGAATTGCCGAGATTTTCTGCTCCATTTTTCTGAAACCAAGAAAAATCAGTGGCGAGACCAACTGGAAATTGTATTCCAAGGATAAAAAGAACAAGAAACAAGATTTTTGCCTTGCTTTTCATGGAAGTGACCTGAAAAAGATGGTGAAAGAAAAGAATGATTATTATTTCTATCGGCCGTCCTATTCAAAATAACCAGAAAATTCTTCTCATCTTTTCCAGGACATGTCATAATACCTCTACCATCACGGTATACCTTTGCATCACGGCAAAAATTCTTGTTTATTCTTCGATTCCGAGTTTTTTCTGCATTTCCTCAAGGGAAATCTGTTTGGTTTCCGGCATCACAAAAATGACCCAAAGGAGTTGCAGCACCATCATCCCGGAATAAAACGCGAAGACTCCCGCCCCTCCGATTTTTTCGAGCAGTGGCGGAAACGACCAGGAAATCGCGGCGCAGAAGACCCAATGCGTAAAACTCCCAAATGCCTGCCCTTGAGCACGAACACGATTCGGGAAAATCTCGCCGATGAAGACCCAGATGATTGCCCCCTGTCCGAAAGCATGTGCGGCGATGAAGAGCATCAAAGCCCCAAGCACGATGGAAACGGTCATCGGTGGAACAGTTTTGCCGGCAATTTGAAACGCCTCTTCGATCAATGGAACGGCATCATGAATTTTTCCGGTTTTGATGATGTTTTGCGCCGTTTGCATCCGTTGCACCAGTTCGGTATCCGACGTTTTTCCATTTTGAAGAGCCGTGACCGAATCCTGGAACATCTTTTCCAGTTGTTGCTGTTGCTCTTGGGAAGGAGACTCTGTTTTGGTCGTGTTGATGTCCCTGATCACTTTGACCACTTCTTTTTGGACTCCTGAGATGGCCCCGATTTTGTCGAACTGCGTTCCATAAGAGAAAAATATCCCGGCAATGATCCCGAGACTCAAAATGTAGCCAAGTGAACCGACAAACAGGAGTTTGCGGCGTCCGAAATGATCAATGACCAGCATCGCGAGGACCGTGACCACCAGATTGGTGAATCCGATAATGACGGAAGAAAACAGCGATGCACTTTTGCTTGATCCGGTGATTTCAAACACCGTCGGGGCGTAATAAAGAATCGCATTGATCCCGGAAAGCTGGTTGAACGCGGCAATCAAGAACGCATAGAGAATCGGAATGCGATACTTGTGTTGGAAAAACGCTTCGTTTCCCCCTTGTTTTTCGGCGTCAATGGCACGTTGAATGACGGTAATTTCCTCATCGACATTTCCGGTGTCGGTGCCGAGTTGTTCGAGAATTGCCCGGGCTTGTTCCGTTTTTCCTTTTGTCATGAGCCAACGGGGACTTTCCTTGACGGTAAACAGCAGAATGAAGAAAAGTGCCGCCGGAACAGCTTCCACGGCGAACATGAGCCGCCACGTGAGCCATTCCGGGAGTCCGATGCTGGCAATTCCGAGATTCGACACGTAAGCGAGTAAAATGCCGAACACGATGTTGAGCTGCGTGATGGCAACAAGCCGGCCGCGCAATTTTGCAGGCGAAATCTCCGCCGTGTAAAGCGGTGAAACGACCGATGCTCCGCCGACACCGATTCCACCGATGAACCGGAAGAAGAGAAACGAATACCAGTCCCAGGGACATCCCGTCCCCACTGCCGACACGAAGTAAAGCACGGCGATGATAATCATTGTCGGCACGCGACCGAGCGAATTGGCCGGAAATTTGATAATTATTGCCCCGAGAATCGTTCCGATCAGCGCCGATGCGACAGTGAAACCGAGCATGAAATTGGTAAGGTCATATTCTTTTTGAAGCGCTTCCGTGGCACCGGAGATGACCGCCGTGTCGAACCCGAACAAGAGTCCGCCAAGTGCCGCGACAATCGCCCCCCGAATCAAAAGACGAGATGTTTTCATGGTTTGTTCCTTCATTTTGAGTTCTTGTTAAGGTGTCGGAAGTCTATTTGGAGGCGGGTGTTTGATTTAAGTGAATAATATACTATGTTTTGCGTAAAAATTCACGAGGAGGAGTCGAAATGACATTTGGTTTTTCCTTTTTTACGTAAAAAAAGGAAAGTTTAAGGATCATGGGTAATCCGGCATGCCGCCTTGTTGGGTGCAGACATAAGCGGCAAGGTCGGCGGCGGTTTTGTTGATGGTTTCAAGCGGTTCGCCGTTCAAATAACCGATCAGTGCCGCCGCAGTGAAGGCGTCGCCGGCCCCGACGGTATCGACAACGTTCACCGGGTCGCTCCGGTACACCGACGTTTCCTTTTCCGTCATCAAAATGCCGCCGTTTTCGCCACAAGTGAGGATCAACAGCTTGTAATCGTATTTTTGTCGCAACCAGGCAGCCAGATCATGGACATCGGTTGCATCATTTCCAAGCATCCGGGCAATGACCCTGATTTCGTCGTTGTTGAGTTTGAGAATATTTGCAAGTTCGAGGAGTTCGAGGACGTTTTCCTGTTTGTAATGCGGGGCACGGAGGTTGACATCGAAAATCCGAATCGCATTTTTCGGGGCGGCCAGAATCATTTGGCGGAGAGGCTCCCGGGAAGCGGTGCCGCGACCGGCCAGGGTTCCGTAACAGATGGCGTCGGCGTTCCGGCACAAAGTTAGTGACTTTTCATCGGCGACCAGATGATCCCAGGCGACGTCATCCCGAAATGTGTAGTGCGGCTGGCCGTTTGAATCGACAACAACATCCACCGCCCCGGTCGGGTATTTTTCGTCCATCGCAATGAAATCGACCGGCAAACCACGTGACCGGTAAAAATCGAGCAATTCGTGTCCCAAATCATCATTTCCGACTCGTGAAATCATTTGGGCGTCGGCCCCTAATTGTCTTGCATGATAGGCGAAGTTTCCTGGTGCCCCGCCGACCTTTTTTCCTGTCGGGAGCAAGTCCCAGAGCACCTCACCGATGGCGACGATTTGATAGGTCATTGATTTATACCTTTCCTGTCTTTGAGTTTCTGATGTTGTCCGGTAAACAAAGCAACACATTATGGCCACACATATTGTATACCGAAGCTGGTAGGGGCGGTAGCCTTTGTTATATTCGTTCTTGGTTGGTCAATTTGGAAAGTTGTGAAACCTTGCACCATAGGACGTTGAAAAATGTCTCCGACGGGCAACGTGCCGTTGCATCGCCCAGCGTGCCGCTGGACCGCAATATTCCTCGCGGGTTTTGTGCCGGAGTCGGTAGGGGCGCGGTCATTTGGCCAACAGACGTTCCAACCGGCTTGAGTATAATGTTTTGTTTCTGTAATTGTAATCATTCAAAAATGGAAAAAATGTCTCCCGGCTCGAAATTTTGAGAAAAATCGTGTACAATGGGGGTTTCTGTCAATTTTCAACAACCGGGAGGCTTGAATAATGAAACGTTTCTTGACTGTGTCGCTGTTTTTTTTGGCAATCTGTTCTCTGACGAGTCTTGCTTTGGCCGAAGATGGTTTTTTCCCTCTTTTTAATGGCAAAAATTTGGACGGCTGGATCAAACGCGGAGGAGACGCCACTTATGTCGTGGAGGACGACTGTATCGTCGGCAAACGGGGGGACGGCCCCAATACATTCCTTTGCACGGAAAAGGTTTTCGGCAATTTTATCTTGAAATTTGATGTCAAATATGACATCCTGATCAATTCCGGCGTTCAGATTCGCAGTCAGGCCCGACCGAACGGCGACCGGGAGGTCGTTTACGGCTATCAATGTGAAATCGCGGATATTGAGAAAACTTCCGGAGCCATTTATGGGGAAAGCGAACGAAACCGCTGGCTTGACAATTTCGAATCGCCGGGGCTGGACGTTGAGGCCGCCCGAAACGCGTTCAAACTGGACGACTGGAATAACTTTGAAATTCAGTGTATCGGACCGACCGTCAGAACCTGGATCAATGGCGTGCCTTGTGCCAACTATTTTGATACGGCCTATTTGAGCGGTTTTATCGGACTCCAGATACACAGCTCGCCCAACGACGGACAAGTCCGTTGGAAAAATATCGAGATCAAGCCGCTTGCCGCCTCCGGTTGGATTCCATTGTTCGGCAAAAAAGACTTCTCCGACCTTTGGGTTTCCCCGGCCGGTGTTTGGAAAATGGATGACGAAGGGATCGTCCATGCCTATTCCACCAAAGATCAGACCCAGGACGGCATGGTGAAAACCATGGAGCCTTACAAGGATTTTGCCGCACGGGTCACGTTCAAGCAAATTGTCGGCAACAGCGGACTCTATTTCCGGGCTGTTGAAGTCGATAAGCCTCACTGGTTGGGCGGTTTCCAGGACGAAATCGACGACAAGGCCACCGGAAGTCTTTGGGAAGTCGGTTATCGCGACGACAAAAGGGGACGTGGCTGGGTCAAGCAGAATTTTGAGACCGCCGACAAGGTCTTCAAGCGGGGAGACTGGAACGAGATTTGCATCGTGGCCATCGGCGATCGTCTGGTCACGATCCTCAACGGACAGGAAATCGTGAATATCATTGATCCTGAATGTCTCAAGGAAGGAAAATTCGCCCTCCAGCTTCACAGTGGTGAGAACACGGAATACTATTTCAAAGACTTCGAGGTTCTCCCTGTCTGTGCGGAGCAGCGGGCATTGATCGAACGATAATACCGGAATACCGGAGCCGGTATGGGTGATGGGCGACGGAATGATGACGAATGAATCAGGACTTGATGATTGGGTGCCGCGACTGAAGCGACGTCCTGATTCGCTCGTTCAGGAAGAATGGGAAGCTCTCGTCCGGAAGACGTTGCCCAAACTTGAACCGGAAGACTACGAACTTGTGAAAATCGGTGATGATCCGATGGTTTTCCGGTTCGACGTCCTTCCTAAAACAGGGGGCCAAGTTCACCAGGTTTTGATTCGAAGCACCGATTTTGGAGAAAACCGGTGTGATTGCGCGGCGTTCAAACACGGGGTTTACGGGACCTGTTCACATATTGAATTTGCTCTCGACAGATTGCGGGAAGTCCATGAGGATTCGCTCGCCGACCTGTTTTTGCAACGTCCCTACTCCGAAATCATCGTTCAGCAAGGTCCGCGGCGGAAAATTATCTTCCGTCCTGCCATCACGGCTCCGAAAGCGGTGCTTGCACTCGCGCGACGTTGTTTCGACAAGCAGGGGGAGTTGATCCTTACCCATCTGGGCGATCTTCAACGAATGGTCCAGCATTCACCGCCCTGGCATCATGAAATCGTGGTTGACGAAGAGGTTTTTTCGCTGATTGCCTGGATGACGCAAAAACAGTGGCGCATGCGCGACATTTTGGCGGCTTTTCCCAAGGGCGCGAGCACAAAGACGTTTGAAAAACTCCTGAAAACGACGCTCACCATGTTTCAGCGTGAAGCGGCGATCAATGCCGCAATCATGGGACGCTATCTTTTGTTCAGCATGTCGGGACTTGGAAAACGGCGAACGGCTGTTGCGATGGCGGAAATTCTCGCCCAAGTCATGAATCTCAAACGGGTTATTGTTCTGACAAGAACGGAATGTCTTCAAACCTGGCGTCATGAACTTGTGCAATCGACCGAACGCAAAACCGAGGTCGTTTTCGGTTCTTCCCCGAACCGTTCACGTTTGTATGCGGGCGATGCCTTTTATAAAATTGCGCGATACGATGATCTCAAGGAAGACATCAATGCAATGACGGGGCAAGGACGTCCGGAACTATTGATTTGTGACGAGGCGCACACTATCAGGCGTTATGATTCCGAAGTGGCCCGGTTGATTCGACGGTTTGAGTCGGAGTATTTGCTGGTTCTTTCCGGCAGCGATCCCGTGAAACAGCCGGGGCCGTTCCTTTCGTTCGTCGACATGGTTGATCCGCAGCGAATCGGAGTCCTGGAATCGTTTCTTGAGAGGCACCAGCTTCCTTCAAGTGACTGGAAAGTGACCAAATATGTGAACATGAATCGTGTTTCAGCGACGATTCCCGATCATTACCGCCGTGATGAAACGCGGACTCATTTGCGAAACCTTCCGGACGTGATTGAGCATTTTTATTTTCTCCCGATCACCGCCGAACAGGGAAAACATCATGCCGACTTGCAATCACGACTGTTCCGACTTGTGGAACCGTGGAAAGAGTCGTCGAAAACACCGCCGATGCTGATTCTTCATCAAATCCAGGTGATTTTGGACGAGATGTTCCGGGCGACAAGCGACGTGTCATTGATCGACCCGAAAAAGACAAGCGGACACAAAAGAAAAGCGGTCCGGCAGATTCTTTTGGACCGTCTCGACACGTTGGAAGCTCGCGCCATTGTTTTTTCTCATGATCCGGTTTCATTTGACCTGATCGGTGACGAATTGGAGCGGATCCGACTCGATTATGTCGTCGTTGACCGCCGGATGTCGATCACACAACAACGGTTATCGATTCAAAAATTCGAACGCAATCCGGAATGTCGGATTCTTTTGGTGACGGATAACGTGACGGAAAAGTTGCCGACAAGCCGGGTTCACCTGGTCATCCACCTGGACCGGCCCTGGAATCCCGATGTTTTGCGCGCGAGAAACCGGCATTTGTCCCATTCGTCCGTTCGTCCGCTACATGCCTGTCATTTGATTTCTTATGGAACGGTCGAACATGCCTTTTTCAAGGCCGCCGACCGGATCGACATCAAAATTCCGGTTGATCTTGCACGGAACCAATCCGTCACGCTTCTCGACATTTCCCAACAGGGACAGTATTTTGAACAAGTGAAATTGATTCTCGAACAACTTGACGACTCGCCGATGGTGCTGGATTGATCAAATATTATAAAAAAACAGATACCGAGGCAAAATTCCATCGTTCGACGTCTTGCTTTTCGGACGCCAGCGGTAATAATGTTTGGTAGTTTTTGTGGAAATGAAGAAAAATTTACAGAACATTAACATATATTAAGGAGGAATGAAGTGGCGAGAAGACTTTTTACCAGTGAAGCGGTCAGTATGGGACACCCGGATAAGTTGGCGGATCGTATCTCCGACGCGGTTTTGGATGCCCTTTTTGATCAGGACCCGATGAGCCGTGTTGCCTGTGAAACGATGGTCACGACAGGAATTGCGATCATTGCAGGAGAAATCACCACGCGTGCCCGTGTCGATTACCCGGATGTGGTTCGTAACGCGATTCGTGCCGTCGGATATGTCGATGATCACTGGGGAATCAATGCCGAAACTTGTGCCGTGATGGTTTCGCTCGACCGCCAAAGCCCAGATATTGCCCAAGGCGTTGATGCCGATGAAACGTCGCAGAAAGATATTGGTGCCGGTGACCAGGGGTTGATGTTTGGTTATGCCTGCAACCATACGCCGGAACTGATGCCGCTTCCGATTGCATTGGCCCACCGGATTACCAACAAACTGACGGAAGCCCGCTTCAAGGGAGAAGTTCCATGGCTCCGTCCCGACAGCAAAAGTCAGGTGACGATCGAATTTGAGAAGTCCAGACCGGTCCGGATTGATACCGTGGTTGTTTCAACCCAACATGATCCTTCCATTGATCAGAAGGGAATCAGTGACTATCTGATTCCGAACGTCATCAATCCTTGTCTTCCCGAGGAGTTGATCAAGGGGGATGTCAAGTATTACGTGAATCCCACGGGAAAATTTGTCGTCGGCGGGCCTCACGGTGATTGCGGTTTGACGGGACGAAAAATCATCGTCGACACTTATGGCGGCTGGGCGCGACATGGCGGCGGCGCTTTCAGCGGCAAAGATCCGACGAAGGTTGACCGGAGTGCCGCGTACATGGCCCGTCATGTTGCGAAAAATATCGTCGCGGCGGAACTTGCGGAACGTTGTGAAGTGCAACTGGCTTACGCCATTGGTGTTTCCGAGCCGGTGAGTGTCCTGATCGACACCGACGGAACGGCAAAAATCGAAGAGGCCAAGATTCAGCAATTGGTTCGGGAGCTTTTCCCGCTCACGCCCGGTGGAATTATCCAGTATTTGAACCTGAGACGTCCGATTTATCAAAAAACTGCTGCCGGCGGTCACTTCGGACGTGACGACGCTGATTTCACCTGGGAAAAAGTCAACCGCGTCGATGAACTGAAAAAGGCGGCATCCTAAATTCTGCAGCACAATTTGTTTTTTAATACGAAAAGACGAAACATACGGCTTTAAAATGTTTGTTGATTTCGTTGTTTCGTATTAAAAAAATGAATTGCTCATTGCATTGTCGTAATCTAAGCAGCGTTTTAACGGAAAAAAACCGACATATTGGGTTTGCCCGACATGTCGTTTGGTTTTCAACGATTCTTGTTTTCAATTTCAATAGAAACCGGGGATTATTGCCAGGCGGGACCGGGGAGTATTGTCTGAGCCGGCATCATTGAAGAGGTGGACGTGCAACAGGGGTCGCATACACTCGGCGGGCATGGAGAGCACATGTCGGCACATTGATAAACCACGCTTTCTCCCATAAACGGTGTCGGAGTCGTGATTGATTGTTGCCGCGTGGAGGGAAAGAGCGAACCTTGGCTACAGAACCCTTTAAATCCTGAGCACCCCACGGGAACCAAAACGACGGACATCAGTAAAAATAACGCGAATAGTTTTCTCATCGAAAGAAACTCCTGCAATTGTGAGTTGATTTTCCAGCGAACAGCTTCATGGGTGCAATCATGAAGCTGTTTCAATTTCGGACTTGCCTGGACAAACAAGTGAAAACAACCAAGGTGAGTGGGAGGGAACAATCTATTGCCGAGTCATGCGTGGTGTCATCTGAGGCTTTTTTTCATCACGTTGCATTCTTCGGACAGGGTAATCTACACTACAAAACATGAAAAGCAAATCAAAGTTGTTTTTTTTCAACGTCCGGATGATTTTTTGAGAGCATTTGTCGCTATATGTGGTTTAACCGAAGCAGTTTGACAGTCATGTTTGATTTTTTCAATTTTAATTTTTTTGACAGATCGCCATTTGTGAGGGGTGCGTAAGATATAATGCAGACGGAGAGAACAAAAACCTATTGCTGTGAGGAAATCCATGCCGAAACCGTCGTTTTGTCTTCCGCTTTTTGTTGCGGTTGTTTTATTTTGGCTGCCAAGCGTGCCTTTCGCTGCAGAATCGGAGATTTGGCTGATCAGTACCAGGAACGCGCCGCATGTTGCGACGTCGGCGACAAGTGACGCGGCGATCCAATACTGGAAACTGGAAAACAACTCCTGGCAATCTTCCGGCAGAGATGATTTCATTGCGAGTCAATCGCCGGACGTTCCCGTGATCTTTTTGTTCCATGGAAACTGGACAAACCATGGAGACGTTGTTCAGATGGGACGACATGCCGCGCGAAGTTTGAAAAATGTTCGTTCGGTGGAAAAAGTGCGGTTGGTTTTGTGGTCCTGGCCGTCTGACCGCGTTTTGGCCGGAATTCGTCCGGATGTCCGATTGAAAGCAACCTGGGCCGACTTTCAGGCTTTTTATGTTGCCAGACTCTTGGCGGAGCTCCCCGAGGAAACAAGAGTGACGCTTGTCGGCTTCAGTTTCGGAGCGAGAATTTCATTAGGGGCTGTCGAACTTCTGGCCGATGGAAATATTGCAGGCCGAACATTGGCGGGAAATGGGCATAACTCTCTTTCCCAAATCGATTTACTCCTTTGTGCTCCCGCCGTCGACCAGTGTTGGGTGGCTGCCAACGGGCGATACAGAAATGCCATGAATCTGGCTGATCGTCTTTGGATTTTATACAACACCGAAGATCACGGGTTGAAATTTTATCCGCTTATTGATTCGATCGGAGGCCCTCAAGCCCTTGGATTCACCGGCCCCCCCATCCGATCAATCGCTGAAGAAAATCGAGCAAAAATACAGGCTTTCGACATGCGAAACGTTGTCGGTTCCCGTCATGCTTTCGCGTCTTATTTGGACAGTCGTGCTTTCTACCGCTGTATTGATGACGCAATGGCTCAATTTCCGGAATATGCTCAATTTCCATAAAATTCCGGGAAAAATGGTTTGAGATCAAGTTCATCTCCGGTCTCCTTTTGAAGGGTGAGGAGTTCCGAAAAGAGCGATTGCGTCAATTCCCGATACTCCGGTTTTTCAGCGAGATCGTTCATTTCATAGGGATCGTTTTCCAGGTTGAAAAGTAGGATTTTTTTTGCCACGGGGTAAAGAATCAACTTGTGATTTCCCTTTTTGACCATTCGCTGAAGGTCCACGTAACATCCATAAATGGCGTGATACTGTTCCTGGGACTCGCCTTGAATGAGCGGTAAAAGACTTTTGAAATCAATGCCATCCAAAGGTACCCCGGCAATTTGCAGCGACGTCGGCATCAGGTCCTGAAAATAGACCGGTGTTGTGGTGACGATGTTTTTGGGGATATTTGGGCCTACGACAATAAGCGGAACCTTAACACTATGCTCGAACAGATTCTGTTTTCCCATAATACCATGGGAACCGATCGCCAATCCATTGTCGGCGGCGTAAAAAATGTACGTGTTGTCACGCTGTCCGGTTTTTTCCAAAGCGTCGAGAATTTTTCCGATTTGGGCATCCAAATGGGAGATAATGCCGTAATATTCTCTGCGGTGGACCTGAACGGCATACTTCGTTCTTGGAAACGGAGCGAGTTTTTCGTCTCTCATCTCCGCGTCTTCACCGATTTCATCTTTCCAGGGATACTCCGGTAAAAAATTCGGTGGGACGTCCATCTGGTCCACCGGATACATGTCCACAAACTCTTGCGGCGACTGGCGATGGTCGTGCGGGGCATTAAATGCGATGTACATGAAAAACGGTTTGTCCGATTTTGCCGCCTGATTGATGAAGTCAACGGCCGTTTCCGCTTGGATTTCGCTTCGATGTTTACCACTGTTTCCCCAATATCCCTGAAACTTGGGGTCGGACGGAGACCAAGGATCGGGTTGGCCTTCAATGGGACGATTGTAGGCTTCCGGGAGATTTTCCGGCTTTGGCATCCCGCCGGGAGAGTATGCCTGAACATGGTCAAAAACTGAAGTAACATCATGATTGAGATGCTCAAGGTGCCATTTTCCAAGGAAATATGTTTCGTAACCGGCCTCTTTCATCCGTTCCGACCAAAGTGGGATGTCGCGGGGAGGTGTTTCGGTGTGTTTTCCTTCCAGAGCGGCGCGAGCCCGCCAGATGAATTGACCGGAATTGATCATGCAACGACTGGCGACACAAATCGCCCCATGCCAACCCCCTTGATTATGGGCGTTGGAAAAAGTGACACCATTTTCACAAAGCCTGTCCAATTGGGGTGTTTTGACAATCGGATGCCCCAAGACCCCCAAAGTGTCGAATGTTTGGTCATCGGCAAAAAGAAACAGGATATTGGGTTTGTTGACCTGGGAAAAACAGGACAAAGCACTCCAATGAGCCGTAAAAACCGTAAAAACAACAAAAAGCACCGACACTAACGTTTTCATGCCACTCTCCAGGGAAACTTTTGTTCGTGGTGGGGTCATTCATGGTGGAATCATGGGGACATTGCGATTATAATGAAAAAATCCGGAAATTGGAATCGTTGGTGACGAGTCCATGGGTCTGAAAATCTTCCAATCTTCCCAAAAAACAACGCATGAGCGACCAGAATCGACGCAATCTGACGGCTTTTATTGCCACAACCCTATTATTATTGGGCGCGATTGGTCATTTGAGTAGTTGGGAATACCTTGCGGCACCAACCATGCGAACGGGAATTTTTTTTACAATGGTCTGGCTTGCCTGGCAAGACCTCTTGCGTCTTCCCAAGTTCCTTTGGTTTTTTGTTCCCGTGATTCTTGTTGCAATAGTCATTAGTCCGAAAATGGTCTTTGTACTTCTCGGAGGGGCCGTACTTGTTTGGGGCGTTATTAAAACCGTGGAGTTTTTCTCAACGCCGATCCAAAAAAATCGCAAAAAACCGGGAAATAATAGCAAATAATCGACAAATAATCGCGCAAACGAAATGGTGGTCAGAGCTTAAAAAGGCGTTTGGCATTTTCGGTGGTGATTTTTGCAACATATTCATCGGTTTGCCCACGAAGTTCAGCGAGACGTTTCACCACAAAAGCCGCCATGATCGGTTCATTGTACGGAATTCTACCACGATAAGGATGGGGAATCATAAAGGGGGAGTCGGTTTCGACCAGAAGTCTGTCGTCCGGAACAATTTTGGCTGCCTCCCAAAGTGGGGCAAATTTTTTATTTGTGTACGTCACCGATCCTGCAAAACTGACAAACAATCCCATGTCGATGTAACTTTCTGCCATTTGCGGGGTTGAACTGAAAGCGTGCATGACTCCCCGAATGGGATGCTCTCTTTTTTCAAGAACGGATTTCATTTCTTCGTCACAGTCACGACAGTGGATCAGGACCGGAATGGATTGTTGTTCCGCCAAATCAAGGTGTCGGTTAAAATAATCAATTTGTAATTCAAACGGCGTGTCATTCCAGTAACGATCAAGGCCTGTTTCGCCGACGGCAACGACTTTGGGAAAATCGACCAATTTGACAATCTCTTTCCAGTCTGTCTGATTGGCTTGAGCGGCAGAATTGGGGTGAATTCCAACGGCGGCATGAAAAAAATTTGAATATTGTGACAATTCAATCACTTTTTGACTTGATTCTAGCGTGATTCCTGGAAGAATGGCTCCATCGAGAGAAAAGTCGCCGATTTTTGCGATATTTTCTTGAAATTTCTCTGATTTCCCATTGAAAATAAGCGTCGTAATATTGGTCTTCAAAGGATCAAGGTCAAGATGGGCATGAGTGTCAAAAATTTTCATACGTATTTAAAAATCAATGCTTCTACGACAATCAGGATAAGTAATTTTATCGGAATAAAATAAATTTTTGGTTTTTTTTGAAAAAAAGTAGAAAAAAAACAACTTTCTTACGTAATGATAAATGGCAAGGATTTTGCAGAACAAGAAGTGATTTGTTGACTCTATCCAACTCTCTTGCTTCATAATAGCTTGAAATCTCGTTTCGACCAGCATAATCCAAATAGTTTATTTTCGTTTGTAGTATTTTTTTAACAAAATAGATAAAATACTTAAAATATAATATTTTGGGACTATAATTGTCTTAAAGCTGATGTTGCTCTGGATCAATTGAAAGGAAAGACAGAGCCCAAAAAGCTGGAACTTAGGAGTCCGGACAATCCGGATTCTATCGCATGACGTAATTCAAAGGAAGGAAAAAAGCAATGTTAGTACTTTCCCGGAAAAAAAATGAGAGTATCGTAATCAACGACAATATCACGATTGTTGTTGTTGAAATTCGTGGTGATAAAGTTCGTCTTGGCATTGAGGCTCCGAAAGACGTTCCCGTGCATCGTAAAGAAATCTACGAAGCCATTCAAGCTTCTCACGAAGAAGGTGCGACCAAAGCAAATCTGGAAAACGAAGCTCACGCCTGAACAGGAAGCTAACAGAACTGGTTAATTTCCGATCCATTTTTATTTGATTCGTTCGGTTTTTTGTTTTCTATCATGGCACAACAACCGGTCATTTTGGACTTGACGGTTACATCGGACTTATTCAGAAGTCATTGATGTTTTTTGTGTTGCGCGTCTCTATTATTGTCTGAGGTATCATTTTTCCAAGACAGTATCTTCCCCCCTTGACGCTTTGTTGTTCCTGAGGATAATTCTGCACAGTCATATTGGCCCTATCGTCTAACCCGGTTAGGACACAGGCCTTTCACGCCTGCAATACGGGTTCAAATCCCGTTGGGGTCATTTTATGCTCCGCAGCCTCTTGTGTCAAATCGCAAGAGGCTGTTTTTTTCGGTACTTGTGATTGTCGTTGCAAATTATTACTACCCATTTCCGGCGGGTACTGCAAGTGATTTTGCAGAATCGTTTTTGAAGGGTTTGACCCTACTTTCAAAGGACTTACGTCATCCGTCATGGATGGAATTGCACATGATTCTGCATCACCTGTTACAGCATCAAAATCTTCGTCTTTGATTCGTGCATAATGTTTCAATGCAATTTGAATGCTGTGACCAAGCCACCGGGCGATTGTGTGGGGTTTCACTCTCCCGTCATTCAGCAGATCGGTCTCGAAAGAGGCTCGCATCGCGTGAAACGGTTTCGGCCACGGAGTCTCCCCAGCCCGCAAAATATACTTCTTGAATAGTGTTCCAAGATTTGTGTTTCTTCCATCCGTCAATTGGTCGAATATCCCTCGCCGACGAGCAATGACAAAGGGACTTCCTCCTGGCTCTGCCTGATCGTAAACCGCCTCCAAAAGTGGACGGATTCCTTTGAACATCGGAACGACTCTTGAATCTTTCCCCTCGTAATGCTCAGTTTTCGGTGACCTGACAACAATTCGTTTTTTGTCCCACAAAATACAATCCCATGTCAGAGTCAGAATTTCTGAGGGTGCCCGTAATCCGCAATATCGTGATAGACCAATAATCAGTTTCCACTCTGGATCGGGAATAGTGTCAATGATTCTTTCGACCCGCTCGCGTTCCACGTAAACATTCCTATCTTCATTGATTGTCGGCGTGACTTTAACCTCCTTGAAAGGATTCTCATTGATAATTTTTGCACGAATCATAGCGTCAAAAATCTGTCTCGCGGTTTTGATTCTCTTGTCGATGGTCGAAGGACTTAATCGGGCTTTTTTCATGGATTCCGAAAGAAGTTCAACCATTTCCACTGTTATATTTTTCGGATCAATTTCATATCCGAAGTATTCGATTATTGTATCAGTGGTTTGCTTCATCGTCCGTTTGGTCGATGCTTTCGTTTTAATTTTGGCAAGGAATTGATCACAATAACATCCCAATGTTGTTTTGCGACGTGCTGGTACAAGTCCCAATTTCGAGAGTTTCGCGTGAAGATCATCGCGGATTTCCCCTAACCATTGAGCTACGTCAGGCGGATAGGACATCCCGGCCAGATTACATGAATCAATCGTTTCGATTCGGCTCTTTATCAATTCCGCCGCCTTTTTACTCATTTTACCAAGGAATATCGTTCGGCGTTCATCATTCAGCGAAATCTGGATGCTCCACGCTTCACCGGCCTTTGTTTTTTGTTTATATAAACTTGCCATATTAAGTCTCCAATGTTTGTTTAATAGTTCTATTATACCCCCTCGCACCAAACTGCGCAAGCCTGAACTTAATTGTTTCTCCTGCTATTTTGCTGCCATGCTTTACACTGTCCCCGCAGGGAACGGGGATCGTTTTAAGGTCTCTGGAAGTCCTTTCCTCTATTTCTCTGGTGTTTTTCGTCAAATCAGGGGCTTGTGGTGCCGGGTAGGGTGGAACACCCGGAAAGCACCGAT
>Ga0123353_10001339_pt1 | contig 30208 bp, 23 predicted proteins | sample TergutLab28metaG_3_FD_92763 | JGI IMG/M metagenome (GOLD analysis project Ga0123353, IMG submission 92763) | Labiotermes labralis P3 segment gut microbial communities from Petit-Saut dam, French Guiana - Lab288 P3 | ecosystem: Host-associated > Arthropoda: Insects > Digestive system > Gut ...
CAAGCTGCCCTTCCTCAAGGTTCAGACCACCGGTCCCTGCAGCTTCGCGCTGACCCTGGTCGATGAAAACAAGCGTGCCATCTACTACAATGAGGAATTCCGGGACGTCATTGTCAAGGCGCTGGCCATGAAGTGCCGCTGGCAGCTTCAGAAGTTTAGGCCCTATTGCGACAATATCATCTGCTTTGTGGATGAGCCTATCCTCTCGGCCTTTGGCAGCTCGACCTATGTCACGGTGAAGCGCGAGGACGTCGTCGCCATGCTGAACGAGGTGATTGAGGCGGTCCACGCCGAAGACGCCCTCTGCGGTATCCACTGTTGCGGCAACACTGAGTGGAGCATTTTGATTGACGCCGGTGTGGACATCGTCAACTTTGACGCCTTCGAATACGGTGAGACCATTGCCATGTACGCCGATTCGGTGAAAACGCACCTGGAAAACGGAGGCTTTCTCGCCTGGGGCGTGGTGCCGACTTCTTCCGCCATCCTGTCGCAGACCGTGGAGTCTTTGGAGGCGCAGCTGGAAAAGGTGATGGATAACCTCGCGGCGAAGGGCATTTGCAAGGAGATGATTGCCAAGCAGGCGATTTTGACGCCCTCCTGCGGCACGGGCTCCCTCAGCGTCGAGGAGGCCGAACGGGTCTTTGCGCTGCTGAACCAGCTTTCCGTACGCATGAAGGAAAAATATTTCGCGCCGTAGGGGCGGCTTTTAGCCGTCCGTTGGGATGGCTGTGTTTTGGCGGACAGCCAAAGGCCGCCCCTACGGTGTCCCCTCTAAGTTTAGGAGTGAATTTTTTTGAAAATTGCCATTTCCGGAAAGGGCGGCGTGGGGAAATCCACGGTCGCCGCCGCCATTGCCCTGTCCCTCGCCCGGCGCGGCGAACGCGTGCTTGCCCTCGACGCGGACCCGGACGCGAATCTTGCCTCCGCCCTGGGCATCTCCGGCGAAGAACAGGAAAAAATCGTTCCCATCGCCCAGCAGCTTGCGCTGATTGAGGAGCGGACGGGCGCAAAAGTCAACGAATACGGCAAAGTATTCCGGCTCAACCCCGAGGTTTCGGATGTAGCCGAAAAATTTGCCTATGCCCACAACGGGATTGAGCTGTTGGTGCTGGGCGGGGTCAAAGGCGGCGGAACCGGCTGCGCCTGCCCGGAAAACACCTTTATCCGGGCTTTGGTCACGGACTTGATCCTGTATAAAAATCAGAGCCTGGTTATGGACATGGAGGCCGGAATCGAACATCTCGGCCGCGGGACCGCCCAGGGTGTGGACGTCATGCTGGTGGTGCTGGAACCCGGAAAACGCTCCGTGGACTGCGCGAAGACTGTCATGCGCATGTGCGCCGAAATCGGGATCCAGCGGCTCCTGTTCGTCGCCAACAAGATTAGTTACGACGCGGATATTGACTACTTGAAGACCGCTTTGCCGGATGTGGAATTCACGGCATTTCTGCCCTATTCCGAAGCCCTGCGCGCGGCCGACCGGGACGGTCTCTCCGTACTGGACAGCATGACACCCGAGGTGCAAAAGGGAATAGAAGCCATTCTTGCGGCGATTGGAGGCTAAGTGATTGCGAACCGCAATCTCAAGAGTGGAGTGTGAAGAGTGGAGTTTTGGGAAACCTCCACGTTCCATAATTGCTCGATTCTAAACAAAAGGAAGCATTACTATGAGTAAACTAATTGCAATCACCGGCAAGGGCGGCGTGGGGAAGACGACCTTGTCTGCTCTGTTGGTGCGCGCTTTGATTTCCGCCGGGAAACAGCCGGTGCTCGCCATTGACGCCGACCCGAACAGCTGCCTGGACGCGGCCCTGGGCGTGACCGTCACCGACACGGTGGGCCGGGCCCGGGAGGAGCTGCGGGAAGAGGCGGCGGACGCCGCGAAAAATGGACTTTCCAAACAGCATCTGCTTGAGATGAAAATCGGGGAGAGCCTGGTGGAGGCCAGCGGCTTTGACCTGATTGCCATGGGCCGCCCCGAAGGCAGCGGCTGCTACTGTTACGCAAACAATGTGCTGAAATCAGTCATCGGTCAAATCGCCGGGGAATACCCCTATGTGGTGCTGGACAACGAGGCCGGGCTGGAAAATCTGTCGCGGCGCATCGTGCAACAGGTGGACACACTGGTTTTGGTGTCCGACGCCTCCAATGCGGGGCTGGAAACCCTGCTCCGGCTGCATGGGCTGGCGCGGGAAATGGAGCTGTCCTACGAGCGGTTAATCTTGGTCATCAATCGAATTCGGAGCGGCAAACTGCCCGAAAAGGCCGAAGCCCTGCGCCAAACCACCGGTGCGGACGCGGTCGTCGGGCTGCCCGACGACCCGGCTGTGGCCGAGTACGCGGAGAACAACCTGGATTTATTCCGGCTGCCGGAGGACAATCCGGTCTTCCGGGCGATTGTGGATTTGGCTGACGGTTTTTAGCCAGGTAATTGCGGAATGCGATGTTTTGCGGACGGCTAAAAGCCGCCCCTACGATATATCGCTTATGTCTGGCAAATACTCGCAATATGTAGGGGCGCGTTTTACGCGTCCGTGGATTTCGTAATACTTTCATCAAATATGAAAGGCAAGATATGATTTATGGAACATGAAGTCAAGAAATACGCCGAGCGGGTCAGCGACAACGCCTCCCTCCGTATGCTGGAAAAGGCGCGGGCCGACTGCATCGACACCTGCTTTGACCGCGCGGAGTCCCAGAGAAACCAGTGCAAATTCGGGAAAGACGGCGTCTGCTGCCGGATTTGCCACATGGGGCCCTGCCGCATCACCCCCAAGTCGCCGAAGGGCATCTGCGGCGCGGACGCGGACACCATCGTCGCGCGCAACTATCTGCGCGAGGTGGTCGGCGGCACCTCCGCCCACTCCGACCACGGCCGCCACCTGGCGCTGAAGCTCAAAAAGGTGGCCGAAGGCAAGGGCGAGGGTTACCAGATCAAGGACGAAAAGGCCCTGCGCCGCACGGCGAAGCTCTATGGTATCGAGCAGGAGGGCCGGGAGACGAACGCCGTTGCCCTGGATTTGGCGAACTGCTTTTTAGAGGAGTTCTCCTCCCAGGAGGAGCCCCTGAAAACACTGAGCCTCGCGCCCGAAAAGCGCCAAAACCTCTGGGCGGCAAAGAATATCAAGCCCTTCGGCATCGACCGCATGGTGGTGGAAGCCATGCACCGGACGACCATGGGCGTGGACCACGACTACAAAAACCTGCTCATGCACGCCTTTCGCACGGCCCTGGCCGACGGTTGGGGCGGGGCGCGGGTCGCCTCCCTGGTGTCAGACATCCTGTTCGGTACGCCCAGCCCGGTCAAGAGCGAGTCCAACCTCGGCGTGCTGAGGAAGGACGGCGTCAATGTAATCATCCACGGCCACGAGCCGGCACTCTCCGAAATCCTGACGGTCGCCGCCGGCAGCCCGGAGGTGAAGGCCTACGCGAAGGCCGCGGGCGCACAGGGCGTGACCCTGGCCGGGATCTGCTGCACGGCAAATGAGATCCTGATGCGCCACGGCGTTCCGGTCGCCGGAAACGTGCTGCAGCAGGAGCTTGCCATCGTCACCGGCGCGGTGGAAATGATGGTCATCGACGTGCAGTGCTGTATGCCCAGCCTGCCGGACGTCGCGAAGAGTTACCACACGGAGATCATTTCCACGGCTGACATCGCGAAAACCGTCGGCGCTACACACTTCGAGGTCAGCGAGGAGGATCCCCTCGGCGCGGCCAAGGACCTGCTGAAGCGCGCCATCGACAACTATAAAAACCGTGACCCGGAGAAAGTGAATATTCCCTCCGAGAAAGAACCGCTGGTGGCCGGCTTCAGCGTCGATGCCATCAAGTATATGCTCGGCGGTACATACAGAGCATCTTTCCGGCCCCTGAACGACGCGATTATCCAAAACCGCATTCTCGGCGTCGTCGGCATCGTGGGCTGCAACAACGCCAAGCAGAAGGCCGACGACTACGCCAATGTCCTGACCGCCGAGCTCATCAAAAGAAATATTCTGGTGCTGCAGACCGGCTGTGCCGCCATCGCCTCGGCAAAGGCGGGCATGCTCAAGCCGGAGGTGGCCCTGGAACAGTCGGGCAGCGGGCTGCGTGAGGTCTGCGAGACCGTGGGTATCCCGCCCGTGCTGCATTTGGGCAGCTGCGTGGACAACTGCCGCATCCTGGAGGCCGGCACCGAAATCATCAAGGAGGGCGGCCTGGGGGACGACTTGGCCCAGCTTCCGGCTGTCGGCGTCGCGCCCGAGTGGATGAGCGAGAAGGCCATTGCCATCGGCTGCTACTTCGTTGCATCTGGTATTGATGTCATTCTGGGCAACCCGTTCTACACATCGGGCTCGGAAAACGTCAACAACTTCCTGCACGACGGCGTGAGGGAGGAGTTCGGCGCCTGTTTCCATCTGATAGAGGACCCGCTTCAGGCCGCGGACAGGATCGTGGAGATCATCAATGAGGCCCGGCAGAAGCTCGGCATCAACAAAAAAGCGGACCGCAAGCTCTTTGACATGAAAGACAGGAGGGATTTATAATGTCGAAATTAATTTGCAGCAGTGCGATTGACGGCGCGGCAGCTTTCGTCGTACAAGCGGAAGCCGCCCTGCAAAATGCCATCGCGCAAAAGGGGGAGGACTGCCCCGTCGGCTTCCCGGACACTAACTACTATCTTCCTGTCATCTATTCGTTTACGGGCAAGGCCGTGCGGCAGCTTTCGGACATGCAGGGCATTTTGGAGGAGGCCAAGGCGCTCCTGCCGGCGCGTCCCGCCGATTCGGTCTGGCTGCCCTATCTCGGCAACACGTTGGATGCCGGCGTCGCCGCGCTGTTCGCCTGCGAAATCATTGAGGCCTGCAAATATGCCGTCGGCCCCAGCCCGGTAGAGGGCATCTGGCTGGGCGCGGCCAACGACGTCATTATGCGCGAGCGCGGCATTGAGTTTGTGGATGGCACCGCTCCCGGATTTGCCGCCATCACCGGCGCCGCGCCGGACAACGTCACTGCGGTAAAAATAGCGAAAGAATTGCAGCAGAAGAATTTATACGTCTTTATGGGCGGCTCTACGAACGGCAAGCAGTTCGCCGAGCAATTGGCCGAGGAGGGCGTCCAGCTCGGTTGGGAGACCCGCCTCGTGCCCTTCGGCTCCGACGTGTCCGCGCTCATCTACGCCCTGGGCTTCGCGAACCGGGCGGCGCTCTCCTTCGGCGGCGTCAAACCCGGCGACTACGAGGGCAACCTCCGCTACAATAAGAATAGAATATTTGCTTTTGTTTTGGCCCTCGGCGAGGTCACGCCGGACAAATACGCGGCTGCGGCCGGCGCCATCAACTACGGCTTCCCGGTCATAGCCGACACGGATATTCCCGAAATTCTGCCCACCGGCGTGTGTACCTACGAGCATGTGGTCTCCAACGTGCCCCACGATGAAATGGTCGAGAAGGCCCTGGAGGTCCGCGGCTGCAAAATCAAGGTGGTGGACGTACCCATCCCGACGCCATACGGCCCGGCCTTCGAGGGCGAGCGCATCCGCAAGGAGAACACCCACGCCGAATTCGGCGGCAACAAGAGCATCGCGTTCGAGTTTGTCACCAGCGTGGAGAACGACCAGATCAACGACGGCGAAATTGAAATCATCGGCCCGGACATCGACGAGGTGCCGCCGGGCACGGTATTGCCCCTCGCCATCTGGGCGGAGGTTTCCGGCCGCAAGATGCAGCTGGATTTCGAGCCGATTCTGGAGCGTCAGATCCACCACCTGGTCAACGGCGCGGAGGGCATCTGGCACATGGGGCAGCGGGACATCGTCTGGACCCGCGTGTCCAAGGACGGCTTCGCGAAGGGCCTGCGCCTGCGCCACTACGGCGAGATTCTACACGCGAAATTCCTGGCCGATTACCCCGCCATCGTCGACAAAGTCAAGGTGACGCTGATTACCGACCAGGCGGAGGCGGAAAAACGGCTGGCCGTCGCGCGCAAAATCTACGATGAACGCAACCGCCGCTTGGAGGCCATGACAGATGAATCTGTCGATACGTTCTATTCCTGCCTGCTCTGCCAGAGCTTCGCGCCCAACCACGTCTGCGTGATTACGCCCGAGCGCCTCGGGCTCTGCGGCGCCTACAACTGGCTGGACGGCAAGGCCGCCTTTGAAATCGACGAGACCGGCGCGAACCAGCCGGTGAAGAAGGGCGACTGCCTCGACCCGGTCAAGGGCATCTGGGCGGGCATCAACGACTATGTCTACGCCAACAGCCACAAGGCGATAGATGCCTTCGCGGCCTACTCCATCATGGACCGCCCGATGACCAGCTGCGGCTGCTTTGAGGCCATCGTTGCCTACGTGCCAGAGTGCAACGGCGTGATGATCGTCAACCGCGAGTTCCCGGGCGAAACGCCCGTGGGTATGACGTTTTCAACTTTAGCGGGCAGCGTCGGCGGCGGGCAGCAGACTCCCGGCTTTATCGGCTGCGGAAAAGTCTTTTTGTCCTCGCGTAAATTCCTGTCGGCGGAGGGTGGCTTCGGGCGGATTGTCTGGATGCCTAAGGAGCTGAAGGATTTGCTTGGCGCCGACATGAACCGGCGCTTCGAGGAGGCTGGGCTTTCGAACTTCATGGATAAAATTGCCGATGAGACGGTTGCCTCCTCGGCGGCCGACGTCCGCGCGTTTCTGGAAAAAGTCTCGCATCCCGCCCTCACGATGGAGGATATGAGCAACTACGTCCAGCAGGAGGAGACGCCGCAGGCGGAAGCCAAGGCGGAGGCAAAACCGGAAAAAGAAACAGCGCAGACAATCGAAGCACCTGCCGAAGCAGTGCCAACCGGAATGGATCTCTCCGCAATCAAAGAACAGCTTGCGGCTGAGATACGTACGTCGGTCACCAAAGAGGTGGTCGAAAGTATCATCGGCGTGCTGTCGGAGAAATTCCTGGGCGCTCCCGCCGTTGACAAAACGGAACAGGCGGCACCTGTCGTTGTGGCGGTTCCCGCCGTGCGTGCCGCAGATAAAATCAGTAAAATCAAGAGCTTCCCGCTGCCCGTGGAATCCTGGGAGAATCAAGTCTGGACCGTCAAGCTCGGCAATACCAAAGACGAGGGCGGAACGCGGGGTAAGACATATTTCGTCGGCGGCGCTTCCTGTATGCCCTTCCACCTATGGGAAGGGGAGATGCCCAACCGCCCGCTGGTCGCCATGGAGGTATTTGACCGCGTCTCCGAAAAGTATCCTCCTGTATTGCGCGAAATTTATGGAAACCTGCTGGACGATCCCGCCGAAATGGCAAAAAAATGCGTCAGTGACTACGGCGCGGATGTAATCAGCGTCCGCCTGGACGGTACGCACCCCGAGCGGGGAGGCCGTTCCGTGGAGCAATCCGTCGCGCTGGTCAAAGCGGTGCTGCAGGCGGTCGATGTGCCGCTGATTGTCACCGGCCACAGCCATTTCGATAAAAACAACGAGGTCATGAAGGCGGTCGCCCAGGCCTTCGAGGGCGAAAATCTCCTCTTCAACTGGGTGGAGCAGGACTACTACAGAACTATCGCGGGGGCGGCCATGGCCTATGGGCACAGTCTCGTCTCCCAGTCGCCCATTGACGTCAACATCGGCAAGCAGATGAATATTCTGCTGACCAACATGGATATGAAGCCCGAAAAAATCATCATGGACCCCATGACCGGCACCATCGGATACGGCATCGAATATACCTATTCGGTCATGGAGCGCATCCGGCTGACCGGCCTGGGCGGAGACAAGCTGCTCTGCGCGCCGATGATCGTCTCCACCGGCCAGGAATGTATCAAAATCAAGGAGCTCAAGGCCCCCGAAACGGACTTCCCGGCCTGGGGAGACCTGGCAAAGCGGGCCGCCGCCTGGGAGCTTTCCACGGCGATATCATTGCTCTACGCCGGAGCTGATCTTTTAATCATGTATCACCCGGAGGCGGCCATGGCCACGAAAAAGACGATCTTCCGCCTGATGGATAAGGAGGGGAATTAAATGGCGCTCAGCGGACTGCAGATTCAAAAGCTGCTCCCAAAAACCAACTGCAAGGAGTGCGGTTCCAACACCTGTCTCGCGTTCGCGATGAAGCTCGCCGCGAAAAAGGCGAATCTCTCGGAATGCCCCTACGCGTCCGACGAGGCGAAGCAGATCCTCGGTGCCGCCAGCGAGCCGCCGGTAAAGGGCGTAGCCGTAGGCGAAGCCAGAATCGGCGAGGAGACCGTGTTATACCGCCACGAAAAGACCTTTGTCCATGGGACATTGCTTGCCGTCAACATCGACGATACGGCTCCCGACATCGATACAACTTTGGCAAGTATCCGCGACTACAAGCTGGAACGCGTGGGCGAGGTGCTGATGGTCGACGCCGTGGCCCTCACCCAAAAGGGCGATGACGAAAGCTTTTTCACCCTGGTGAAAAAGGCGCTCGAAGTCGCCGAACGCCCGCTGATTATCCGCGCGAAGAGTGACAGCGCGGCCGCCGAGGCGGCAAAGCTTGCCGCCGGCACAAAAAGTGTCCTCTGCGGCGCGACAGCGGACAACGCCGCCGCGTTGCGTAAACTGTGTGAGGAATACGGCCACGCCCTTGCCGTCACCGCAGGCGATGTGGACGGCATCACGGCTTTGACCGAAGAATTCAAGGCCGGGGGCTTCAACGAACTGCTTGTGGAATTCAACAGCGAATCCCTGGCGGAGGCCTTCCAGAACAACTCCATCGCGCGCTTTGCCGCCATCCGGCATTCGCTCAAACCCCTCGGCTACCCGGCCCTGCGCTTTATTGAGGACACGGATCTGCTCGAGGGCACAGTGGAGGCCGTCACAGAAATCTGCAAATACGGCGGCGTCTGTGTGCTGCCAAGCTTTGACCCGGCACAGCTGGTCGCCCTCATGACCCTGCGCCTGAACATCTTCACCGACCCGCAGAAACCCATCCAGGTGGAGCCCAAGGTCTACGCCATCGGGGAGCCGGACCGGAATTCGCCGGTGTTCGTCACCACCAACTTCTCCCTGACCTACTTCCTGGTTTCGGGAGAGATTGAGAACAGCGGCATCAGCGCGTGGCTCGTCATCCCCGAGTGCGAGGGCATGAGTGTGTTGACCTCCTGGGCGGCCGGGAAGTTTTCCGGCACGCACATCGCGAAGTTCATCAAGGAATCCGGCTTTGAGGCGGAGGTGGACACGCGAGAAATCGTGATTCCGGGTTATGTCGCGCAGATATCGGGCGAGCTGGAGGAGAGCCTGCCCGGCTGGAAGGTACTGGTGGGGCCTCAAGAATCGGCGGACATTGAGGCCTATATCAAGTCCGTATTGACAAAATGAGTGTGTTTAAGTGCCCGGGCGCGGTCAATATCGGCGGCACGCCCACATTGGAAATCAAAAACTGCCCGGTTTGCGGCGGTGAGGTCGAGATGTTTTCCAACGAGCGGCAGGCCTCCTGCCGTGCCTGCGGCTTTGTTGTGTATAACGATGTGCAGAGCTGCATCCGCTGGTGCGACTATGCCGCCGAATGCGTCGGTGAAGACAAACTGCGTGAATTGCTCGCGGGGGATTGATTGTAACCGGAAGATAGGGTAACATCGGAATAAAATAGTGGAAGGAGGGTATAGCATCTTGGATAGTAGTTGGGGTGGTTTTGTGATATTCTTTTTCTGGGGAATTATAGGACCTCTGGTAAGCGTTGTATTGGGGTGGACCGACTTTGGGACACTGTTAGGGTATTTTAGTCGACTGTTTTCAATGTAGGTGTCAAAAACCTCATCCGGTCAATTCTCAAGCAAAACAAACACGCCCCCGAGCCTGCCACGAAAAATCATGGCAGGTTCGGGGTACAAGTAATATCCTGGAGTGGTTAGCATAGAGAGAACAATTACCTTCTCGCCCTCGGGGAAAACGGTTTGCGCCGAGGAGGGAACCCCCCTGGCCGAGGCCGCGCGCAGCGCCGGAATTTCGGTGGAACAACCTTGCGGAGGCAAGGGCGTCTGCGCCAAATGCCTGGTGCGGGTAGAATCCGGCTCGGTGGAATGGGAAAACAACGGGCGCCTGGCCGCCGCATTGGCGGGCCGGGGGTTTGTCATGCTCTGCCGCGCCAAGGTCGGCCGCAGCGACGCGTCGATTGCGTTGCTGACCGAATTTTCCGGCGAAAAGGGCAAATTTTTCGACAGCGAGGAGGACTACCTCCGGCTGGACCCGCGGCTGAAACCGGTGGAAGGGGAACACTCTTATCTTGTGAACCAGGTGTACGTCACGGTTGCCGAGCCAAAGCCCGGGGACGGGCTCTCCGACCTGGACCGGCTGGAAAACGCGCTGCAATCTCTGCACAGCGGAGCGTTCCATATTCCCTTGAATGTGATGATAAAACTGCCCGCCGTGCTCCGGGAAAACGGGGGAGAGGTAATCGTCTATTACTATATCGCTGAAAATCTGCCGCATATTACAAATACAATCCCGGCGAATCGAGCCGAAGTGACTTATGGAATCGCTATTGATGTCGGCACGACTACTATCGCAGTGCTGCTCGCCGACGAGGCGGGCAATATTGCCGCGTCCCGGACCGCTTATAACCGGCAAATTGAATGCGGTTTGGACGTCATCAGCCGCATCAACTACGCGAAAAAAGAGGGGCATCTTGCGGTCTTGCGCGAAAGGGTGCTGGATTCCGTCAACGTGTTGATACAAAGCTTATGTGAGGGACACGGGATATCACCAGAGCAAATCATCAACGCCTCCCTGGCGGGCAACACGACGATGACGCAGTTGCTGCTCGGCATTGAGCCGGAATACATCCGCCTTGCGCCCTACACGCCGACGCTCTTTCGCGTACCGCGCTGGACCGCGGCGGATATTGGGTTGCGCATCGCGCCGAACACCCCTGTGGATATGGCCCCGGCCATTGGAAGCTATGTGGGAGGGGACATTTTATCCGGTATGCTCTGTACCCCCCTCGCGGCCGATTCGGAGGCGCTCTCGCTGTTTATCGACATCGGCACAAACGGCGAAATGGTGCTGGGCAACAGTGAATTCCTGCTGAGCTGCGCCTGCTCCGCCGGCCCGGCCTTTGAAGGCGGAGGCATCCGCTGCGGCATGCGCGCCTCCGGCGGCGCGGTGGAGAGAGTGCAGATCGACCCCTTGACCAAAGAACTGGCTGTTTCGGTGATTGGAGGCGGAGAGCCGGCCGGGATATGCGGTTCCGGCATGATTTCGCTGATCGCGGAGCTGTTCCGCGCGGGACTCATTGATGCCGCTGGGAAATTGATCCGCGGCGGAAGCGACCGGATTACAGTGCAGGGAAAAACCGCCTCGTTCACGCTGGCGGAAACGGACGGCAGAGTTATCGCGGTCACCGAGGCAGACATCGAAAATCTAATCCGGGCGAAGGCGGCGGTGTTTTCGGCCTGTTGCGTCATGCTAAAGCAAGTCGGGCTGACTTTTTCTGACCTGGAACGTGTCTACATCGCCGGCGGGTTTGGGCGCTATCTGGACAACGAGGACGCGAAAACCATCGGCCTACTGCCGAATCTGCCGCCCGAAAAATACGGTTTTCTCGGAAACGCGTCCCTCATGGGCGCGTATATGACGCTCCTGTCGCGGCGACACCGGGAAACCCGCCGTGCCCTCGCGGCCAAGACGACCTATCTGGACCTGAGCGCCGAGCCGGGCTATATGGATGAGTATATGGCCGCGCTGTTTTTGCCGCATACAGACGGGACTTTGTTTCAATAATGAAAACCGCTAACCCTTGGCAGTTAGCGGTTTTTTACGGCCTCATCCGATTTTCAACAGGACGATGGACGCGCCCGTTACAAAGGTGCCTCCGCTGATTTGGTTAAAAATGGTCTGGGTGGAAAGCGTATCGATGCGGTTCAACGTGAGAACGCCGCCCGCCGCCAGGAAGGCGATCGCCTGCCCCTGATAGATTTCGTCGTGGGCCATCGCGCCGTAGTTGCTGCCGGGAACCAGGACCGGCGCCGTGCCGCCCGATTCAAAAAACAGGGCGAATGCCGAGTCGTATCCCGATTTATACACCTCCCAGCGCAGGTCGTAGAAGCCGGATTCCAAAATGTTGATTCCGCTCGGACTTGTAAATGACAGTGCCGGTCCTGAAACGACCGTGTCCGTAAACCTCACGGCCGGTCCCTGCGTTCCCGCAGCCGCAGCCGGAGGAAGGGACTGTTCTTCCGAAGTCCAAATGAACAGGAAAGCCGACTCAAAGCTGCCGGGAGGGCCCTGCGGCCCCGTCGGGCCTTCTGCTCCGGGGTTGCCCTGCAGCCCCTGCGGCCCCGCCGGGCCCTCTGCTCCGGGGAGGCCCTGCAGCCCCTGCGGCCCCGCCGGGCCCTCTGCTCCGGGGAGGCCCTGTAAACCCTGCGGCCCCGCCGGGCCTTCTGCTCCGGGGTTGCCCTGCAGCCCCTGCGGCCCCGCCGGGCCTTCTGCTCCGGGGTTGCCCTGTAAACCCTGCGGCCCCGCCGGACCTTCTGCTCCTGGGTTGCCCTGCAGCCCCTGCGGCCCCGCCGGGCCTTCTGCTCCGGGAAGGCCCTGCAGCCCCTGCGGCCCCGCCGGACCTTCTGCTCCGGGGAGGCCCTGCAGCCCCGGCGGCCCCGCCGGGCCCTCTGCTCCGGGGTTGCCCTGCAGCCCCTGCGGCCCCGCCGGGCCTTCTGCTCCGGGGAGGCCCTGCAACCCCTGCGGCCCCGCAGGGCCCTGCGACCCCGCCGGGCCCTGCGGCCCTGCCGGTCCGGCGGGACCCCTGCAAGGGCAGGGACAGGATCGCGGCGGGCAGCAACAACAGGAAGTTCCGCTGCCGCATGTATTCCTATTTTTCGTCATTCATATCACCACATTCGGAAAACTTTATACATAAAAAACTTTTTTATTCGGTGGGTTCCTCCGAGCTGGCTATACTAAAAACAGCGAGAGCGGCCTTCGCAGTTACAAATCGGGAAAGCGTCAAGCTGTTGTCGGACGTGTTGATCAATTGGACCGTCTTGCCCGGCACAGTCACCTCAACAATGGCAAAACCGGCTGTCTGGGATACCCGCACGTGGCTGCTTCCTGTCAATGCGGGCGCGCCGCCGGAGCTGACAAGCGCGAAATTACTGCCGTCGGTCGTTTGCCCGAATTGGGGAGCGGCAAACCAGTCGATGTAATAGTAACCGGCTGCGTTAAAACTGATCTCACCTGTAGCCGTGCTGTAGCTGATTTGGTCCCCGCTGACAGACACCACACTGTCAAATACAACGGCGGCGTTGGTGGGAATTACAGCGTTGGCGACTCTTTCCAGCATCAAATAGGAAGCCATCCCCATGCTCCTTTCCAATTGGGATTCGCGGACTGCGCAATGCGGGACGCAGGGTCGTTCTCCTCTGCGGCAGTGATATCGCCTATCTTTGCGATGATAAGCCCTGCCGTGACCTGCGTGATATCGGATAAAGCGATGTCGCCGTCGGATATGTTGATCAGCCGCAGGGTGTAGGGCGTGGAATCGACCGTAATTACAGTGAACCCGACGGCGGACGAAACTTTACTGTGGCCGCTGCCCTGCGGGCCATGCGCGCCGTTTACGGCAATGGCAAAGTTGAGCCCGTCTGTGGTCAAACCCAGCTGCGGGACGACAAACCACTTGATGAGAAAAATACCGCAGAAATAAATCTCGATCTGCCCATTGACGGTGTTGTTTTCAATGCTGCCGTTACTTAACAATACATTGTCGAACACGACGGGAGTCTGGGGAAATATCGTGCCGCCAAAGGTTCTCTCCAGCTGCAGATGGGGGTATGGCTCCCCGAGAACCGCAAAGTATGCCGTCAGCGTTTGGGTCGGATTGCCTAAATAATCAAAGGAAATCAACATCTCGTATCTGCCGGCCTGGGTAAAAACAAAACCGGCCAATAAATCCGCGAGCGATACACTGAAGGGAATCCCGTCCCGGGAAACCAACACCTGCGTAATGGTGACGCCGACCGGTTCGCTCAGCTGTACCAATATGCGGTCCATGAGATTGCAGGATCCCGTGCCCTGAGGTTCTATCGTCACGATGGGTTCGAAGGGGTTAAACGTCGGCGGCGGATGATTTGGGTCCCGCTCATTGGGCGGAAAATCCTCAAATACGGGAACGACTTCCCCAAAAATAATCTGATTGGGGACGGCTGGGCCCGTGCCCGGGTTTTCTATGGTCCACGAACCCGGACCCCACACCTGAATTTCAAATACATACCAGTTGTTGCCGAAGTTTACGTATGCCTTGAACTTTTTCCCGGTCATTTCCGCTGTGCACTCAATAATCCAGCGCGCGTTTCCGCCGCTCAACCCATTGCTCCTGACGTAGATGCCAGCAAAACTCGGGTCCGTATATGCCGCGTTTCCGCTGTTGATCAGGGCGCCGTTGCCAGCGGGAAGGGACGTAAGGGCGCGGCTCGTAGGAAAAGGAAGCTCGGAGGAGGTGATCTGGTACCAGAACACCTCAACCATCATATTAAAGAGCGGGGCCGGTGTGGGCATGGGGCTATCCCTCTTTCTGATAGGCAGCTTTGCCTACACTACTATGTTATGTGCGGGGCAGGTATCTGTCCATTGCTTTTTCACATAAAATATGCTATACTTCCAGCAAAAATGGAGGGAAAAATTATGCGGCAATTTGAAATCGTGGAAAACACGACCTTACAGCCCTTTGATAAGCACTGGCAGTTTTGTGTCGGCAGCGGCCACGCGGGCCTCGCGCTGCGGGCGGATTACTGCCGGTTGCTGAAACTGGTCCGCGAGGAACTGGGCATGGAGCGCGTACGCTTCCACGGCATTTTTGGCGACGCCATGCACACGATGCACACCATGGCGGATATTCTCCCCCTGCTGCCGGGCAGAAAGAACTATGCGGAAACCAGTTTCCGGTTGAGCGGCGTGGTCTACGACAATATACTGGCCGCGGGCATGAAGCCCTTCGTGGAGCTGGGTTTTATGCCGAACGCTCTGGCAAAGAGCAAACGCAAGGGACTCTTTTACTACAAGCCGAACATCAACCCGCCCAAGGATTACGGGGCCTGGAAACAGTACATACAGAGCTTTGTGCGCTTTTTGCGGGAACGCTACGGCGAGGAAGAAGTACGCAGCTGGTATTTTGAGGTCTGGAACGAACCGGATTTGCGCATTGCCTTTTTCAACGGCAGCCAGAGCGACTATTTCCGCCTGTACGAAGTGACGGCAAAGGCCATCAAAGAGCTCGACCCACAGATACCGGTGGGAGGGCCCGCCACCTCCAACAGCAAATGGGTCGCGGAGTTCATGAAGTTCTGCAAAGACAATCAAGTTCCTGTGGATTTCGTCTCTACGCACCAATACGCGGGCGACCCCCTCGGCGGCGTGAAGGACGAGAGCAGCCCCGTATCCCAAGAAGAAGACGAAAAGAAAAAAGAAAGTCCCTCCTTGGGACTCAGTCTCGGTAAAATATTGCACCCCTTTGCCGGCGCGCCTACGGATTCCATCCTGCCCGCTCTCCGCAAATTCATGGGCGACCCCCTGGAAGAAAAAGACACGCCGGACAACGTGTTCCAATCCAACGCGCCCATTGTCAAGCGGCAGGCGGAGGGCCTCCCGGTCTACTACACGGAGTGGAATACCAGCGCGACTTTCTCAGCCTATTCCAACGACACCCGGAAAGTGGCGGCCTATGACATCAAGACCTCCCTCGCCTTGGAGGGTATTGTGGACGGTTCCTCTATCTGGTGCTTCAGCGATATCTTTGAGGAATTTCATCCCTTCCCGGAGGAATTCCACGGCGGCTTCGGGCTGTTGACCCAGAGCGGCATCAAAAAGCCGGTCTACCACGGCATGAAGATGCTGGCGGACGCCGGAAAAGAGCGCTACGATTTGCCCGGCGCCCTGGACGGGGAGATCAGTTTGGCGGCCTTCCGCTCCGAAACGGAGACGCAACTGCTCCTGACCCGGCAGAAGCTGAAAAATCTCTTTGATTTGCCGAAAGAAGAGGCGACCGTAACCCTTGCATTGGGCGCGGAGCCACAACGAGTCTACCTGCAGCGCATCGACGAGGAGCACTGCAACCCGCTTAAAACCTGGGAGGAACTGGGTTCCCCGCAGGTGCCCAGCCCATCACAGCTGGCGCAAATACAGGAGCAGAGCGCCATGCGGGAGGAAGAGCTGCCCTACACGTATCAGGACGGGAAGCTTTCCGTCACGGTTTCGCTCGGGGTCAACGATGTGTATTTTATCTGCGTTGTGCGCGGGTGATTGCGGCTACCCATATTTAATGAATGGATTTTAGGAGTGATAGTCATGAAGAAACGGTCTAAGAAGCTGCTGGCGGTGTCGCTGGGCGCGCTGCTGCTGGTATCTTCCGGCATCCTGATCAGCCGTCTGCAAAAGGACACTACCAATTCGCGCATTACGCCGGACATGTCGCCGCGTGAGATGGAACGCCTGCCGCAGTTGACCGGCATGACGCAGTGGTTTATCTCAACACAGAATAAAACGATGAAAACCATTTTTCCCTTGGTGAGTCTCAAAACCGTGCAGAAATTGCTTAAGGACTGGAACGCGGACACCATGTGCGAGGGCGTGCAGCGCCTGGTGGATTTGGCGGACGCGGGTGTGACACTCGAACACGATATCTACAACAAGGAAGAGAAGGCCGCGCAGCCGGATAAGGCCCAAACAAAACTGTTTTATATGCCTGCGGAAGAAGGCGCCCCATTCGCGGTGGTCTGCGCCGGCGGGGCGTACAACTCGGTCTGCTCCATCGTGGAGGCCTTCCCGGTCGGGGCACGCCTGAATCAGCTGGGTTACAATGCCTTTGTCCTATCCTACCGCGTCGGCGGCAGCGGCGGGTTGCTGCCCAAGCCAGTGGATGACCTGGCCGCGGCGCTCCGCTACATATTTGCCCACGCGGAAGAATTTGCCGTTTCCACGGAACATTACGCGGTGGTTGGCTTTTCAGCGGGCGGCCATTTGGCTGCGCTCTGGGGCACGGCACGGAACGGCTGCAGCCAATATGATTTGCCGAAACCGGCCGCGCTGATACTGGGCTACCCCGCGCTGGATTTTGGTACGTTTTCCAAAACGGGCCAGCCAAAAGAGATCCAGGCTTTCCTGGACGTGATGCTGGGTGAGGGCTATACACAGGCCCAGGCGGACGCGGCAGACATCGTGAAAAACGTAACAGCAGACTATCCACCCACGTACTTTTGGCACTGCACGGAAGACAACTTGGTGCCTTTTTCCGGCTCGGCATCCATGGAAGGGAAGCTTGCGGAGCTGAAGATTCCCCATCAACTGCGCCCGGTGGAACAGGGTGGGCACGGGCAGGGGCTTGGCGTGGGCACTAAGGCGGAGGGCTGGCTGGATGAGGCCGTCGCGTTTTGGGCAGACCAGATGAATTAAGAGTCTGTAGGGGCGGATGCCTACATCCGTCCATGATACTGGTATTTTCAATTGCTATAAAACAAATAAAAAAAGTGAAGGGGAACGAGTATGAGCGAAAAAACGATTTCAGCGGAGAAAATAGCCAAACGCAAGGAGAAAGAAGCAAAAGAGATCCGGCGCCTGGAACGGGAACAGGCAAAACCAAGAGGCCACGCATATTTATATTATCTGATGGCTATTATAAGTGTGGTGTATATCTCGGACGAAGTCGCATCGCAAATCGGCACGCAGATGCAGAGCGTCATCGCGCAGAATATATTTGCGCCTGTTTTTGGGCCGGATATGGCTGTCGCGCGGATGAGTGCGCTGGGGTCGCTCAGTCTCCTCGCGTTCGTCCTGGCCTTCATGTATAAGCCCCTGGCGGACCGCTACGGCCGTAAGCACTTTCTGGTTCTCAACACACTGGGTATGGGTCTGGGACTTTTCTTCATCTCCGTCTCCACAAACATACCGGTCTATATTCTCGGCGCCTTTGTAATTGCGCTGTTTATCCCACACGATATGCAGGTGGTCTATATTCTGGAAAGCACGCCGCCGAAGCACCGCGCCAAAATCTACTCCATCATCAAGGCCATCGCCACAGTTGGCATGATGATGATTCCCCTGCTACGCGACTTCTTCATGGGCTCGGACACCTCGAACTGGCGCCTTGTCTACCTGGTGCCGGCGATTGTCGCTGCCGGAGCAGCCCTCTTCGCGCTGTGCTTCGCGCGGGAAACGGACGCCTTTGTGGCAGAGCGCCTTGAGTATTTGCGCACGGATGAGGCGGACAGGGGCAAAACCACGGAACAGGCCCAGGGCGGATTCCTTACCGCGCTGAAATTCTGCCTGGGCAACAAGCAGCTGCGTTGGCTGATGGTCGGCGGCGGCTTTTTGATGTGGGGTGGGCTCATGACCATGTATTATGAAACCACCATGACCTACGGCTACGCGGCGCAATTTCTGGAGCAGGGTATGGAATTGAAGCAGGCGCAGGCCAATGCCGCGCCCTTCGTGACCCGGGCCCTGTTTTTGTTCCCGATAGGCAGCGCGTCCTTCCAGTTGATACAGGGGTTCCTCTCCGATAAATGGGGGCGCAAGCCTACTGTCATCGTCATGAGCGTCTGCGCCCTGAGCTCTTTCGGGCTGTTTTTCCTGGGCGCGCGGCAAAACTGGAACCCCTATCTGGTGGGGCTGCTCTGCGGTTCGGCAATCGGCAGTTACTGGGCGTCGGGAGACGTCGCGGGCGGCATCATGTGCTCGGAATCCACTCCCACGAATCTGCGCACCTCCGTCCTGTCCGTGCAACCCATACTCAATACGCTGTTCGGCGGCATCGCCATCATCACCGGTCTGGTGCTGATCAATCTGTTCGGCGACGCCTACACGGGCCTCATCAGCTTGTGCATTGCCATGCCGGGCATACTGGTCGGCCTGATTATCATTTCCTGGAAAGTGCGGGAAACCAAAAATGTGAATTTGAAAGAAATTACGGGGAATGAATGATGATTGGCATGTATACGTTACAACAACGCCAAATCCCATTATGTGACGCCTATGAGGTCATCGTCGTCGGAGGCGGGCCGGCGGGCTGCGCCGCCGCAACCGCCGCCGCGCGGGAGGGTGCGAAAACGCTGCTGATAGAGGCCACCGGGGTACTGGGCGGCATGGCGACGGCTGGTTTGGTTAACGCCTTCGCGCCGTTTTCCGACGGAAAAAGGGTCATTTACGGCGGTATCGCGCGGACCGTTCTGGAGACGATGAAGTCCCAAATGCCGCATGTGGACAAAGGAGCCACAAACTGGGTGCCCATTGACTATGAAGTCCTGAAACGCATCTACGACGACATGGTTACGGGCGCGGGAGCGCATATCTTATTGAATTCCATGCTCTGCGCCGTGGAAATGGCGGATGAAAATCGGGTGGACGTGGTTCTCGTCAACAACAAGGCCGGCCTGAGCGCCTACAGGGCAAAAGTGTATATCGATTGCACAGGCGATGCGGATCTCTGCGCCTGGGCGGGAGCGGACCATGAGAAGGGAGATGAAAACGGCGATTTACAACCCGGCTCCCTCTGCTTTATCCTTTCCAACGTGGATGAATACGCGTTCACACACGTCACCGGCACGCTGCATCCCTTCCTCAACCCGAAAAGCTGTATTCATACCATGGTGGATTCCGACGAATACGACATACCGGACAAGCATGTCTGCGGTCAATTTATAGGGCAGGGAACCATGGGCTTCAATGCCGGGCATGTCCACAACCTTGACAGCACCGATCCTGAATCCATATCGAAGGAGCTTATTCGTGGCAGGAAGATCGCCTATGAACATAAAAGAGGGTTTGCCGACCACGACCCCGCCTTCGCGAATTCCTATCTCGCGGCGACAGCCGTATCCATCGGCTCCCGTGAATCCCGCCGCGTCATCGGGGATTATGTTTTTACGCTTGAAGATTATTTGTCCAGAAGAAGCTTTTTGGATGAGATTCTGCGCAATAACTATTATATCGACATCCACAATACGCAGGAGGAGGGCCAAAAACAAAAGGATGGCGGAAACGAGTGGTCCGACAACCGCTTTGAGCATTACGGCCCGGGTGAATCCCACGGCTTGCCCTATCGCTGCCTGACACCGAAAAAATTGTCCAACGTCCTGGTGGCGGGCCGCTCCGTCTCCAGCGACCGCATTACACAGGGCAGCCTACGGGTCATGCCCGCCTGCCTGTGCATGGGTGAGGCGGCGGGCATCGCAGCGAAGTTCGCGGCGGACATGCCTGTGGCAAACGTCCATGCGATAGACGCGCAGAGGCTGCGAGAGAGATTGCGAGAAGAGGGTGCTTATTTGCCCGAGGTCTAAATTTGGCATAACAAAACAATCCGCCGCTATCAAAGCACTGTGTGCCCGTAGCGGCGGATTGTTATTTCCGCCATTCCTGCCTACCGAAAATACGCGGTAAAAAAATAATACTTGAATTTGAGGCTACACTTTATTATAATAAATAAGAAGTCGATTTTGTGTGGACTTTTCCAAATCCATCGACGGCAGTAAAGGTGATAAAATGGTAGAAACACAGCCGAAAGCAAAAATTAGAACAGAATCGATAGACCTGTATTACGGCAGCTACCATGCCTTAAAAAATGTCACGATGGACATTCCGGAGTGCGCCATTACGGCGATTATCGGCCCTTCCGGCTGCGGAAAATCTTCTCTGTTGCGCATCTTTAACCGGACGAACGATTTGATTCCCGGCGTCCGGGTGGAGGGGAAGGTCTACCTGGACGATGTTTCCATCTATGAAAAGGACATTGATGTGGTCACGCTCCGGGAAAGGGTGGGCATGGTCTTCCAAAAACCCAATGTTTTTCCGATGAGTATTTTCGAAAACGTCGTGTTTGGCCCCCGGTTTCACGGGATAAAAAACAAGACCAGGCTCCTGGAAATCGCGCAGCGCAGCCTGTCGCAAGTCGCCATGTGGGGGGACGTAAAGGATCAACTCAAAAAATCCGGTTTCGAGCTTTCGCCGGGGGAACAGCAGAGGCTGTGTATTGCCCGTGCGCTGGCCATGGAACCGGATGTTTTGTTGATGGACGAGTCCTGCAGCGCACTGGATCCGGAATCCACGATGAAAATTGAGGAACTGATGCTGGAGTTGTCAAATCAATATACAATTCTCATCGTGACTCACAACATGGAGCAGGCGATTCGAATCTCCGACATGGCCGCCTTTATGATGATAGAGGAGGACAAAGTGGGCACCCTGGTCGAATACGATACCACCGAGCAAATTTTTTCCAGGCCCAAAGACAAGCGGACGGAAGATTACATCACAGGCCGGTTCGGATAACAGTTCCTTATTTTGATTCAAATTGGGGATAACAAAATTATGAAGTGTTTCGTTAGACTGACGAAGTATATCACTGTGTTGCTCTTGGCTCTCACGATAGGCTTGGCGGCCGGCTGCAATCTGTCCAAAGAGGGCGTCATCTTGGCCGGTTCCACTTCGGTGCAGCCCTACGCGGAGATCCTGGCGGAGGAATATCACATCCTGTATCCGGAAAAAGTGGTGGATGTGCAGGGGGGCGGCTCCTCGGCGGGTATCGCGGCCGCGGAAAGCGGGACTGCCGATGTCGGCATGTCTTCCCGCAGGCTCAAAGAAAATGAACAGGGACTGTGGTCGGTTGAAATCGCGAAGGACGGTTTGGCCATCATCGTGCATCCCGAAAACCCGATCGATGATCTTAGTTTAACGCAGGTTTGCGACATCTATTCCGGAAAAGTGACCAACTGGCGCGAAGTCGGCGGGCGCGACGCGGCAATCCACATCATCGCGCGGGAAGCCGGTTCCGGAACCAGAAGCGCCTTTATGGACCTGGTCATGGGAGAGGTCCGGATATCGCCCAGATCCATTATCCTGAGCTCCAACGGGGCAATCCGGCTGCTGGTTTCGGACGACCCGAGCGCGGTCGGTTTTATTTCCTCGGGCCTGGCGGATCACAGCGTGAAATCCATATCCCTGGACGGCGTTTCGCCGAGCAGAGAGAATATCATCAACGGCAGTTACACGCTGTTCCGGCCGTTTTTGTTTGCCTGCAACGCGCCGCCCACAGGGGAGACCAAAGCGTTTATTGATTTTATATTGTCTTCAAAGGGGCAGCAAATACTCCTGAAAGAAGGCCTGATTCCCGCGGCGGAAGGAGAGAAGTTCGAATGAGAAAGTACAAAGAAAAGCTGGCGGGGCGGATTTTCTTGGTGCTGGCCCTCTCGTCCATATCCATGCTGGCGATCATCACCGGCTTTATTCTGATATCGGGGGCGCCCATGCTCGGCAAGATCGGCGGCCTGTCCTGGGATCCGGAATACGGGGAATTCGGCATCATTCCAATGATTATGGGCACGGTGGCGGTCACGCTGGGGGCCGCGGCGATTGGGGTGCCCGTGGGCATCTGCTGCGCGATTTTCTTGGCCGAATTCGCGCCGGCCGCAATGAGAAATATTTTCCGGCCGGCAATCCAGCTGCTCGCGGGTATCCCCTCCGTCGTCTACGGCTTCTGGGGCTTGATTTTCATCGTGCCCTTCATCCGGGACCGTTTGGGTGGGCCGGGTCTGAGTATCCTGGCCGGCTCGGTGGTGCTCGCCATTATGATTTTGCCCACCATCATCAGCATCTCTGAAGTTGCGTTGCTGTCGCTGCCGCCGCACTACAAGACGGGCTCCCTCGCCTTGGGGCTGACCCATTGGCAGACGATTTACCACTTGATGCTGCCGGCGGCAAAGTCGGGCATCATCGCCGCCGTGATTCTGGGGATCGGGCGCGCTGTGGGCGAAACCATGGCCGTCATTATGGTGCTGGGCAACTCCGTTTCCATTCCCGAGTCGATCTTATCCCCGGTCAGGACCCTGACCACCAGCATCGGCATTGAAATGGGTTACGCCGAGGGGGTGCACAAGGAGGCGCTCTTTGCCACGGGCATTGTGCTCTTCGTGATGATTATGCTAATCAATTCTCTGGCGCAATATATCGTCCGGAAAAAGTGAGTAATTACTTGAAAAAGGAATGGTCGTTTTATGGATACAGACATGAAAAAGAAGGCGCGACTCGGCGAAAAGGCGGCCAAGGGCACAATTTGGACGGCGGCGCTCCTGGTCATCGTGGTGCTGATATGTATCGTCATATATATATTGATAAAAGGAATTCCCGTGATCAACTGGGCCTTTTTGACCGAAGTGCCCCGGAACATGGGGCGTGAGGGCGGCGTTTCCTCCGCCATCGTCAGCACCCTGCTGGTCACCCTGGTCGCAATTGTCATCGCGATGCCCTTTGGAATCGGCACGGCGTTTTATCTGGCCGAATACACCAAAGAGGGGCTCGTCACCAAAATCATCCGCTTCAGCGCGGAGTCCCTGGCCGGCATCCCCTCCATTGTATACGGTCTGTTTGGCTTTGTCTTTTTTGTGGAATACTTGAAGATGGGCTGGTCGGTCCTCTCCGGCGGATTGACTTTGGCCATTATGATTCTGCCGACTATCATCCGCACCTCGGAGGAGGCCATTATCACAGTGCCCAACTCCTACCGCGAGGTGAGTTTCTCCCTCGGCGGCACCAAGTGGCAGACCATCTACAGGGCGGTGTTTCCCTCCGCCATACGGGGTATTACCAACGGCGTTATTTTGAGTGTGGGCCGCTGTGTGGCCGAGACTGCCGCCGTCTACCTGACCCTAGGCAGCACCCTACGGATGCCCACTTCTCTTTTTGCGCCCGGCCGGTCCATGGCGGTGCACTTCTATCTGCTGGCTAGTGAGGACATCTCCATGGAGAACGCCTACGGCACGGCCGTGCTGTTGATTATTCTGATTTTTTTGATCAATGTGGTCGCGAATATGGCGGTCAATCGCTTTATTGCGAAGGGCACGAAGCGCTAGAGAAAGAAGGGGAGGGAGGACTACTATGGAGCAGCAATCGAAAATTTCTATTCAAAACTTAAATTTTTATTATAAAGAGAAGCAGGCGATCTCTGGCCTGAGTCTGGAGATTGAGGAACATAAAATTCTCTCTGTCTTTGGCCCCTCCAACAGCGGGATCACGACGCTGCTCCGCTCGCTCAACCGCCTGTACGACCTGGTTCCCGGGGCGCGCATGGAAGGAAGGATCCTGCTGGACGGAACAGATATCCACGCGAAGGACGTGAACATCACCGAGCTGCGCCGCCGGGTCGGCATGGTGTTCGATGTGCCGACCCCCTTGCCCCTGTCGATCTTTGACAACATTGCCTATGGGCCTCGGCTCAGCGGCATCAAAAGCAGGGCCAAACTCGCGGATATCGTGGAGCAGGCCTTGGGCATGGCGGCCCTCTGGGAGGAAGTGAAGAACCGGCTTGACATGCCCGCGATGAGCTTGTCCGGCGGCCAGCAGCAGCGCCTGTGCGTTGCCCGCGTGCTGGCCTTACAGCCAGAGGTGATCCTGTTGGACCGGCCCTGTTCCGGCCTGGACCCCATCTCCACCGCCAAAATCGAAGAATCTCTGTGTAACCTCAAAAAGCAGTTTACGATCGTGATCGCTCCGCATAATGTGCAGCAGTCGGGAAGGATTTCCAGCCGGGCGGCGTTTATGCTGTTGGGACAGCTGATAGAAGAGGGCCCGGCCGAAGAGATTTTTGCAAATCCGAAAGACCCGCGCACGAACGATTATATTACCGGAAGATTCGGTTAACAATAAGAGAACAAGGAGAAACTATCATGCTTAGAATCAATTTCGAAAACAAACTAAAAGAGCTGCACTCTGAAATCATTGAGATGGGCAGCGTGGTAGAGAGCGCCATTGACGATTCCATAAAGGCCTTCAAAACCCATGATTTGGAGCTCTGTAAAACCATCATGGATAACGACGATATCGTGGACGAAATGGAAAAAAACATTGAATCCAAATGCCTGTGGCTGATTGCGCGGGAGCAGCCGATTGCGTCCGATTTGAGGCAAATCACAACGGCGCTGAAACTGACGACGGACATGGAGCGCATTGGGGACCATGCGGCGGACATCGCGGAATTGGCCATGCAGCTGCCCGGTAAAAACAGTTTTGCGGACTCGAGCCACATCCCGCAAATGGCGGCAATTGCCATCGGAATGGTGAAAAACGCGATTACTGCCTATGTCAACTATGATTTGGAGCTCGCGAAAAAAACGGAGAAAAAAGACGATGAAGTGGATGCATACTTCAACCTGATTAAGCAGGAAATTGCCGAGGTATTTAAATCCCAGCCGCAAAACATGGACAACGCGATTGATTACCTGCTCATCGCGAAATATTTGGAGCGCATTGCCGACCATGCGGTCAATATCTGCGAGTGGGTTTGCTTTTCACAGACGGGCGAGCACAAGAATATACAGATATTCTAAAAAAGATCTGCCCAATGCGTTTTGACCACATAAAAGCTACAGATAAAGAGCTACAAAATGTCAAAACGCTGTAAAATGCCTAAAAAACCGGAGCGGGCCTTTGCGGCCCGCCCTCAAATTGTCTATAATCCAGCGTCTACAACGCCGCGTTTTTCTTCTTCCAATACCCCGAGAACCGTCCCCCGCGGGTGATGTCCCGCCAATTCTCTCGGGAAAACTCCGATATGACCGCCTGTTCTTGTTCATTCGCCAGACGAGAGAGACTTGCCAACGCTTCCGGGTCTGGGGTATCCGCGGCCATGAGCGCCTGCTCCTGTGCGAGCCATTTGCCCTCCAGCGCGCGGAACCTGCCGCGCAGCGCCGCCGCGTCCGCCAGCCCCGCGAGGACGGAGCGGTGCAGCTGCTCCCGTTCCCGCCAGTAGGTCTCGCTCTGGTCCGGATCGCGAAAAACCGGCGGCACAATGGCGGTACCCATGGCGTCTGCTCCCATGCCGCAAAAGACCGGCTTGTAGGCGGCAATGCAGGGCGTGGACGCCCCCGTGGTCCAGAGCGTCATCGGTTTTTCGGGCCGCAGGACGGCCACCAGGCTGCCGGTGGTGTGGTCGCCGACGAGCCCGCCGCCGTGCATGCAGACGCTCTTCACCGTGCCTTGCGTGAACTCCTTCCCCTCTATGGGCGCGGCGTGGCCGCGCATCAGCGCGAATAGGGCGGGGACGTCCAGCTTGCCGGAAAGGCCCGCCATGGTTTGCTCCCGGCGCAGCTTCGCGCCGGAGAAATGCGAAAAGACCGGCTCCGTGAAGTGCTTCGCGAAGTCCTGCCCGGCCGCGAGTCCCTGCCGCCGGGTGTGTTCTGTGCCGATACACAGGCGGTTGGAGATGGCATAGCGGTCCTCCACGCGGGTCAGCGCGTAGTTTTTGCCGGAGGTCTCCAGCACAAAGGCTTCCTTCGGGTCCGCCGCCAGGAAGCTGTTGTCGTAGAAAAAGTTGTGGTCGTAGCCGCAGTTCCCGCCCTGCCCGTGGGCTTCCAGCAGGGAGAGGATGACCTCCACGGCGGCCGAGGCGGAGTCCGCCCGCTCCAGCGCCAGACGCAGCAGGTCCATACCGGTCAGTGCAGGAGGCCCCTTTTTCGCCTTCGTGAACACGGCCTCGTTGCCGATGGCCACCCGCGAGGCGTTGACGCCCATTTCCGCGCCCCAGATCCAGGAGGGCTTATACAGCAGCATTTCCCGGGTGTAGTCCACCTGGGGGATATCGATGTAAGTACAGCGCAGCGTTTCACTGGCAGAATACCGCGCGGCGGGGACATGCAGCACCAGATGCGGCTCGTTCGGGCTGCGGTCGCTGTTCTTCGCGAAATAGCACAGTCCTGCCGGGTTGGCCCGGGGCAGGGAGCAGAGGGTATCGCACATGGTCATCACTCCTTATATATTTTTGGATAGCCAATCTTCCAGTGGCAAACCTTACACTAGAGATATCTTCTGCACGGGCCTGCTCAATGGATTCAAAAAAATCATCGCTGAAATTACCTAAGCTGGAGTAGAATAATTCCTCTGTATTCATGGCACATCACCTCGGATTTAGTATATACGGCAGTACCTACTGTTGTCAAGAAATAAAACTACTGTTGACGTTGCGCGGTGGCTATGTTATGCTATATCAACCCTGGCCAATATTCAAAGTTGGCTTTCAATATTTTTAGGAGGATTTATTTTGGGGAAACTAGACGCAAAACTCAATACAAAGCAGAACATTACCCTCAAGCAGGCACTGATCTTTCTCAGCATCGTCGCAACATACTTCATCATCGTGCTCTTGCCCAGGCCGGCCGGATTATCGCCGGAGGGGCAAAAGGCAATCGCCCTGATGGTCTGCGTGATACTCACCTGGGCGACGCAGGTAGTCCCGATCCTGGTTTCGTCGGTGTTCTTCGTTTTTTTGTCCCCCGTGATTGGGCTGAACACGGAGATGGGAGCGGTGAAGGACTTTGCTGTTCCGACGATGTTTTTTGTACTCGCCTCCATCTTTTTGGCCATGGCGCTGGACAACTGCGGCCTGTGCAACCGGATGACTTTAGCCATAGCGCTGCTTTCCAAGGGGAAGGCGAACATTATGGTTTTGGTCATGCTTGCCGGGAGCGCTCTTCTTTCCACGGGCTTATCCAACATCTCCGCTTTTGTCGCGTTTCTCCCCATCGTTCTTTCCTTGTGCAAGAAGAATAACTGCGAACACGGAAAAAGCAACTTTGCCAAGGCCTCCATCATCGCTATTATTCTCGGCGCCATGTTCGGGGGCATCGGTATGCCGGCGGGCAGTTCCATGAACATCGTGGCCAAGACCCTGCTGGAGGAAGCGACCGGCATCACAATCAGCTTTGGCGAATGGTCCATGCTGGCCATGCCTGTGGTTCTAATCTGTATCCCGTTGATCTGGCTGCTTCTCATCACGATATTTAAGCCGGAATTCAAAGAGATGGAAGGGATGGATGAGATCAGGCAGGAGTTGAAGTCTCTGAAAGGCCTCAATCCGCAGGAGATCAAGTTCCTGATTCTTACGGTGCTCATGGTTATCGCCTGGTTCACGGACAAGGTACACGGAATCTCGTTGATCACCACGGCGGTCATTTTCTCCACGATCTATTTCCTTCCCGGTATCGAACTGATAAAACCGGAGCAGGCCTTGAAGAAGGTGGACTGGACAGTGATTATCATGACCGGCGCTTCCGTCGCCTTCGCCACCGCGATGCTCAATACGGGCGCCGCCAAGTGGCTGGCGGATATTGCGCTGATGCCCTTTGTCAACCTAAACCCGATTTTGCTGGCGATTGCCATTTCCGTGTTCGCCGTATTGCTGAAAATTTTGATTCCATCCTGCCCGGCCGCCATCGCAATCATGGTTCCCATTCTGTGCGCCTTTGCTGAGGAGTCAGGCATGCCCGTGATGCTGCTGTTCCTGCCGGTGGCGTTCACCTCAACCGCCTGTTGGATTCTGCCTTTTGACCCGCTGCCGATGATCATCTATCCCGAGAAGCATTTTTCCATCAAGGATTTCGCCAAGGCCGGCGCCGCCGCCCATGCCATCCTGATCGGAGTGGTGGTCGTGGTGATGTTGGTCGTTGCCAAACCCTTGGGCTATCTCTAAAAAATTTAGTAGTCAATACAGTGTCAATAATCCATTCTCACTGCATAGGGAAAAGGAGTATCGTTATGGCAAAAAAGAAATTTAAAGCAGAATCCCAGCGCTTATTGGATATTATGATTCATTCTATCTACACCCACAAGGAAATTTTCCTGCGGGAAATTTTGTCCAACGCCAGCGACGCGCTGGACAAGCTCTGCTATCTGGCCCTGACGGACAACACGGTCGGCATGGCCCGCTCGGATTTCGCGATTGACATCCGCCGCGACAAGGAAAACCGCGTCCTGACGGTTTCCGACAACGGCGTCGGCATGACCCGGGAAGAGATGGAACAGAACCTGGGCACCATCGCGCGGAGCGGTTCGCTGGATTTCAAGCAGGCGATGGAACAGCAAGAAAGCAGCCCGGAAGGGGAGGACGGCGCGGCACCGGAGCCCATCGACATCATCGGGCAGTTCGGCGTCGGCTTCTATTCCGCCTTCATCGTCAGCGATAAGGTGACGGTCGTCAGCCGGGCCTACGGCTCGGAAGAGGCCTGGCGCTGGGAATCCAGCGGCGCGGACGGCTACACCGTCAGCGCGTGCGAGCGGGGAGCCGCCGGCACCGACGTCATCATGCACATCCGCCCGGACGCGGAAGGGGAGGAGTTCTCGCAGTTTCTGGAGGAATATAGCCTGGTCTCCCTGGTGAAGAAGTATTCAGATTATATTCGTTACCCCATCCGCATGGACAGGGAGAAACACCGCCCGAAGGAAGGCGGGGAAGACCATGAGATGGAGAGCTATATCGAAAACGAGACCTTGAACAGCATGGTGCCCATCTGGCAGCGGAACAAGTCCGAGGTCAGTACGGAGGATTTGAACAGCTTCTATAAAGAGAAATTCTATGATTTCGAGGACCCGTTAAAGGCCGTTCAGGTGGACGCGGAGGGCGCCGTCAGCTACAAGGCCCTGCTTTTCATCCCGGCAAAAGTTGCCTACGACTACTACACGAAAGAGTACGAGAAGGGCCTGCAGCTCTATTCCAGCGGTGTGCTCATCATGGAGAAGTGCGCGGATTTGCTGCCGGAGCATTTCCGCTTTGTCCGCGGCGTGGTGGATTCGCCAGACCTGTCCCTGAACATTTCCCGGGAACTGCTGCAGCACGACCGGCAGCTCAAGGTGATCGCCAACCACATCGAGAAAAAGGTCCGCAACGAGCTGCTGGCCATGCAGAAGAACGAGCGGGAGCAATACGAAAGCTTTTTCGGGCAGTTCGGCCTGCAGTTGAAATACGGCGTCGTGTCCGACTTCGGCGCCAATCAGGACAACCTGAAAGAGCTGCTGCTCTTCCCCTCGTCGCAGGAGGGCAAGCTGACCACCCTCGCCGAATACTGCGCGCGTATGCCGGAGGAGCAGAAGGATATCTACTACGCCACGGGAGAGAGCGTGGCCTTCATAGACGCGCTGCCCCAGGCGGAGCGCCTGCGGGAGAAGGGCTATGAAATCCTCTATTTCACCCAGGAGGTGGACGAGTTCGCCGCCCAGATGCTGCGTGCCTACGACGAGAAGCCCTTCAAATCCGTGAACCAGGACGAGCTGGACTTGGAGACCGAGGAGGAGAAGGAGACGGTCAAACAGCGCACGGAGAGCCTGAAGCCGCTGCTGGAATTCGTGCAGGAGACCCTCGGCGACGCGGTGAAGGAGGTGAAGCTTTCCCACAAGCTGCAGAGCCAGCCGGTGTGCCTGACTGCGGCGGGCGCGCTCTCCTTCGAGATGGAGAAATATTTGAAGGCTATCCAGCCGGAA
>Ga0123353_10001340_pt1 | contig 30194 bp, 31 predicted proteins | sample TergutLab28metaG_3_FD_92763 | JGI IMG/M metagenome (GOLD analysis project Ga0123353, IMG submission 92763) | Labiotermes labralis P3 segment gut microbial communities from Petit-Saut dam, French Guiana - Lab288 P3 | ecosystem: Host-associated > Arthropoda: Insects > Digestive system > Gut ...
CCTGCCCGTAGCCGCGGGCTTGCCCGCGGTGCTTACCGGGGACCTGAACGACGAACCCGGCAGCCTGCCGATGGAATACCTCAAGGCGGGCGGCCTGACCGACCTGCGCTTTGCGGCCCGGGACAGCGATACGGGCCCCACCTTCCACGCCTACAAAGAAGATGACGGCGAGGGCAAGGTGATCGACTACGTATACGCCAATCACTACCTGCGCGGCTGTGCCGCATTCAAGGTGATTCGGGATCAATACGACGGGATGTATCCTTCGGACCACTTCGCGGTGAGCGCGGCATTGACATTGGCGAATTAGGAGGAGAAAAACATGCTTGCTTTCTTGACCAACGCGTTTTACGCGGCAATGTCCTTCATCATATCCCTGCTGTGCATGGGGCCGTGGGCGCTGTTCAAGCCGCCTGCCGCGCCTGTGGTCCCTGCTGCGCGGGATAAGCTCACCCAAGTGATCACCGTGATGAGCTTCAATGTCTGGATGCAGAAGAGCAGCCTGGATCAACGTCTGAACGGCGTGGTGCGGACAATTCTCAAAGAGAATCCCGATAGCTTCGGCCTCCAGGAGGCGCACAAGGATTGGCGGGACGCACTGCTGAAAGAACTGGGCGACAAATACGCCATGGCCTGCGCCCGCGGGCGTTTGGCCGAAAGCGGCGAGGGCACGCCCATCTTCTACCGGAAAGATAAGTATGAGCTGGTCAAGGAGGAGCTATTCTGGCTCTCCCCCTGGCCCGGCAGGCCCACCTTTGGCTTCGGCGCAACACTGCCGCGCGTGGCGGGCTATGCCGTGCTGCGTGACAAAAAGACCGGCTTCGTTTATGCGCACTTCAACTCCCACTTCGACCATATGAGCGGCAACGCCCGCACCAACAGCGCCTGGATGATTGCCGAGGGGGTGAACGTCTTGGGGCTGCCCGCCGTGTTCACCGCGGACGTCAACGCCGCGCCGGATACGCAGCCAACGCAGTATCTGGAGACCGGCGGACTGACCGACCTGCGCCGTGCCGCCCGCGTTACCGACAACGACGTGACCTTCCACGGCTACGCGGATTCGCCGCTGACCGGGACAGTGATCGACTATATCTACGCCAACCACTACATGCGCAGCGCGAAGGAATTCAAGGTGATCCGTGACAAATATGACGGCATGTATCCCTCGGACCACTTTGCGATATGCGCGACACTGACTTTAGCGAACTAGGGCACTCGCAAAGCGATTTCGATACTGACTATATAAAATAAACCAGGAGGAGAATTGTTATGTCAGCATGGATCTACACAATCATGGATTATCTCGCGCAGGCCGGGCTCACGGTGCTCACCTTTCTGCTGGGCATCACAACCACCGGAGTCATGGCCCTGAGCGAACCTCCGGCCCCGCCGGTCATTCCCGATACCCCGGACGCCATGACGCAGGAGATCACGGTGATGAGCTTCAATGTGTGGGCGCCAGGCAAGGATAGCTTCGGCCAGCGCCTGCCCGGCGCGGTGCAGACCATCCTGAAGGAGAGGCCGGACAGCTTCGGTCTGCAGGAGGCCAGCGAATCCTGGCGCTTCGCGCTGCGGCGGGAACTGCGCGGGGACTACGCCGTCGCCTGCTGGAAGGCCCGCTACTGGGGCCTGCAGGAGGGCACGCCCATCTTTTACCTGAAAGATAAATACCAATTGCTCGAGGAAGGCGTGTTCTGGCTTTCCGATGTCCCCGATAAAACTTCCACCGGCTGGGACGCCTCCATGCCCCGTATAGCCGGCTACGCCGTTCTGAAGGACAAACAGACCGGCTTCACCTACGTGCACTTCAACTCCCACTTTGACCACATAGGCCCCATCGCCCGGGCCAACAGTTCGCGCATGATCGCCGACCGGATCAACGAAATGGGCCTGCCCGCGGTGTTCACCGCCGATGTCAACGCCAGCCCGGACAGCCTGCCCACGCAATACCTGGAAGCCGGCGGCCTGCTCGATCTGCGAAAGGTCGCCGGGGAGGCCGACCAAGGCGGCACCTTCCACGCCTACGCGGGCCGTTCCTCGGTGATCGACTATATCTACGCCAACCACCACATGCGCCTGCCCGAAACGGCGAAGTTCTGGGTGATCCGCGACGAATATAACGGCATGTTCCCCTCGGATCACTTCGCGATATGCGCGACACTGACGCTGGCGAATTAGGTGGCTCCGCGATACTCTGTTGGAACCCCCCTGCGTGCTGCGCACGCTTCCCCCCTACAGGGGGGATTCTGACGAGGCCCGCATTGCAATGTTTCGCATTCATTTTCTTTCATCCATAGCAAACCCTCCCCCGCCGTCAGAATCCCCCCCTGTAGGGGGGAAGCGTGCGCAGCACGCAGGGGGGTTCCAAAAAAGGAGATGATCCCATGCCCGACGCAACCCCGCGCTGGAAGCAGCGCTTTGCCGACAACAAGGAGGCGCGCGACTGGAACCTGACCTCGCTGCTCCTGACCTTGCCGTTGCTGGTTGTGGGGAGCTACTACTACGGCGCCAACGCCCTGCGCACGGCCGTGGTGGCGGCCCTCACGGCGGTGCTGTGCGAGCTTTTCGCCGCCAAGCTGATCCTTCGCAAGCGCACCATTGACGACTGGAACGCCGTGGTGACGGGCGTTTGGATCGCCTGCATGCTCCCCGCCGAGGTGAAATCCACCTTTTCCGCGCCAGTGTACGCGGCGGTGGGCGCGGCCTTCGCCGTGCTGGTGGTGAAGATTCCCTTCGGCGGCACGATGCACGCGCCCTTCACCCCCGCGGCGGCTGGCCTTGCCTTCCTCACGGTGTGCTTCCCCAAAACCGTATTCAACTACCTGCCCTCCACCACGGCCCCGCCCCCCCACAGCCAGTCCCTGGCGTTCATGCTGCAGTACGGGCGCTCGGTGTTCGACAGCAAGCAGCTCAGCGGCATTTTGCTCGGCCAGACCGCGGGCCCCATGGGCACCGGCTGCATACTGCTGATCGCCGCCGCCCTGCTGGCCGTGCTGCTGCTGAAGAAGCGGCGCGGCGCGGCGTTGGCGAGCCTGGCCTTTATAGCCACTGTGGCCGCGGTGAGCTTCCTGTTCCCGCGCGTGACGGGCGCGGGCCTGGACGTGCGCCTGGCCTCGGTGGGGATGGAGTTGTGTTCGGGCAGCCTGCTGTTCGCGGCGGTGTACCTGCTGCCCGACCCCGCCATCATGCCGCAAAGATGGTTCACACGCCTGGGCTTCGGGGCCCTGGCGGGGTTGCTGTGCGTATTGCTGCGGCAGATGAGCCGCTTCGAGGAGTCCGTGTGCTTCGCCATTTTGCTGGCCGACGCCTTCATGCCCCTGCTCTACCGCCTGCAGGCGGAGCTGCGCCAGCAGAAGGAATTCCGCGAGCGCGTGGAGGCCATGACCGCCGAGGAGCGCCTGGAGAAGGAGGCCCGCGACCATGCCTGAAACATTGCACCCAAAAAAGAAAAAAAAGCCACGCCGGTGGCTGGCGGGCGCGGCGCTGCAGAACCCGGTGCTGGTGCAGGCCACGGGCCTCACGGCGGTCATCGTGGCCGCCACCACGCTGCAGGGCGCGCTGGTGATCTCTGTTGTGGCCGCGATACACCTGATCCTCTGCGCGCTGCTGGCCTCCCTGATGAAAAGCATTCCCTCCTGGCTGCGCGTGGCCATATACTTCGCCATCGGGCTGGCCATCGCCTGCCCGGCCGCGTATTGGATGGACGGCCTGATGGGTTACATTTCCGGCCGCGATTTCCAAGCGGACCTGGCCGGCGCGCTGGCCCCGCTGCGCGTGTTCCTGCCGCTGATGGCGGTAAACGCCCTCACGGCCACGCGCTGCGAACGCTACGCCATCCTCCACACCCCGGGCGACGCCCTGCGCGACGCATTGGCGAATTCCCTGGGCTACGCGGCGGCGGCGCTGCTGGCCGGCGGCGCGCGCGAACTGCTGGGCTACGGCTCGCTGTGGGGCGTGCAGCTTTCGCAGACCCTGCGCATCCGGGGCGCGTGGATGCCCTTCGGCGGCTTCCTGCTGCTGGGGGCAATGGCGGCTCTGCTCAAAGTGATCCTGCGCGCGCTTTCCGTGCGGGGGATCTACAGGGGCGCAGAAAAAGCCCTGGAGCTTGCCCCGGAGGACCGCCTGGAGCGCCTGGAGAAGACGCGCCAGCTGCTGATCGCCGAGGTGCGGGCGGCGGAGGAAATGAGAAAAGAAAATGCAGAAACGAAAAAAGCTCTGGAAGAAGAGATAGAAGAAGAACCGGCTGAAGAACCGGCTGAAGAGGTTGAGGAAGAAAAACAGGCCGCTGAAGAGCAGCCCAAGCCGCGTATGCCCGTGAATGCTATCCTGCAGGAATACGGCCTGGAAGAGAACGAAGAAGCGCTCTCCGGGATGGCTGCGCAGCCGCTGACCGAGGATGAGAAGCTGCGCCTTGTGCTGGAGCTGGAGGAGCTGCTCGACGATTTCGCTGGGCCAACATGAAAATAAATTTTCATGTCTGGAGTTTCGTCCTTTTGCGCAAGTATGACAGCGCAAAATTTGCTTCGCAAAACCGGCCAAAACTCTTGGCGGCTGCGAAAGGAAGGTCATTTATATGAAAGACATTCTGCTTTCCATGCTCACCGCGGCGTCCTACGCCGTGTTTCTGCGCAACCTGCTGTTCAGCGGGGGCCTGGGCGCCTCGGAGGTCCTGCGGGCCGCGCAGCGCAACAGCGAGATACTGTTGTCCTCGCTGCTGGTGTCGTTGTTTTCCGGCGCGGCCGCGGGCCTGTGCTTTGAAGCGGCCACATTCTTCTCCCTCTATGAGTACGCGTGGCTGGCGGCGCTTTACGGCGCGGTGCTGCTGGCGCTGTATCTTGTCGTCTGCGCGGTGATCGTTCTGCTGCCCCAAAAGCTCGCCCCGCACAGGCCCATCCTGCTGCGGCGCATAGGCATGAGCGCGCTGAACACCATCGTGATGGGCGTGCCGCTGCTGGCCCACAACATGGGCGAAAGCCTGCCGGGCGCCATCGGTATGGGGCTGGGCGCGGGCCTGGCCTTCCTGGTGGTGACCATGCTCATCAACAGCGGCCTGCATATCCTGCAGCAAAACAAGGCCATCCCGCCCGCGTTCACCGGCGTGCCCGCCGCGCTGATCTACACCGGATTGCTGGCGCTGGCGTTTACGGGATTCAAAGGGGAGATATTGTTTTTGTAGGGAGTATCGCGGAGCGACGTTTCTCATGAGATACACTGTCGGTTTAGTGCGACAGATATAGGGAGAACCCATGCCCAAACGCCCGAAAAAAGAGAACACCGAAAAGCTTACCCTCCAGCAGCCCCTGGGCACCGTCTCCGAGGAGGACTTCCAGGAGCACGTGCGGGGGCGCAAGGCAAGGCGGCGCATGAAGTTCCGCCGCGCGCTGCGCATTGCGCTGGGCAGCCTGCTGCTGTTGGCGGTGCTCGTATGGGGGTTCATCATCACGGAGACCATGCTGCGCGTCTCGGAGATGCCGCCGGAACAACTGGCCGTGACGCAGGCGCCGGAGGAGACCACTGCCCCGGCGGAGGTCACCCTGCCCGCGCCTGAAGGGCCGCCCCTGCGCAGCTTCTACGCCCCCCTGAGAATGCTCGACCGCAACGACGACTCCCCGCGGCTCGTCACGCTGGCCGGTCAGTTGGAGACCACCGCAGCCGTGATCACCTTCAAGGACGGCGGGGGCTATATCTCCTACCAGTCGAACCTGATGCAGCAGGGACGTATCAACGCAAGCCAGAAGATGCGCTATCGAATGTACTGGACCATGCGCGACCTGAAAGATAAAGCCGGGCAGCGTATCGTCGGGGTGATCCACTGCTTTGACGACCCCCTGGCCGCCGCCGCGATGCCCGAGGCCGCTATCCTGCAGCGCGGCACCGAACTGCCCTGGACCGACGGGCAGGGCCGGCGCTGGCTCAACCCCTATGCTCCGGGGGCTCGGGAGTACCTTCTGGCGGTCATCCGTGAGGCCGTGGCCATCGGCGCGGACGAGATACTGCTGTGCGGCGTGGCCTTCCCCGAGGGGAACCTTCAGGGCACGGTATTCCCCGGGCAGGAGGAGATCGACCCCGAGGCCGAGGGCGCGCAGGAGCGCATTATGGCCGCCCGCAACGAGGCTTTGCGCTCCTTTATCGCCGAGGCGAGGCAGGCCGCCGATGTTCCGCTCTATGTGATGATCCCCGGCCAGGCGGCCCTTGACGGTTCGGAGATCCTGGGCGGGGACCTGTGGGGCTGCGCGGCGGACTTCATTGCCGTGGATACCCGGGGCACGCCCTGGGCCCGCGACGAGAGCTACTGGCGCACCCGGCCCGTGTTCCCCGTGGTGGAGACCCCCGAGGATGCCCAGGGGGCCAGGGACTATATTGTGCTGGTGGATGAGATTTCGGACATCAGACGTTAGACTTTAGATGTTAGACGTCCGATGTTTAACGCCGGGTTATACGATTAAGTTATCTAAAGTCTAAAATCTGAGGTCTAACATGTTCGTCCCCTACCGCTCCCGCTCTCCCCTGCACAAATCCCCTTTCGGCGCGGTGGCCGCCGGGGAGGAGATCACCTTCCGGGTGATCATGCCCCGGCATATGAAGTGCAGCGGGATGACGTTGTGCTGGGGCGACTATGACGGAGCGTGGGAGAGTAACATGCCCTTCCAATGGGAGGATATGCAGGGTGACGATGAGGAGTGGTGGAAATGCCGCCTGAAGCTGCAAGAACCCGGGCTCTATCGCTATCGCTTTTTGTGCGAAAGTGATTTCGGGGGAGGCGTGATAGGCGACCAGGGACAGGGCGTGGGCGATTTGGGCGAGGAGGGTTGGTTCCGGCTCACGGTCTATCACCCGGCGATGCGATTGCCCGATTGGGTGCCCGGCGGGGTGCTGTATCAGATTTTCCCCGATAGGTTCTGCAATTCAGGCAAGCCCAAACAGGGCGTTCCTGAAGATAGGGTGCTCCGCACAGACTGGCATGGCCTGCCCCAGTGGGAACCAGACGAACACGGCAGGATAACTCAATATGATTTCTTCGGCGGAGATCTAGACGGGATAGGCGAAAAATTAGAATATCTCAAGTCGCTGGGCGTCACGTGCGTATACCTGAACCCCATCTTCCTCGCAAAAAGCAACCACCGATACGACACTTCGGATTATTTCGCGATAGAACCCTTGCTGGGCGACGAAAACGACTTCAAGCGCCTGTGCGAGGCAGCCCATGCGCTGGGCATCCGGATCATTCTAGACGGGGTGTTCAGCCACACGGGGAGCGACAGCGCCTACTTCCGGCAGGCACAGGCCTCGAAGGATTCGCCTTACTATGAGTGGTACACCTTCAAGCGCTGGCCCGGCGACTACGCCTGCTGGTGGGGGATAGCCATCCTGCCGGAACTCCGGGAGGACCACCCGGGCGTGCTGGAATTCTTCGCCGGGGAGCACGGCGCCGCCCGGCACTGGCTCCGGCAGGGGGCCGACGGCTGGCGCATCGACGTGGCGGATGAGCTGCCGGACGTGTTCCTGGACAGACTGTACGAAGCTTCGGTAAACGAGAACCCTGATGCGTACCTGCTGGGGGAGGTCTGGGAGGACGCGAGCAGCAAGTGGAGCCACGGTGGGCGGCGGCGCTTCCTCCTCGGCAGGCAGATGCACAGCGTGATGAACTACCCCCTCGCCGACGCGGTATTGAACTTTGCCCACAAAGCCGAAGCCGAGCAGCTGGCCGAGGTCATCGAGTCCCAGCTGGAGCACTACCCGCCCTGTGCCATCGCCGGGCTGATGAACCACATCGGCACCCACGACACCCCCCGCGCCCTAACGCGCCTGCTGGCGTCCTTTGATCTCGATAGCGCGCGGCGCAGGCTGTTGCTCTGCGCGGTGCTGCAATACACCCTGCCGGGCAACCCCTGCGTCTATTACGGCGACGAGGCCGGGCTTCAGGGCGGGAAAGACCCCTTCAACCGGGCATGCTACCCCTGGGGGCGGGAGGACGTAGGCCTGCTCGCCCGGTACCGGACCCTGGGCGCGCTGCGCGGCGAACACCGCGAGGCCTTTGCCAGCACGGATTTCCGCCTGCTCAGCGCCGCGCTGGGATGCATAGCTTATATGCGAAAGCATATCATAGTGATTGCCAACGCGAACCCGCACGCGATCACGTACGAACTGCCATCCAAATTGCATCGCGCCAAAGCCCTGCTGGGGGGAGAGGTGAAGGATGGCAGGGTTGAGGTTGGTATGGAAGATGCAGCGATTTTAGAGTGCCTGTAGGGATTCGCCGTAAGCGACACGACCGAAGGGAGGCGTCCAAGCCACCCGCAAAAGCTTCCACTGCAAAGAGGAGAAACCCCCATGCCCAGACAACCCTACAACCTTGAATTCCAGCCCAAGGAGCGCCGCCGCCGGGACCAGGCGCTGCGCTTCCTGGGTGGCTTTTGTGCCATCGTCCTGCTGCTGGGCATCGTCTCGGCCATCGCCCTGCAGAGGGACGGCCTGGTGGACCAGCTGCTCGGCGCGCTGCGCCCCACCGAGGCCCCAACCGAGCCCCCCGAGGACGACTGGCCCCATACCGGCAGCGCACTTTTCCTGCTGTGCGGGACGGATGACAAACAGCAGAACCTGCGCTTTTGCGCCCTGGCGCGTGTGGATATCACGCAGCGGAAGGTGCATATATTTCCGCTGCCTCCCCGGACGATGGCCCCCCACGGCGGGGCGGCCCCTGGAGAGGGACGGGAACGCTCCCTGGAGCAGGCCCTGCGCGACGGAGGCCCCAAGGAACTCAAGGCCGCGGTGGAGGCCCTCACCGAGAGCGCGGTGGATAGATATATCTGCAGCGGCGACAGCGGCTTCGTCATGGCGATGAACCTCGTGCTCCCCAAGGGCGTCTCCGTGCAGGTACCCGCACGCATCAACTATACCGGGAGCGACTTCACCCTCACCCTGAGCGAGGGCAAATTGAGCCTGCATACAGACGACAGGCTGCTGCGTTATTTCAGGTATCTGGGTACGCTGGAGGAGGGCGGCACGCTGGCCCAGGGCGAATTGCTGGCGCGTGTGCTGGAGACATACCTGGACAGGGGGGATGCGCAGCAGCTTGAAACGCTGTTCTACAGCCTGATGAACATCCTGCAGGCCGACCAGACCGATATCACCGCCAAGGATTTCGTGGCCCACAAAAAGTTGCTGGTGGATATCCTGGCCCACGGTGATAAATTCACATTTGACGTGAAGGACTAAACGTGAAAAACGGGAGATACTCTTAGAAGGATGGATTTACTGCATGAGACGACGCAGCTTCCCATGGATGATGCTGTTGCTGCTGATGGCGGCGGTGCTGGCGCTCGCGGGGCTCTATGCCTTGCGTGGCGGCGTCATGCTGCTGCCCATACAGCCGGTGATCGAGGAGCCCACCCTGGCCCCCGTGCCCCTGCCCGCGCAGTTCAGCCGCGCCGGGCAGCTGCGCTACCACTACGGAAACCTGGACGGGAACGAGAAAGCCGCCTACGACGACATTCTGGCGCGCCTGCCGGGCTTCCCCGAGAGCATCAAGATACAGGGCCTGGAGTCAGAGGCCCTCAGCCGGGTTTTTTCCGCCCTGGTGCTGGACCAGCCCATGCTGTTCCAGATATCCACCACGCACTACAAGACCCGTACCCAGGGCGGGCTTGTGACGGCCTTTCTGCCGGAATACCGCCTGGACCAGGCCGGTTACGCCGCGCAGTGCGAGGAGTTGGCCCGGGCCTGCGAGACCTTCTATGTGCCGGAGGGCGGCGACGACTTCGACTGCCAGTTGGCCCTGCACGACCAGCTCGTGCGCCTGTGCGCCTATTCCGAGCAATTCGAGCAGCCGAAAAAGAGCACGGCCTACGGCGCGCTGGTGGAGGGCAGCGCCTCCTGCGAGGGCTATGCCCGCGCCATGCAGCTGCTGATGGACATACAGGGCATCCCCTGCTACATCGTCACCGGGGAGGCGAGCAACCTGGCCGGTTTCACCGGCGGGCACGCCTGGAACAAGGTGATGATCGGGGGAGAGTGGTACCACCTGGACGCCACCTGGAACGACCCTGTTTCCGAAGACGGCCGCCATGTCACCAGCCACGCCTACTTCAACGTCACCGATGCGGAAATCGGCCGCACCCATGAGCTCACCGATGTGAAAAACCCCTGCACGGCCACGGAGGCGAACTACTTCATCCGCAAGGGGCTGGAGTTCTCCTCACTGGACCGCGCTGCGGAGGACGCTCTATCCAAGGCGATCCGTGAGGCCATGCGCGACGGCGACAACGCCGTGGAGTTGCGCTTCACCAGCGACGCCGCCATGAAGGATGGCTTGAACTACCTGTTCGATAGACAGCGCATCTACCGCGTGCTGAACAACGTGGCTTTGGGCGGCGCGGAGATCAGGACAGATAAAGTCTACCACGCGGACCTGGAACCGCTGCGTGTTGTGAGGATATTGCCGGTTAAGAAATAATGCTGAATGCATGGAGGCAAAACAGTTATGCGATCAGACAATTAAGCATTCAGCATACCAGAATTAAGCACTGAAGGAGACATCATGGACATCCCCCGCATTGAAGCCGCCGTGCGCGAGATTTTACTGGCCGTCGGCGAGGATATAGATCGTGAGGGCCTGCGCGAGACCCCCGCGCGCGTGGCGCACATGTATACCGAGCTCTTCGCGGGCCTGGACGAGGACCCCGCGGAGCATTTGAAGGTGTTCCACCAGGCGGGGGACGAGATGGTCATCGTGCGGGACATCCCCTTTTATTCCTTGTGCGAGCACCACCTGGCCCCTTTCTTCGGCAAGGCGCACATCGCCTACCTGCCAAAGGGCGGCAAGGTAATCGGCCTTTCCAAGCTCGCGCGCATCGTGCAGTGCTACGCCCGGCGCCCGCAGCTGCAGGAGAGGCTGACCTCCCAGGTGGCCGACCTGCTCTACCGGGGGCTCCCCTGCGCGGGGGTGGCCGTGGTGCTGGAGGCCGAGCACCTGTGCATGACCATGCGCGGCGCGAAGGCACACGGGTCGCAGACGAGGACCTCCGCCCTGCGGGGAATCATGCGGGAGGGGCCGACACGGGCGGAGGCGATGGGGCTTCTGAAGGGGGAATAATAATGCAACTCATGGCCATCCTCAACGTCACCCCGGATTCCTTCTCTGATGGAGGGAAGTATTTCTCCCCGGAGGCGGCGATTGCGCGGGCGGTTGAACTCGAACAACAGGGCGCGGACATCCTGGATATCGGGGCGCAGTCCACAAGGCCGGGCTGCGAGGTGATATCCCCCGAGGAGGAACTGCGCAGGCTGCGGCCCGTGCTGGAGGGACTGCGGGGGAAGATTAAAATTCCCATCTCGGTTGATACGTTCTACCCCGAGGTTGCGCAAGTGGCTTTAGAGTCGGGCGCAAGTATAATCAATGACGTGAGCGGCATTGTGAGCGCCGAGATGGCCGAGGCAGTCAAGGCGTATGACGCGGGCTGGGTGCTCATGCACAACCAAAACGGCGCGGACTTTGAAGGCCGATACGACGACGTTATACAGGAAGTACGCGTAAAACTCTTGGAAATGGCCGCCCGGGCCATGGCGCTGGGCATAAAAAAAGAGCGCCTGTGGCTCGACCCCGGCATAGGCTTCGGGAAGTCCCGGGAGGACAACCTGCGCTTGCTTGCGAATCTGGAACAGGTGAAGCCGCCGGGTTTTGCGCTGCTGGCCGGAGTATCGAGAAAAAGGGTGACCGGGGGCAGCGAGGCCGGAACAATTGCCGCGCAGGCAATCGTTCAAATGGGCGGCGCAGACGTCCTGCGCACACACGATGTGGTGGCGGCGCAGCAGGCCGCAAATTTCATGCGCAATATCCTAAGATTGCATCGCAATCTTTCGATTCCGTATTGACAAATGATGTAAACCCATGTAGAATAGAAAGGCCGTGAATGGAACGTATCAGCATTATCGGACTGGAACTAATAGCCTTCCACGGGGTGAACTCGGAGGAAAGGCGTCACGGGCAGGTTTTCCTGCTGGATATGTTGCTGGAGGCGGATTTATCACGGGCCTGCGCCAGCGACAACCTGGAGGACACGGTCAATTACGCCAAGGTGATCAAGACGGCGGCGGCGGCGTTCACACGGGAGCCGCGCAGCCTGATCGAGCGCGCGGCACAGGTCACCGCCCAGGCGGTGCTGGAGGGCTTCCCCGCGGTGGAGGCCGTCACGCTGCGGGTGCACAAGCCAGACGCGCCGGTAAAAATGCCATTCGAAGACATATCGATAGAAATTCATAGGAGAAGGGAAGAAAAGCAGTTATGAGCGAAGCGGTGGTCGGCCTCGGCAGCAACCTGGGAAATAAGAGCGGGTATCTGTTGGAGGCCGTGCAGGCGCTCAGCCGCCTGCCTGGCACGAAAATTACGGGGATATCGGCGATCTACGCCTCCAAGCCGAAGGCGCCCCCCGGCGTAGAGACCTATACCGGCGACCAGGAGGACTACCACAACATGGCTGTGAAGGTGGAAACAGGGATGTCCCCCATGGCGTTGTTGGGGGCATGCCTGGGGATCGAAGCCTCCATGGGCCGCGTGCGCACCGCGCGGAACGCCGCCCGGGTGATCGACCTGGATCTTCTGCTATATGAAGGGGTCAAGAACGAGAGCTTCGAGCTTTCGCTGCCCCACCCGCGGTTGCTGCAGCGGGCCTTCGTTTTGCTGCCGCTGAAGGAGTTGTATCCCGCGGGGCGCGCGCCGGGCATCTTCTTTGACCCGTACCTGAAGGAGATGGACACCGGCGGGGTGCAGAGGCTGTCGCAGAGAATTGAAATGGAGTAAATATGGCGTCCCCCTCGCACGAGGGGGCTTTTTATTTCACAGCCCGCGCATGAGCCGCAGGGCGATTCTTTTGTTGAAGCTGCCGCGATTGTATTGCGCCAGCAATATGTAGGAGTCCATCAGCTTGTATAAAAGCCGGTACAACCTGCGCCGCGTGACGCTCTCTTTGTTCCGCGCGGGGCGCTGGCCATAGCCCTCGTAGAACGCGTCGTCGGTCATCCAGCCGCTGGCGAACTCGAACTCTACGTCGCCGTAGATGGCCCGGTCGGCATCGATGACGGCGGCGAGGGTGTTCTGTGCGGATACCAGAATATTGCCGCCCCACAGATCGGCATGAACGAGACGGGGGGCGGTGATTTCATCCAGCAGAGTTGAATGGCGGGCGTAAATCCGCTCCATGCGCCGCAGCTGCCGCGCGGAAAAGATTTTTGTCTGCGCGGCCTTTTCGGCGAAGCCCGCGATCTCCGTGCGCAGGCATTCGCTCCACTGGGCGTGTCCCCGGCCCCGCAGGACATCAGCGACTCGGCCGAACTGATCATGCGCAAGGCTGTGCATCTGGCAGGCATAGCGGCCCGTCTCCCGGTGGATCGCACGCTTCACGTGTTCGTCCGCATCCATGTCCGCCAGGGCCATGCCCTCGATGTAGGCCGTAATCATGTAGTCCCGGTCAAGCAGGCGCTTTGTAGCGTCGCAGGCCAGCACCCGGGGCACCGGGATGCCCAGGGGAGCGCAGCGCTCGTAGACGTGCCGCTCGGCTTCCATGAGGTTTTCCTCAAAGGGCAGGAGCAGATGGCGGTTCACCGGGCCCACGCGTAAAACCGCCTTTTCGCCCACCCCCGGTGTGAGGAGATAAGTTGTGTTGAACATGCCGCCCTTCAGCAACTCGGCACGATAGTTGGTCGTGTTGAGATGCGCGGCGGCGACCACGTCCAGTTCGGAGGCGGTCAGTTCGCGGAAGAGGTTGGAGGTTGGGTTCATGGTTCAATATCCTAAAAAACTTTCTTTGCACTCAAAGCCAATCAATTCCCTCGCGGCGGCGAGGCCAAAGCGATCAGCCGCCTGGTGCGAGCCTATGATGTCTATTGTGTGAAACCCGGCAAAATCGGCCTCTATGGCTTCGACGAAGGCCGCAGCCACGTCGTACCGGCAGACCCAGCCGCCGCGGCAATAGGTTGCTTCGGCCAGGGGGCCGTTCTCCAAGTCCATCTGCGTTTTGCCGTCGACGATATGGCCCAGGCGCAGCGTCAGAATGTTCATCGCATATGTCTGCGCGAAATGCAGCGCCGTGGTCTCCTGCAAGTGTTTGGTCAGGTCATAGGCGAAGTCCTCCCCCGCATCACAGCAGCGACCCGGCGGCAGGTGCACCGGAGCGGAAGACGCCAGCAGCACCTTATGCACACGATTTTCCCGCGCGGTGCGCAGTACGTTGTATGTGCCGTAGACGTTGGTCTGAAAACTCAGCGCTTCGTCGCGCGGGCCGGCAACGTTGACGGCCAGGTGGATGACGGCCTCTATGCCGTGCATGGCCTTATCGATGGCATCATAATTACATATGTCATTGCCGTCTGTGATGTCGAAAGGCGTGACGCTGTGGCCCGCGCTGCGCAGCAAATCGATTATGGGCCCCGCCGTTTCGCCCAGGCCCCCGGTGACGAGGATATTCATCTGATAACCCCCTGGCCCTCGTGAGGGAGCTCCGCCTTACGGCTCCCGCAGGAGACGTTGGCGGTCTGAGGGAGCATCGCGGAGCGACGTATCCCCTCCATGCATTGCGCCACCGCCAGCGCGAGGGCGCTCGCCTCTTTATAGGGCACGGCGGAAGGCCTGCCCAGGATATAGTCGCAAAACGCCCGTGCTTCATATTGCATGACCTCATGCTTTTGCATTGGCGCGGCAAGCTCCCGGGCTTCGCCGTCCCGGGGATGGAACGTCACCCCCTGGAACTGCGAGATGGATCGTATCGTCAGCGTGCCTTTCGTGCCCATGATCTGCGATACGCCGCGGCTCTGCCCGAGCTTGCTCCACGTGAGGCTGAGCGTGAAGCCCGGGAATCGCAGCAGGGCCGTGCCCGCGCCGTCGACACCGGTAGGGAGCAGGTGGGCTTGGGCCTGCATGCCCAGCGGCGGGCCGAAGAAGTCCATCGCGGGGTAGGCGCAATATATCCCCAGGTCGTTCAAAGCCCCGCCCCGCATGGTCGCGCTGAACACGTTGGGTACGCCGCCTGCGGCCAATTCGTCGTAGCGGGAGGACAGCTGCGAAAAATCGAAGTGCGCCCCGGTGATCTCGCCCAGTTCCGGCAGGACGGCTTTCACCGCTTGGCGCGCCGGCGTGCTCAGGTACATGATGGCTTCCATATAGGCCAGGCCCCGGTTTTGCGCCAGGGCCTGTAATTGTTTAAGCTCGCCAGGGGAAGTCGCGATGGGCTTCTCGCACAGCACGTGCTTGCCGGCGCGCAGCAGAGCCTCGCTCTGGGAAACATGGAAGCTGTTGGGGCTGGCGATATACACAGCCTTTATATCCGGTGCGTCGGCCAGCTCTTCTATCGAAAAAAAGATAGGAATATCCGGCAGGCCGAGCTTGCGTGCGAAGGCTGCGCCTTTTTCCCCGCTGCGCGAATAAATCCCAGCCAAAACCAGGTCAGAGCACAGCGAAGCGGCGGAAAACTCTTCGGAAATCCAGCTAGTGCCGATAATTGCGTAAGGGATCATGGGCTTATACTATCCTTCCAGTGTTTTCGCCCCCTCAGTCGCTCCGCGACAGCTCCCCAAAGGGGGAGCCTTTGGCAGCTGCTAACGACATCGCAATCAGGGCTCCCCCAAGGGAGATCTGTCGCGGAGCGACTGAGAAGTGTTCATTATAGAGTTTCGTTTTTATTCCTCTTCGTATTCGTCCAAGAAAAACTCGTCCCCCCAGGGGTCGTAGACGTAGCCGCCCAGCTCGAACTCCTCCAGCGCGCCGTCCTTCTCATGCAGAATCAGCCGCGCCGTGCCCTCGGGGGCCGTCCACGTGACGATGAGCAGTACGCCCTCCCGCGTGCGACACAGCAGCACCGGCTCCAGAAGGCCCACGTCGTCTTCCTCCAGATCCACACGCCAGAAGGCACCGTCGTCCCCGATGTTATCGGTGGTGTAGTCGATGGGCAGCATCTTTCCGCCGTCAAAGCAGACAAGGGCGAACAGGCCCTCCTCCTCCAGGTTCTCGAAGCGGAACATGCACACACGCGTCTCCCCCGCCTCGGCCAGCAGCTGGGATTCCTCGATCCTGCGGCCGGGGTGCAGGGTTTCGGCTTTTGCGATATCCTCGTATGAAGCGGAGGGGAAGTAGGGGACATCATCGCCGCCGCCTGCGAAGCGTTCGCTCTGCCGCAGGGGCACCAGGCTCCCGCCCATGGCGCTTGAATCCATCAGGAAAACGGGGTCCCAGCCCAGTCCGTTGACGGGCCGCTCAAAGGCGAAGTACGGCCCGGTGACGCGGTCGTAGTCGGCGAAGTACCAGGGCTCGATGCCGGGGTCGCCCTCCTTCTCGCCCGCGTAAGAGACCTTCGCCTGCCCGAAGGGGCCGACAGCCAGGTCCAGCTTGGCGAAATCGCAGTCCTTGGCGTAGCCTATGACGGCCAGGTGCGTGGCGGGGTCGTCGCCGGAGCCGTTGGAGACGCCCCAGGCCCAGTTGGCCGTGACCTCGGCGAGGGTTGGCAGGCCTGCGGGCAAAACCGGCGCGGCGGGCTCGGTTGTGGCTTCGGCGGAGGTATAAGGCTTTGTGACGATGTCCGGGTCTTTTATGATCTTGCAGGCCGCCAGGGTGAGCAGCAGCGCCGCGGACAGGAACAACGCGAGGGTGCGTTTCATGGACTCTCCTCCTTGCTATATTTGCATGGCCAGGGCCATGACCTCATCCAAATTGTGCACCAGGGGATATTCCAAGGACTCCGGATTTCCTGCGCGGTCCATCAGCGCTGTGTGGAAGCCGAGTTGCTTCGCACATGCAAGATTGTCCGCGCCGTCGTCCACGAAGAGAGTTTCCTCGGGGATAACGCCATGGTGTTTTATCGCTGAGCGAAAGAGTTTTCCATTGTCGCTTTTCCAGTGTCCGTAGTGGCAGGAGATCACCAGGTCGTCGAGCAAGGGCAACATGCCCGAAGACGCAAGGACACGCCGCAGGGAGGGCCAGGCATCGGAGATGACGACGACCCGCCAGCGCTCCTTCAGGGCCTGGATACCGGGAAGAACGTCGTCGTAAAAAGCGACTCTGGCGTCGTTATAGACGAAATAATGGGCCAATTCCTCAGCGATTTTTGCGAGGCCCTCGAAGCCGCAGCCGCCGAACACGATTTGATAAAATTCTTTGAATTGCTCGAACTCTTCATCTTCGGTGTGCAGCAGATGGTTGGCACCGAGAAAATCCTGAGCCCTGCGCATATTTTCCTTCATCGTCTGCGTGCCCTCAGCCATGATCACCATGTTGCGAGGGCCTAGTAGCTCCGGCAGATTGGACGGCATGAACCAGTCGCCCGAAACCGGGTATGCCAGGACGTGGCCGTTATCAAGAGCGATTGAGGTGAGCATGTTGATCCTCCTCAAAACAATTCTTTCCCCATGATGACCATGCGCCCGCTCTTGCCGAGCACGGCAAAGCCCATGGCCTGCAGTGACTGCCACAGGCCCTGCTGCTTCTTCCGGTCGGGGAACGCGCACACGCCGCGGCACTCGAGGGTCTCCAGGCGGGCGGCGAGGGCCTCGAAAAGGGCCTGCGCCAGGTCCTGCCGGGCCGCGGGCCACAGGCACTGGAAATGCGCCGGATAGCGCCCGGCGACTTTCTGGTGCATGATCGAGGTTTCCCGCGCCGTGGCCATGGCCATGTAGCCGTAGGGCTTGCACTTGGGGAGCACTCGCTCGTTGAAGCGGCGCGAATAGTCGGCGTAGTCCGGCGCGCAGAGGATGGCCCCCACGGGTTTACCCTCCTCTTCGGCGATGAAGCTGTTGGCGGCCTCGCAATCGAGGTAATACTGCCCGTAGGCCTGCCAGATGACGAAGCGCTCGGACTGCTCGCGGCGGCGCAGGGGCGTGGTCTCCAGGCATAGGGCGCGCAGGGCGGCTTCGTCGGAGGGGCGGATGGGGCGGATAATCATGGGGATTCTCCTCTCAAATTACCCCCTCACCCGCTTCGCGGGAGCTCCCCCAAGGGGGAGCCTCTGAAGAGGAAGCAAGCATATGCGTTTTTCGCAGAACCCAAGGCTCCCCCTTGGGGGAGCTCCCGCGAAGCGGGTGAGGGGGTGCATCAAAGCCCCTTCACAATCTCCGTCACTAAAGCCTCCATCTCCTTTGCCCTGGCACGGCCTATCTCAATGACTTCCTCGCCGCAGAGCACGGCGTCCGTCACGCCCGCGGCCATGTTCGTGATGAGGGAAAGCCCCAGCACGTCCATCCCGCAGTGGCGCGCGGCGATGACCTCGGGCACAGTGGACATCCCCACGGCGTCGGCTCCAAGCGTTCTGAACGCGCGTATCTCCGCGGGGGTTTCGTAGCTGGGGCCCGTCACGGCGATATACACGCCCTCACGCAGTTCCATGCCGCGTTTTTCGGCGCAGGCGTGGGCAAGCGCGCGCAGGGCCGGGGTGTAGGCCGTGCCCATATCGAAGAAGCGCTCGCCGAAGGCCGGCTCGTGCAGGCCCACCAGGGGGTTGCCGCCCATAAGATTAATGTGGTCATTGATGACCATGATGTCGCCGATGGAATAGCCCGTATTGATCCCTCCAGCGGCATTTGTGACAAGCAGGGTTTGCACGCCCAGCAGGCGCAGTGTGCGCACGGGGAATGTCACCTGGGCGAAGCCGTGGCCCTCGTAGCGATGCAGCCGGCCCTGCATGCACAGCACGGGGACGCCAGCGAGCTCCCCCGCAAGCAGCATGCCCTTGTGCCCAGGCGCCTTGGACTGTCCGAAGCCCGGGATTTCGCCATAGGGGATTTTACGCGTGTTCGTGAGCCGGTCGCCCAGTTCCCCCAGCCCGGAGCCCAGGATGATGGCGATGGGGTAGGTTTTTTCCGGGAGGAGGGGGCGCAGATAGTCAGCGGTTTTGACGTATTCGTGGTAATGCATGATGTCACAACTCCTTCACATATCGCAGCACACGCAAGCGCCTGCCGTAGTCGTTGCGTATTCTGCCTTTGCCGTCTTTACGATATCCGCAGGCCTCGTAGAAGCGCCGGGAGTCCTCGTTTTTCTCAAACACCTTGAGCATCATCGCGCGCTTGCCCTGTTCGCGCGCGCACGCCTCGGCGTAGGCCATCATTTGCCGCCCGATGCCCTGGCGCTGGAACGCCGGGTCGATGTAAATTGAGTAAAGATGATAATAGCTATCGTCCAGGCTGTCGTCGCGGCAGGGGCCGAAGTTAAAAAATCCGACGGTTTTGTCGTCCAGCACAGGCACGTGGGTCGTGTGGTCCTCGCGCGAAAGATTATCCAGCCAGCGCTGCGGGCGGGAGGCGCAAAATTCTTCGACAGCTTTGGCAGGGATGAAGCCCTCCATGGACGCTTTCCAGGATCGAATGTGCGCTTGTGTTATAGCGGGGGCGTCGTCTATGGTTGCTCTGCGTATAATGAGACTCATATGTTGTGCGGGTGGCAGATTGCCGCCCCTACCCCCTATATTTTCTTCACATAGCGCATGGTCACAAGCGGCTTGCCGTATTCTGAGATGTCTGTTTTGCCGTCGGGACTATACCCGCAGGCCTCGTAGAAGCGCCGTGAGCCTTCATTCTCCTCGAACACCCAGAGCATCATCGCGGTTTTGTCCAGCGAGCGGGCATGTTCTTCTGCGAAGGCCATGAGCTTGCGGCCGATGCCTTGCCGGTAGACATCCGGGTGGAGATAGATACCGCCCAACTCGTAGTAGTGATCAGGCAGGTTTTCGCGCGCATCCGGTGAGCGCAGGGAGAGAAAACCCACGGCTTTGCCATCCAGCACGGGTACATAGACCCCATGACCATCGCGGGAGAGATTCGCCTGCCACTGCGCGGGGCGCCGGGTACGTCTTTCGGCTATAGATTCGGCGGGAACGAGACCGGCGTAGGCAACTTCCCAGCTCCGGGAATGGATTTCCGCGCAGGCGGGGGCGTCGTCTATAGTTGCCCTGCGGATTATGAGATTCATATTTCTGCTCCTCGTAGAAATCGGAAGCAGAGCGTTCAGCCGCTCTGCGGAACCATCCTCATGTCACCAACGTCTCCTGCGGGAGCCGTACATTGACAGCTCCTTCCACGGGAAGGAGCCTTGGGGTTTAGGTATAAACGGGATGCAATTACAAGCCAGTGGAAGCAAATGTCGTTCGACTTAATCCCCCAGGCTCCTTCTTGGAGAAGGAGCTCCCGCCTCGGGCGGGTGAGGATGCTCCGCAGAGCGGCTGAGCGCTTTGCTTGCGCAATACACTTATTATGGGCTACAGATGTTCTCCTTCACATAGCGCAGCGAACGCAGCGTTTTGCCGCCGTATTCGCTTGTCTGTGTTTTGCCGTCCGGCCGGTATCCGCATGCCTCGTAGAAGCGCCTGGAACTATCGTTGTCCTCGAAGACCCAGAGCATCATAGCTGATTTGCCTTTTTCACGCGCGCGTTCCTCGGCGGAGGCCATGAGCCTGCGCCCTATCCCCCGGCGATAATAATCCGGGTGCAGGTAGATGCCCCCGACTTCGTAGTAATGATCGGGCAGGTTCTCGTGTTCCTCCGGGGAGCGCAGGGAGAGAAAGCCCACGACTTTTCCATCCAGCACGGGCACGTAGTACTCGAATTTCCCGCTGGTGAGATAGCCCGGCCAGGCCGCGGGCCGCGCGGCGTTCTTTTCCGCGATGGCCTCGGCGGGTATGAAATCGGCGTAGGCCGCCTCCCACCCCCGGCAGTGGATTTCAGCGCAAGCGGGGGCATCGTCTATAGTCGCTCTGCGGATTTCCAGGTTCTTTATATTACTCCTCTCGCTACAACCTAATCCCCCAGGCTCCTTCTTGGAGAAGGAGCTCCCGCCTCGGGCGGGTGAGGATGCTCCGTGCAGCGGCTGACCGCTTTGCTGGTGCAATGAGTGACAAGGGGGAGCCACCAAAAACTCCACAACCCCGTCCCCATCATTCGACCCGATCACCCCTGTCGCCATGGCTTTCAGCTCGTCCTTCGCGTTGGAAACGGCATAGGTCTCGTCGCAGGCCTCGAAGAGGGGAATGTCGTTGAGGTTATCGCCAAAGCCAATGATTTTTTCATAGCCGTAGCGCTCACGCAAAAAACGCACAGCGTTGCCCTTGGTGGCGGTGTGCGAGTAGCACTCCAGGTACCAGTTACCGGCGAGATACGCGTCCTCGTAGAGCACGCAGGCGATCTCCGGCAGGACTTCAATGGCGTCCCGCAGCGGAGCCAGCGCCCCGTAGCTGTCCTGCATGGTGAAGTGCACGATCTCCTCATTTGCGTGCAGCCCCAGGTCCGGCGTTCTGATAAATTTATAGTACCCCGTCCGCGCGGCCATGAAGTCCAGCAAAACCGGCCTGTCCGAGATGTCCTCGTGGTAGGGCCGTATGTACCCGTCGCGTATGCTGTAGATGAAGCCCGTCTGCCCATGGGCCCTGGCCACCCGCAGCAGCTCCAGCAGGGCTTGCTCGGGGATGATCGCCTTCTGGACATACTTATTCGCCTGCGTATCATAAATCAGCGCCCCGTTGAGCAGAACCGCCGGCGCGGCAAGCGGCAGGATCTTTTTCAGTACGATGCTCGCGCTCTGCCATGTGCGGGCCGTCGCTACGGTGAACAGCAGCCCATTCCCCATGAGCCGCTTCAGGTTTTCTTCGGCAAAGCCGGTGAGTTCCGCCCGTGGGGTGAGCAGGGTGCCGTCCAGGTCGGTGATGTAGAGGGTGTTATTCATAAATAAAGTATAACATATTCTCATGGGCATTGCAATAAAAATAGACTGATTATCAACCAAAAGGGGGACCATTTTCATGACCATCCACACAGTCCGCCCAGGGGACACAGTCTTCCGTATCGCGAACGCCAACGGCGTCACGCCCCAGGCCCTGGCCACAGCCAATGGGCTCAGCGACCCCGACAGGCTCGTCGTCGGGCAATCGTTGGTGATTCCCGGGCGCGTCCCGGCGCAGCGGCCGGAGCTCACCGTCAACGGCTATTGCTACCCCAACATACGCGACGAGGCCCTCGCCGACGCCCTGCCGCACCTGACCTTCCTGAGCGTATTCGCCTGCCAGGTGAACGCCGACGGCTCCCTGGTCCCCATGCGGGGCGACGCCCGGGTCATCGAGCGGGCAAAGGCAGCCGGCGTAAAGCCACACATGGTGATCGCGAACATAGAGGAGGGCAAGGGCTTCCAGCCCGCCGTGGCGCAGGCCCTGCTCGAAAGCCCCGCCGCCCAGGTACGGCTCCTTGAAAGCTGCGTGAGGCTCATGCGCGAGAAGGGCTACACGGGCCTGGACGTGGACTTCGAGTACGTGCCCGCCGCCGTGCGGGAGAACTTAAGCTGCTTTCTTGCCAAGGCCCGCGCCTGGATGCACGACGAGGGCTTCCTGCTGTGCAGCGCCGTGCCCGCGAAGATCGCCGACGACCAGAAGGGCCTGCTCTACGAGGGTTTCGACTTCTGGGCCCAGGGAAAGTACAACGACTTTGTCACCCTCATGACCTACGACTTCAGCCACCAGGGCGGGCCGCCGGGGGCCGTTGCGCCCATCATCGGGGTCAGGCGCGCGGTGGAGTTCGCCATGTCACGCATGCCGAAGAGCAAGATCCTGATGGGCATCCCCAACTACGGCTATGCCTGGAGGATCCCCTGGCAGCAGGGAACCAGCGCCACCGTGGTGCAAAACCCCGGCGCCGTAACCATCGCGGCGCGGGAGGGCGCGAACATCGAGTTCGACCAGCAGTCACAAACCCCCTGGTTCCGCTACACGGATGCCGACGGGCAGCGGAACGAGATCTGGTTCGAGGACGCCCGCAGCATACGAGCCAAGCTGGAGCTTGTGCGGGAACTGGGCATTGCCGGGGTGAGCTACTGGACGATGGGCCTGCCCTTCGCGGCGAATTGGACGCTGCTGGAGGGAATGTTCAGGGTGAGGAAGATGTGAGTAACTCATCATACGTGGTTTGCAGCGTGTCGCGAATTCCCCTGAGCTGCGACGCCTGAACATGCTGAATTCCACGCTCTATTTTCACAAGCGTTTCTCTTGTCATGTCTACGCCCATCAATTGCAGCCGCCTGACAAGCTCGGTTTGGCCGACTTTTTGTTCCTTGCGAATAGCGCGAATGTTTTTTCCGATATGGATAGCAGCGTCCTGCTTAATTTTCTGTTCCGGCATGGCCTACCCCCTTCTAGAACTAAAATCAGTCCATTTCCTTGATTTTATACAATCGAGATGGTAAAATGGGACTGATACTGGTTCTATTTGGAGGAAATTAATATACCATACGAAGACTACTCCTATGAGTACTACAAGCGGTGCAACGCCTGCAGCCGGATGGTTCCGTGTTTCATCATCGATACGGACGAACCGGGGCGGGAACGATGCCCCTACTGTAACGAACGGGACCTAGGGCTAGTGGAGCGCAGCGTGCTGTACAGCCTGGAAGCTTATTTGCGAGATCAAGTGGACTTTCTGCAATAGCAGAATAAACGCCCCCCTTCCCGCCAAGACTAAAAACAATTAGTAAGGCGGAAAGCGGGGGCATACGCATGATCAAGGGCGTCAATCACAGGGTTATCGAAGTCATGGACAGCGGCAGCGAATATTTCGAGCGGGTGATCTTCTTCGTCAAGCCGGAGTACTCCGCGCTCAGCGAGGGCACCTTGCGCGACCGCGCCCGAGCCGTGGCGAGCAACACCAGCGCGCCGCCCCCCAGCAAAATCATGCAGGCCAGGCTCATGACCGCCGGCGCGCTGCTGGCCTCGGCGGGGCTGGGCGCGGCCATCGCCGTTGTGATTCAGGCGTTGCTTTAAAAAATAAATTCTTGACATTTGCGCGCGAGGTATGTTAAGATGCTATATTATAATAGAGTGGCGCATTGTGCGCCGCCTGAATACCATGCAGTGTGACATAATGTTTCACTCTACAGAAAGGAAGATCGCAATGGCGGAATTTACGTATGAAATCGTGGAGGAGCTGGGCGTGCTCAGCGAAACGGCGCGGGGCTGGACCAAGGAGCTCAACCTGATCTCCTGGAACAAGCGCGAACCCAAGTACGACATCCGCGAGTGGGCCCCCGACCATGAGAAGATGGGCAAGGGCGTCACCCTCAGCGGCGACGAGTGCGCGGAGCTCAAGCGCCTGCTCGCGGGCATCGATTTTGATTCGACCGACTGAGGCAAGAAACAAGAAGCAAGAGGCAAAATGGATGAGAGGCAGCGGCAGCAAAGCGGCCAAAAAAATCATCACCTGGGTCGTCTTGGGCGGGATGATTGCCATCTTCCTGTTCGACGGCCTCTCCGTGCTTCTCAGCAATGCCTGGGAGAAGCGCTTCCCCCTCACGGGCTTCGCCGTGATCGGCGACGACGTGGCCGGGCGCATCCATTTTCTCAGCACAGATAACTCCGATTGCATCCTGCTGGAGAGCCGCGGGCGTTTCGCCCTGATCGACAGCGGTTGGGGCAGCGACAACCCCAACGACAAATCACACCGGCCCGGTTACGAACGGCACGTGTTGGATTACCTCAAACGCTATGCCGTCGGGCCGGACGGCAAGGTTTCCCTGGATTTCGTGCTGCCCACCCACTACCACTACGACCACGCGGGGGGCTTCCCCGTGATTCTGTCCGACCCGGCCATAGAGGCCGGCGTGATCTATCTGCTGGAGATGCGCGGGGAACCCCGGCAGTACGAGCTGGAATCCTGGGGGATAGGGGAGACCCGGCAGCGCATTGAAGAGACCGCGAACGCGCGGGGCTTTCCCATCCAGACCATTTTGCCGGACAGGCCCTTCTCCCTGGGAGACATGGCCATTCATCTGCTCAACCATGAGGAGGGCCACAAGGGCAAGGGCGAGAACGACAATTCCGTGGTCGTGCTGATCGAGTGCGCGGGGCGCAGGGCCCTGCTTTGCGGGGACATCACCGCCACCTACGGCTTGGAAAAGGAGATCGGGCGGCAGGCCGGACCGGTGGACATCGTGAAGCTTGGGCACCACGGCTACTCTATGAGCAGTTCCATCCCCTTCCTGCGGGCCACCAGGCCGCGGTTGGCCGTGGTGACCAACGGGATAGGCCAGGTATATCCCAACGTGCGGTGGAATCTGGCAGTTTACGCGCGCTGCCCGCTATATTCCAGCGTGCGGGAAAACGGCCTGGCGGTGAGCATTTCCGGAGACGGAAGTATCTGGGTGACGGGAAACTTGCATAGCCCATAACTGGAAAAACTAACACGTTACATTGCCATAGTGTGGAAATTGCCCATAACTGGGTGAATAACTCGGTGGATAATGTGGATAACATTTCTATCAAACGCCCAAAAAACTGCTTTTTCCCCGTTGAAAACTTGTAAATTCATGTGAAACTATCCTCCCGGAGGTGCCAGAGCATGACAGGAAAATCCGCTGCGGCCGCCGCATTGGCGGCCGCCATTTTTGAAACTCAAATCAAATCTCCTGCAGAATGGGAGGCGCGCTACCCCCCCCGTGATTTGCCCGAGGGGGCGATGGTCACGCGCTTCGCACCCAGCCCCACGGGTTTTATGACCCTGGGCAACCTGCTGGGCGCCTTTGTGGATAGGCTGCTGGCGGACCTGAGCGGCGGCGTGTTCTTCCTGCGCCTGGACGACACGGATAAAAAGCGGGAGACCGAGGACGGCGTCTCTGGCATCGTAGACGGCATGCGAGCCTTCGGGCTGGATATCGACGAGGGTGTCACGGGCCTCGGGGAAGAACGGGGAGACTATGGCCCCTACACCCAGAGCCAGCGGAAGGAGATATACCATACATACGCCAAGATTCTGGTTGAACAGGGCCTAGCCTATCCCTGCTTCTGCTCGCCGGAGGATTTAGACAGTCTGCGCGGCGAACAGGAACAGGCCGGGGTAAACAAAGGCTACTATGGAAAGTGGGCCAAGTGCCGCGATCTTTCGATAGAAGGGCAAATCGAGCGCCTACGCGCGGGCGAGCCCTACACCCTGCGCCTGCGCTCCCCCGGCGACGCTTCGCGCAAGATCGTCGTGCAGGATTTGATCCGTGGCAAGCTGGAGCTGCCTGAATACGACATGGACGTGGTGCTGCTCAAGGCCGACGGCATGCCTACGTATCACCTGGCCAACGCCGTGGACGACCACCTCATGCGCGTGACCCATGTCATTCGCAGCGACGAATGGCTGGCGAGCCTGCCCCTGCACGCGCAGCTGGCCTGGCTGCTGGGCTTCAAAGGGCCGAAATACGCCCACATCGCCCCCATGATGAAGCTCGACGCCGAGACCGGCGGCAAGCGCAAGCTGAGCAAACGCAAGGATCCCGAGGCCGCCGTGAGCGCCCTGGCGCAGGCGGGCTACCCCAACGCGGCCCTGCACGAATACTTGGTGACGCTGCTCAACTCCAATTTCGAGGACTGGCGGCGGGCCAACCCCGGCCTGCCCCTTTCGAAATTCCCCTTCAGCCTGAAAAAGATGTCCGCCAGCGGCGCGCTGTTCGACCAGCAGAAGCTGGAGGACGTCAGCAAGACCGTGATCTCCCGCATGGGCGCCGACCAGGTCTGCGAACAGGCCCTCGTCTGGGCCAATACATACGACCCAGAGCTTGCCTCCCTGCTCTCGAATGACCCGGCCTACGCCACCGCCATGCTTTCGATTGACAGGGGCGGCAAAAAGCCCCGCAAGGACATCGCCCGCTGGGAGCAGCTGCGGGAGCTTTACTCATACTTCTATGATAGCTTGTTTGAAAAGAAGCGAAGCGATGGAGCCGCACCGCAGGTGCTGCAAGCCTATCTCGCCGTCTACGACCCCGACGACGACAAGGACGCCTGGTTCGCGAAGATCAAGTCCATCTGCGAGCCCCTCGGCTACTGCCCCGACGTGAAGGCCTACAAGGCCGACCCCGAGGCCTGGAAGGGCCACGTGGGCGATGTCTCCGGCGCGATACGCGTGGCCGTCACCGGCAGAGAGAATACGCCCGATCTGTGGGCGGTGATGCGGGTGATTGGGGAGGTAAGGGTGCGGGGGAGGATGCAAGCCTCAATTTAACCCCCCTGTCGCTTCGCTCCTCCCCCCTACAGGGGGATTCTGACGAGGCGGGAAGTGACCTATAGTTGGTGCTTAAGCTTTGGCACTGTCAAAATCCCCCTGTAGGGGGGAAAGCGTGCGCAGCACGCAGGGGGGTTCTTGCAAGGCAATGCATTAATCAACATTTCACATATCGAAAGGAGCATCTCCCATGAAAACCACCAAACGCGTTCTCGCCGTCCTGCTCGCCCTGGCGCTGGGCCTTGCCCTGTTCGCACCTGTGGCAATGGCGGCCGATCCCGTCATCACGGGCATTACCCCGCAAAACGCCGTTGCCCGCACAGGCAAAAGCATCACTTTCACGGTGGAGGCCCAGCCCCCGGAAGACGCCGAAAGCCCGCTGACCTACCAATGGTATCAACTGATTGACGGCGAATGGCAGGCGATTGAGGGCGCAACTTCGAAGTCATTGACTGTTACGGCAGCAGTGGATGAGTTTATATCTGGCGGCCCGGAAGCCGACCTTGCAAATTTGTACTTTGGTCTGATAAAGCAGTACCGCACCGTGGTTACTTGCGGTGAGGGGCAAAGCGAGCAGGCTGTAAAGGCGGTGTTCGTTCTCAGCTTTCTTGACGGCTATAGCGGCGTAATTAAATTTGTCCGAGCAGGGGTTCCAGAGGTTGCCCTCAGCAGTCCCAGTATAATGCTTGGAATTAATTTCGGCCTCATAATTGTCTCTCCTATCCTTTTCTTTACGGCTATCAGGATTTGGTTCCTCAGCTTCATGATGTACGGTATACTTTAGCAGCCACAAAACGAACAGGAGGCCCCCCATGCCCGAATCATCCAACTTCATCTACGACATCATCACCGCCGACCTAGCAAATGGCGTGAACACCCGTGTGCAGACCCGCTTCCCCCCCGAGCCCACAGCGCACCTGCACATCGGCCACGTCAAGGCCATCTCCATCAGCTGGAACGCCGCGAGGAAATTCGGCGGGGAGTTCAACCTGCGCTTCGACGACACCAACCCCCTGAAGGAATACGGGAAGTACCTCCAGTCCATCCAGGAGGACATGCTGTGGCTGGGCTTCAACTGGACAAAGCTCATCTACGCCTCGGAGTATTTCGACTTCTGCCACGAGAGCGCCGTCAAGCTCATCAAAAAGGGCCTGGCCTTCGTATGCGATTTGAGCGCCGACGAACTCAGGGAATACAGGGGCACATTGACCGAGCCGGGGAAGAACAGCCCGTACAGAGAGCGCTCGATAGAAGAAAATCTAGATCTCTTCCAGCGCATGACGGCGGGGGAGTTCCCCGACGGCGCGAGGACCCTGCGCGCGAAGATCGACATGGCCAGCCCCAATATCACCCTGCGCGACCCGGTGATTTACAGAATCGCCCATGTTCCCCATCACAGGACCGGCGACAAGTGGTGCGTTTACCCCATGTACGACTTCAATCATCCATTGAGCGATGCCGTGGAGGGCGTCACCTACTCCCTGTGCTCCCTGGAATTCGAAAATAACAGGCCCCTCTACGACTGGTTCGTGCAGCAGATCGGCTTTGAAGAACCTCCAAGGCAGATTGAGTTCGCCCGTCTGAACCTGAACTACTGCGTCACCGGCAAGCGCCGTTTTCTGGCACTGGTGGACAAGGGCTACATACGCGGCATGGACGACCCGCGCATGGTCACCCTCAGCGGGCTACGCCGTCTGGGCTGCCCCCCCGCCGCCATCCACGATTTCGTGGAGCGCGTGGGCGTGGCCAAGGCCTTCAGCGTGGTGGACTACGGCCTGCTGGAGGCCTGCATCCGGGACAACCTCAACGCCAACGCGCCCCGCGCCATGGCCGTGCTGAACCCTTTGAAAGTGATCATAGAGAACTACCCTGAAGGGCAAAGCGAAGTGCTTGAAATTGAGCGCCACCCGGACCACCCCGAAATGGGCGTCTCCAAAGTGCGCTTCTCCCGGGAAATCTTCGTGGAGCGGGAGGACTTTCTCATTGACCCGCCGAAGAAGTATTTCAGGCTGTACCCCGGAAATGAAGTTCGCCTGAAGGGAGCTTACTTCATCAAGTGTGTGGGCTATGAGACGGACGAGAACGGCGAGGTAACCCTCCTGCGCTGCACCTACGACCCGGCCAGCAAAGGGGGAAATTCCCCCGACGGAAGAAAAGTGCGGGGCACCCTGCACTGGATAAACGCCTTCTCCTCAATTGACGCCGAAGTGCGCCTCTACGACCGCCTGTTCAACGTCCCCAACCCCACCGGGGATGACTACCTGGAGCATGTCAACCCGAATTCGCTGGTGATCTGCCCGGGCGCGAAAGTGGACCCGGAAACTGTGGAATGGATGACGCAGGGGCTAGCGGCTACAGGGGCGAAGCCATGGGGGGGCTACGAATCGCAAAGCGATTCTCCCAGGCCACGAAGTGGCCCACCGCAGGTGCAGTTCATGCGGCAGGGATATTTTTGCGCGGACCCGGACGGCACGCCGGAGCGGCCCGTGTTTAATCGGACTGTGGCGTTGAATTCATCGTGGTAAAAACACCCTTTTTTTACCCCTCTGTCGCCAGTTCGCCCCCTTGGGGGAGATGGCGCGCAGCCGCCGTAGGCGGCGTAGTACGACAGTGGGGTTCAGTGTGTGCAAGGCACCCCCGGCGGATATTCCACAAGCCAGTTCGCGGGCTCCTCAAGAAAATCCGACGGCAGGGGGGCCGGGCGGGCGACAGGCGCGGGCGCGGGCGGGCAGTGCGCGTCCAGGGCATCCAGGGTGGCGGTGAGGCGGGCCATGGATTCGTCCGTGTCGCAGCAGGAGGTCATGAGCAGCAGCAGGTTGCCCCGGGCATATTCCGGCTCGATTTTTTGCGTGCGCAGAAAGCTCGCTGCGTATTCGGCGTTGCATTGAATGAGCAGCTTAGAACGATCATGCCTCCCACAGGGGGCGTTGTGGGTATTAAACAGTCGCAGGTTGCGCCATTGCTTTGCGTGGGCGTAGAACGCGTCCAGGCGGGCGTCCCACGCCGCGAAGAGTGACGTTTGTTGCTCCTCCAGCAGATCCAGGCAGTAGGCCACGGAGGCCAGCAGGACGTAGGATGGGCTGCTGGTCTGGAACACGCGCATCTGGCGGGAAACCCTGTCGCTATCTATGCGCGGGCGCGAAAACAGGAGGGCCGTCTGCGTGAGGGCGGGCAGGGTCTTGTGCAGGCTCACGGCCACGAGATCGGCA
>Ga0123353_10001341_pt1 | contig 30191 bp, 27 predicted proteins | sample TergutLab28metaG_3_FD_92763 | JGI IMG/M metagenome (GOLD analysis project Ga0123353, IMG submission 92763) | Labiotermes labralis P3 segment gut microbial communities from Petit-Saut dam, French Guiana - Lab288 P3 | ecosystem: Host-associated > Arthropoda: Insects > Digestive system > Gut ...
CCTTATTGCAATATTTGAAACTTTGTGTATGGCAGTCTTTCCCGAAGGTATGACTAACGAAGCAAACGGCGGATAATCTTTATTTTGTCAACACTAGCCTTATAAGGCGGCCTTAAGGCCGCCCATAAATGAAATTTGAGAGTTATTGTCAGAAGTAATAGAAGCTGAATGGGGTGAAATTTACACCGCCGCCTGCCGGAAGATTCAAAGTGACTCCTATGCCGCAATCCGGGTCGGGGGGAACGGGTTGGTTGTTTGCGTCAAGAATGGGAAGACGCGGTATTCCGAAACCGTTAAGCACATCCCGGTCGGCTTCAATAGTTAATAGAGTGGCGTTCATGTTACCGTTCAGCTCGAAATTACCTACTCCATTCATTTGGATCCCCCCTGTCAAGGTCATGTTTCTATCGACGAAAAACCTCTGATTATTAGTATTCAACGGGGATGTGAATATAACGCCTCTGAAATTATTCACTAAAGTAATATTACCGAGCTCACCGCCATGAGTAAATTGTTCGGGTTCTACAGGTACGATTTCATGAAATACTTCATTTTCCCACTCCCTGCAATTTGTTTCCCATGCGTCTACCTGGCGTATGGTTCCATCGATACGCATACAGGTTATTGTGGTTACTGGTCGGGGAGGGGCCAAATATATCATGGTTCTAGAAGTCTCCGTACTCGCAGGTAAACCATTGCCGCCCATAAGAGTATTCACAACAAATATAATATTGATGTCAGTGACTACGTTGTTAGGACGTGTATAACTAAATATATTGTTGGCGAATGCGTTGGGCCAGTTGACACCTTGGTTTATTTCAATCACAAGATGCCCATTATTGTTATTTTCGTTGGCGTTTGCAAACCCTTCGTTATTGCCAAAAAATAACCTGTTGTTAGTCAATGCATGCTCAAACGCATTTGCCAAAATCGGAACACTTATATTTATGTTTTCTTCAAGAGTATATATAGTAGGGCCTATAATAGGCGCTCCATTATTAGTGGCAACAACTCCGGTTGTGGTTATTCTAAACGCATTGCCCAATTCTTCTATTCCAGTCATATCAAATGGACCGCTTCTACAGCCAAGAGGTAGAGGTTCATTTATTTCTGTACTGGCATTAAATTGAGCGGCTCCTCCATGCGCCAGTCTTCCATTAGGGAGCCATGCGATTCCAGTGACAGTAACGTTTGCTTGATGTTGGTATTGCTCATCGGAGCTTAGGTCGCCTATAACGAGGATCTGTTGATTTGATATAACGTTGGTTTCACCACCAATATGAAGACCAGGCTCGTTGCCAAATCCCTGAATGAAGTTAATCCCTGCAAATTGCCCAAACACCACAGATATCCGCTGAAATCCTCCCTGATTTACAATCTCATTTCTTCCGCTATTTATATTTATCGCCCCCAAGATTTGTTGTTGAGCGGGTAATACCTGAATACTGTTGCCTATTATTTGGCTATTGAACGCCTGACGGGCGCCAATGCTTCTTCTCGCTCCTCCTATGCCAGCAATCAGCGAGGTGTTTTGCAGTTCCTGACCATTAAGCCTAGCTTGTGCAATCCCTAAAAACTGTTGAGCTGCAACCGGTCTTGTGAGGTGTCTTTGCGTTGCAATGATTCCGCTGTTTAAAGTTGAAGAGACATCGGACACGGTTCCATACCCTCTGCTTAACTCCGACTGGCTTTTTGTGTTATTAACCATAACAGTGGTAACAACACTGATAAATACCGTAGCCACAAGCACGCCTACGATTGTAGAGCCCTTTTGTTTTTTGCAGCTTAGTTTTTTTTCGCAGCGTCTTTGTTTCATTGTAAATACGCTCCTTTTTATTAGTTGCTTAATTCGGCGGAATCCGTCCGTTGTTCGGAATTGGGATAACTATCTCATGTATCTCGCGCAGCGTCTCGCCCGAAGGACCAAGAATAACGCCTGCCACTGTTTCATTAACGCTTGATCTGGACGGCGCAACTCTCTTATTGGTTCTGAGAACAACAATTGCCTTGATGTATCTCACATCATTCTTATCAATAGCGTCGGCTGGGATACTGGCTCCAACAGCGACGGCGTTAAACCATGTGTCAAGATCTTCAGAGAATTGAAATTGGAGCGTTTCTACGCTGCGGGCTATTATATGAGTTTCGTTTATATCCACATTCATATTTACTGGATTGGAAGTTCTTATGTGCTGGCGTGAAAGGTTGTTATTTGCCACACTGTATGTTATTTCGTCAAATCCTATCCAATTGAGGTTGTTGGGAGTGGCAGGATTAAGCACCCCTTTTAATATTGTCAGCCTATCGCTTGGTACCGTACTGCCGGGAACAGTTTCGTTATTGATATGATCAAAAGAAGATATATCGGCGGCAATCGCCGGTGTCAATCTGTTTCCCCAAAGTATAGCCGTATCGTGGCTGACCACCGGATCTAATCCTCTTAATTTAAAACCGGTGCCTCTAACGTCATTAAAAATAATATTGACTACATCACGCCCCGAAGTTCTCAAAGTCATGCTGTTTGCGTCTCGCGCCATGTTAAAAGACGCATTGTGCATCAGCATAATGACCGGCGCCATAAGAAGCCCGGCGAGAGCGACATACACTGCAAGCTCAAGCAGCGTCATTCCGTTTATGCTTTTTTGGCTTTTGCGCATTTTATTAACGATGTTTTTATTCATGCTGTTATTCCCTCGTTTATATACACGGACACATGATACATATCTTTTGTAAAATAATGCAGCACTATGTTACCATGTCCCTTCTAATTCAACATTTTGGTCTCTTCCCCCTTTTGCCCAGCTCACACTAATAGTTACCGTTCGGATAAAATCTATTGGTTCGGGGTCGGGTATAGAGACTGATACTGCTCTAATTGTAAATCTCGTATTGTTTACTGTCTGATTTGCAAATGTCATAGTATCCGGGCTAAAAGCTAAATTCGCCTGATTCGCAATCCCGGATGCGCGCTGTACCTTTTCAAGCGCTTCAACCGCTATAATACGCGCCTGATCAACATCGCGGATTACCTTTCGGTGCGACGTCATTCTTGGAAACACCGCGGAAATTGTGATGAGCAGAAATGATACAAGCACAAGGCTTATGAGAATTTCAACAATCGCAAATCCTGCGTTGTTTCTTATCTTTCCGTCCACGGCGCCCCCCCGTTTCGTCTGAAAAACAGGCGCGGATTGATCTCATTTTCCGTTTTTGCAATGCAAAACATTCTTCCTGCGTTACCCGCTCTCATTGCAACTCTTCCTGCGTCAAAGGTGTTAATTTTATTAGGTCTGATAACTATTTGGCCATCCCAAGTTTCACAGGCCGAGCAGTTTGCGTCTATATTTGCCGGCGGATTAGCAGGATCACATGGCTGTTCATCGAAGCTGTTTGCTATAGTAACGTTATTTGGAAGCGTTACTGTGCGTACAACGGTTCCTGTTCCGTCTGTGCCAACCGCTCTTCTGCTTACGGTATAGAAGTTTTGCCCTGCAGGAGCGTACGTTACTACGAATTCTTGATTTTCTTCAATCGCTCTTGCTTTTAACGCGGTAAGCTCACTGTGCATATTATACGCCGCGCCGCGAACCTCCTGATACCTCATAAAGCCTGACCAATTTATAACAACCGCCGCTGAGATAACACCCAAAACAGCAATAGCCGCAATGACCTCTACAAGGGTAAACCCGGAGCAGTTATCTCGGAAAGAAAAACTCTCGGAGCTGCCATAAACGGCGCGTCTGCATCTCATCGGGCACTCCTTGTAAAGAGTTTAAAATCGTTAATGTTATTCTGATTGATAGCGATATTGATATCTATAATATATTATATCATGAAGTTACCGCGGGGGCAATGACTTTTTGAGATAATCTCTGCGGCCATAGATAACCCGCATTATACTTACGACCTTTTCTTCTTCGTTGATTTGATAGAGCATGAGGTAGTTATCAATTCTAAGTTTGCGGCATTCCCCGCCGATCTGTTGTTTAAACGATTTGGATAGTTGAGCCGCCGGACACCTATATGGCATATTACTTAGACTTTGTGCGCCTTTATGAAACTTGTTTTTTAAATTATAAGCGCTGGTTGGACTGCGTAAGGTTTGAGCAATATATTGTCCTATCTCCGCCATATCCGATGCTGCGTTTGGCTGAAGCCTTACTCGGTACATTTGCGAATAGCTTCTTCCATTATTTGAGCGGCCTCTTCCGGTGTATAGTAGCGTGTATTAGGATTTTTCGCTTCGGCTGCCGCTTCCAGCAGCTTTTCTTCAAGATATTTTTGAAACTCTTCACTTTTTTCAAAGTCATCTTCCGCGAGCTGCATATCCTCAAACGCCTCTGCGCTCAGTATGACCATGTCGGTGTATCCGTTTTTGGTCAGATATACCGGCTGGGCGGTTTCGTGTACTGTTTTAGATATTTCGTCGATGCTGTACTGCAGATCGGATACCGGTCTTATACATTTTGTTTTCATGAACTTACCCCCAAAAATGAATATACTATTATTACGTTTAAGCATCAAGCAATTATTGCGCTCAAGCGGCAAGCGGGAGTTACAGCGGATACTCCTCAAAAGAGTAGAGAAGTGTAGATAGATACCGCTCACCGGTGTCCGGCAGTATCACGACTATATTTTTATTATTGTTTTCAGGCAGTTTTGCTGACTTCAGCGCGGCGTATACAGCGGCTCCCGAAGAGATGCCGACCAAAAGTCCTTCGGCTTTCGCAAGTTCGCGTGATGTTTTTACCGCTTCGTCATTGGTTACGGTGATGATTTTATCGACGACGGAGCTGTCATAATTTTTGGGGATGAATCCTGCGCCGATCCCCTCAATTTTATGAGGCGCACCATTTCCGCCGGACAAAACAGGGGAGTCTGCCGGTTCTACAGCGATAATTTGTATATTTGAATTTAGCTCTTTGAGGCGTTTTCCCGTACCGCTGATCGTTCCGCCGGTACCCACGCCGCAGACAAAGATATCAATACTCCCGTCTGTATCACGCCAAATCTCTTCCGCGGTTGTATTGAAATGCGCTTTTGGATTGGCGGGATTTTCGAATTGCTGGAGGATAATCGAATTTGGAATCTGCTTTTGCAATTCGGCTGCTTTGGCTATCGCGCCTTTCATCCCGTCACTGCCGGATGTCAACACCAACTTTGCCCCGAGCGCTTTCAATAATTTTTGCCGCTCCATGCTCATTGTTTCGGGCATGGTCAATACAAGCTCGTAACCTTTTGAGGCGGCGACAGAGGCAAGTCCGATCCCGGTATTCCCGCTTGTCGGTTCTATTATGACAGAATCTTTATTTAAGACGCCTCTGTTTTCAGCATCTTCAATCATAGATAACGCAACACGGTCTTTGACGCTTCCAAGCGGGTTAAAGTATTCAAGTTTACCGATGATGCGTGTGTTGACATTATGCAATTTAGCATAATTCCCCAATTCAAGCAGCGGGGTATTGCCGATGAGATTTATTAGTTTATTTGCGATTTTGCTCATGATGTTGAACCCCATTGTCTGAATCAGGATTTACAGGATTTTGCGTTTTAATCTTTTATCTTTTTAATCTTTCATCTTCTTCAAATTATATCTTTTTATCTTCTTGGTAGTAGTCTTATCAAACTCAATATCCCTAAACTTAATCTTATTCACCCGTTTGTAAATAGGCAAATTCTCATTTATCATTTTCACTTTCTTTGTAATAATCTTCTCTAACTGCTTGCGGTCTTTTTGTTCCGGATCGATAAAGATCTCCGCAACAATATCATCTCCGTCATCCCCATAAACCGCGATCTCCTTAACGTGCTCGATAACGCTTAATTTCCCCTCTAACTCCTCCGGGTGCACATTTTTCCCGTTTGCGCGGATAATTACGTTTTTCTGCCTTCCGGTGATAAATACAAACCCGTCATCGTCCATATATCCTATATCACCGGTGCGGAACCAGTCTCCGTTAAACGCGTCTTTTGTCGCCTGCGGATTATTATAATACCCTTTCATAACGATATCGCCGCGCACGCAGATTTCGCCCGCACCCTCTTTGTCAACGTCAAAAATCTTGACTTCAACCGATGGGAGCGCGATTCCGACAGCTCCGTGCTTCCAAAACTTGTTACGGTTTAAGGCCACAATCGGCGAACACTCGGTTATGCCGTACCCTTCGAGAATCTGTATGCCGAAATGCGCGAACTCATCGATATACTGCTTATTGAGCGGAGCGCCGCCGCTTACTAATGTTTCAAGTTTTCCGCCAAACGCCTTTAACACGGTGCCGAACATTACTTTTCGTAAATCCACGCCAAATTTTCTAATAGAGCCGCTTACCGTAAACATTTTTCTTAAGAGCTTCTCTTTGCCCTGTTTTCTCACGTTCTCCCAAATCTTCTTGTGGAACGATTCGACATATAGCGGCACAACGCACAAAAATTGCGGTTTTGCCGTTTGTATGTCGCGCAGTACGTGTTTCAAATTTGAGTTGATAAAACATGTTGACAGATGGAATAGGGGAGGCAGAACGCTTGCCGAGAACGGATATGTGTGATGCAGCGGCAAAACGAGCACCGTATCTCCATAAACCCACGCTATACGAAGCGCTTCGCGGGTAGTTGTTACGATGTTCTTGTTTGTCAGCATGACGCCTTTTGAAAGTCCGGTAGTGCCCGATGTATATACTATCGTACAAACGTTATCATTGTTTATTTCATGATATATAAAATCCCGCGCGCCGCTCAATACAAGGCTTGCCCCTTTGGAAAGCGCAAGCGGCAGGTCGCGCTTCATATTGATATAATGTGAGACGCTCAATTTAAGTTTACGGTTATTCTCACTGAAGCTGTCAAATGTATCGGCGTAATCATCGGAATAAACCACGGCCTCCGCGCCGCTCTCCCGCAATAAATGCAGCAGATCTTCCGCCGGAAGCTCCTTGTCAAGCGGTACAATTATATTTCCGCCTGTCGCGGCGGCGAAGTAGGTTAATAACCAGTAGTACGAATTCTCGCCCATCACAGCGATCTTAGCGCCGTCTCTCAGCCCTATCGAATAAAAAAAAGTGCCGAGACTCTCTATATCATCTTTAAACTGTAAAAACGTGTGATGGTGAATACGCTCGCCGAGCTGATAAGCGTAAGCTGTTTTGGCGGGCGCGGCATCCGCCGCGCGCCGTACTAAGTCGCGCAGATTCGTCGCTTCAAATATTTTATAATAAGGATAGTTTTTCACTGCTTCCTCCTCTGAAATCACCCATTTAATAATCTGCGGGTTTGGGTTGTGTTTTCAGAAGCAGCAGCCGGTGTTCCCGAGAAAAATGAGAGATTTATAAATCAATAACGGCACCGTCTTAAAGGCAGAGATAAGGCGTACCTTCTCTGTACTGTACAAAAAGAGGAGGCTGCCTTGATTTGAGACAGCCTCGCCGTTATATTAAAGTCCTAATTTTTCCTTAAGCGCTTCCGGGGTGAAAGGCTTAATAATGTAATTGTTCGCTCCTGATTTAAGAGCTTCAACCACTCTTGTTTTTTCTGACTCCGATGTGCACATGATGATCTTTACATCCTTAAATGTATCATCTGCCCGTACAGTTTTAAGAAAAGTTATGCCGTCCATTACTGGCATATTCCAGTCAAGCAGAACTAGATCTATAGGCATATTGCCCTTGAGTTTGCCAAGCGCTTCCTGACCGTCTCCAGCTTCGATTACGTCTGTTATTCCGAGCGTGCCGATCTGTGTTTTTTGGATTCGGCGCATTGTTACCGAGTCATCAACTAATAGTACCTTCATTATGCGTCTCTCCTGTATTAATTAGTTTTTAATGAAACTTCCATGAAAAATTCGCCCAGCGGGCATGAAAACGGAACAATAATTGTCGGCGCGCCGCTCAAGCCGGCAAGTATGTGATTGCTCAATATCACATTGGGCAGCGAGATCGACAGATTAAGGCTTGAAAGATCACGCTTCGCAAAGCCGGCGATTATATTTGCTATCTCACCGATTGCGTCAATGAGGTCCGCGTCGCCTTCGTGTATCGGAGCCTGTATCATTTTTGATACGAGCGCTACCGCAGACGCCATGGGAAAACCAAGGGAGATAGAGCCGGCTGCTCCGCCTGATAACCCGATAATTCCGGAGATATCGTAGTGCGGGAAAGGCTGTTTTTTCAGCTGCGGTGATAAAGCTTTCGCTTCAACCCCAACCATATTCTTAACCCACGCCAAGGTTGCGTTAATAAAAGGGTTTACATAGTTTACATCCATCTCCGTTCCAGCTCCTTATTTTAAAAAAGTTATTTATTTATTCAAACATTCCTTAATAACAGATTAGGCTCGCCTTTAACTATCGCGAGAATCAGCTCCGATTTTTCAACTTCACTTTGCGCCTCAAACATATAATGAGGCAAACGTTCCGGGCTTATCTGCAGGTCGCTTAAGATATTCCCGCTGCTTTGGGTGATAAGCCCCTCAAATGATCCGAGTCCCGAATTACATAAAATATATTCTGAGAGGTGCACAGCGTAAGGAATAAGTTTAAGATTTTCAGAAGACTTTTCCGGTGTGTGGTGAAAACGCACTCCGTTTGTTATCATACCGTCAAGTTTCCAAATCTCCAAAAGCGCCGCTCCAACAGCCGCGTGAGTCTCTTTGGGCGCTATCGCAGCCTCAGCTTCAAGATAACTTATCTTGTTCGCGGCGGCGTAATCAATAATCACCTTGAACTCGTCATGAAAAAATTGATCATAGATAAGTATGCCGATATCGTGCAAAAGTCCCGATAGATAAAGCACCTGACGCTGCTGGGTTGTAAACCCCGCGGTGCTTATCTTTGCGGTTATATCGCTCATATGCGCCGCGGTGAGCGCGTGTTTCCAAAACCGTGTGTAATCAAGAAGATTTGACTTCTGCGAAAACTTTTTAATGAGGCTTGTCGCTATGACAATATGGCCTATCTCATTAAACCCTAAACGCGTAATAGCCATCGAAACAGAAGAGATACGGTTCACCGTGCCGTAAAAACTCGAATTCGCGAGCTGCAAAATCTTAGCGGTAAGCGAAGGATCCTGCTGTACAAGCTTCGCAAGCCCGCCCGCGTCCCCATCATCCGAATGAATAATCTGCTGAACCTTTATCGCAACCTCAGGCAAAGTCGGCAAATCAGTAACACTACTCAAACGCTGCAAAATACTCATATTTTTTTCCTGTGACCCGATATTTTTTAACTGTGACCGGATTTGCCAAAGAGACTCCTGTCTCCAAGCAAACAGCCCCTATAATATAGACAGCGCCAGCCTCTCCCGTCAACCCCAATTACTTGAAAAGTTTAAGTACCTTTAAAAGCAGCAGCGGCCTTGAGGCGAATGTCCTCGTAAATACTCTCAGATAACTTATATTTTTAGGGTCCTCCTTGGCAAGACTTTCGGCGATTTTATTGAGAAATCCATCATCGGTTTTCATAAGAAATTCCTTGAGCGCGAATGATCTCTCCTGCTGCCTGCCAAAGTTTTTCGCCCACTCTTTTTGATAGCGCAAGAGCCTCTTATAATTGACCGGTTTACTCTTGGTGATAGCTTTTGCCGCCGTCTCGCCCGCAAGTTTACCCGCGTAAAGAGAGTACGCTATCCCCGCGCCGTTTATCGCGTTGACCTGTCTTGCCGCGTCTCCAACAAGCATAACCCCCTCCTTTACAAGCGGATTTATCCAGCGCCCCACAGGTATGCCGCCGCAGTGCAGATCGGAGATTCGTGCTCTTGGAAAATTTTGTTCTATAAACCGGATGAGAAGTTCTTTGGGAAGTCCGGGCTTACACTTTGAACCAATCACCCCAAGCCCTGCATTAGCTTCGCCCCTGTCTCTTGGGAACACCCACGCATAACCGCCCGGAGCTATCGCCCCGCCGGTGTAAAAATAGCAGCAATCAGGATCAACATGATTAGAATACACACGGCAGAAAGCGCCCGATTCGATATCTTTAAGGTCTAAGGCGGTGTTCCACCCAAAACAGCGGGCGATTCTGCTCTCAACTCCATCCGCGAGAATCAATATACTTGCTGTAAACTCTTTGTCTTGACTTATGCAGCGGTAAAGACCATCCGCTCTCTTTTCACAAAGTACAACGGTAGCGGATGGGATAAACTCCGCGCCCGCCTTTACAGCCTCCTTTACAAGATCGCCGTCCATTCTCTCTCTGTCAAGTATCCAGCTTTGCCCTACATCGCCCACCTCAACTTTTATCCCCGAAGGCGATACCATGCAGGCGCGGGTAATACTGCTTTTAATCCACTCTTTACGCGGCTGGAGCGTTAACGTAAGTCCTCTATGTCCAATGCCCTCGCCGCAGCGCACAGGTATTCCGGCCTCTGCTTTACGTTCAAGAAGGGCAACTTTTTTGCCCGCCGCCGCCGCCGACCACGCGGCCATAGCTCCCGCGGGGCCTGCTCCAATCACTATGATATCGTAATTTTTCATTCCTTATGCTCCTCTTCAAAGCTGAGCGCTCCGAAAGGACATATGGTAACGCATTTGTTACACTTTTTACATTTTCTATTGTCAATATGAAGCTGTGCGGCGAGCGTAATTATATCCGCCGGACAAACGCTTATACATGTTCCGCACTGGTCGCAGTTTGAAAAATCAATATTTATCATAATTATAAAATAATAGATGCTGGAAAATGTCAGAACATTTATTTGGACTTTTTTTATCTTGACGTAAGCCTGTTGAGAAGCCGTTCGGTATCTTTAATCAGTGAATTCGCGCGCCTGTCTCTGCCGTGTTCAAGTATCTGTCTGCATGCTTTAATTGCCGCTTCTGTTTCACCGGCTCTGTTGTGAAGATGAGCCTGTTTGTTTCTTGTTACTATGGCGTTGTAGGTTCCGTGGGGGTATTTACCGTAGGAATCAGCCAATCTTCCATACATAAGCGCTGCTTCGCTGTGCATTTTTTGATCTTCGTAATATTTTGCCGCCGCCCACATTACAAAACGGCTGTTTGGGAGATCTTTCATTAGCTGATCTATTATTTTGCGTGATTTCTGCGGCTGCTTTTGTTCAAGATAAATGTCTGACAGAGCTAATTGAGCGGCGATTTTTGTGAGAACTGCGCTCTGCGCTCCCTCTTCAAGCTGACGTATGCCGCTCTGCTTATCGCCGGGAAACCAAAAGATCACTTTAACTTTTTTCCGGATGTCCGCTTTTGCGTAATCGTAAAGACCAAGAAAAAAATTGACGTCTGTATTAGTTGGATCAAGCTCCCGCGCCTCTCTCATTAGTCTCATAGCGTCGAGCCCGGTTCCCGCGGCGCTGAAATAGGAGCCGTTTTTAAGATGATAGGAGGCGTGAATTCCCAAAGTAAAACCTTTAAGAGTCAGCGAATAGGAGGAGACGCCGTTTTCTCTCTCGTACTCTTCCACAGCGGATCTGGCGCGTTCAAAAGAGCGCACAAAGGCTTGCGTGTCTATGGTGCTGTCAAAATCAACATCCCTCATGCCGAGAGCTACGAGGTGGAGCACAGGCCCAATTGGATTTTTGCTGTCGCGTGTGCAGGCGAGTTCCGCGGTCTGCATGGCGTTTTCAAAACGGCACTCAAGAATCTCTCTTATCGCTGTTTCAGCGATTTTGCGATGGCTGTCGGGTATTTGGAGAGCGTTTACAGCCGGGACGATCAGTAGAATGACTGCGAGAATTTTTTTGAAAACATGGATCATAAGGATATAAATAATTTACACTTCACGGTTAAAACAACAGGTAACTTCTCATTGCGATATAATTAAAGATACACTATGCCGTAGATTTGGCGCATGATAAAAGAAAAAACAAGGCGGTACACGGCATAAATCTACACTGCACCGCACGCAACTGCACGTAGAGCCGTGAGGTTGCTTAGCGGCACAGTGTAGATTTATGCCGTTATTCACTGCACCGCACGCAACTGCACGTAGAGCCGTGAGGTTGCTTAGCGGCACAGTGTAAATTTATGCCGTTATTCACTGCACCGCACGCAACTGCACGTAGAGCCGTGAGGTTGCTTAACGGCACAGTGTAGATTTATGCCGTTATTCAGTATATGAGCGCAAAACAGCTGTCAATACAAATATATCGCAATGACTATCTGAATATCCGCAAAAGATCATTAAACGTAAGCATTATAAAAAGGGTGATAAAGAAGATAACGGCTATCATATTAATAAGCCCCTGAGTTTTAGGGGTAAGCGGTTTGCGCCGGATCGCTTCCACCATTAAAAAAAGGAGCTGTCCGCCGTCGGTTATTACAAGCGGGAGCAGGTTTATGAGCGCTAAATTTACCCCGAGCATCGCCATAAATATTAGAATTGCAGATAGATCCTGATGAGCGACTTTGCCTGATATTTGTATTATGCCGACAGGTCCGGCCAAGTCGCCCGCCGCGGCGCGTCCGGTTGTAAGCCCGTGCAGCACTCTGAAAATTAGAGTTGTAAACTCCCACATCTGTTCGCCCGATCTGTTGATTGATGATATCGGGGAGTATCTGATTTTGTGGGTTGGGGGAGGGGCGAAAGCTATCCCTAAAAGATATCTATTGTTAGCGTTATCAAATTTTGGAGTGACCGCGGCCCAAAAAGTGCTGTCGGCGCGTTTGACGCCAAGTTCAATCGGACCGTCTTCAGGCGTCCAGTTTTCGGTGATGATATTTAGCTGTACCGCGCTTCGTAAAGTGTCGCCGTAAGCAAAAACAATAGTATCACCTGTCAATAAACCCGCCGATTGAGCCGCGCTGTTTTCCGCCACCGCGCCGACGATAGCGGGAACAGCGGGCGCAAGCCCGGCCATCGCCGCGTATCGTTCACCCTTTTTACGGCTTAACTGCAAGTTAAGCTCGAGGATTTCACCGCCCCGTGAAATCATCACAAGATAATTTTTCTCTCCGTATAAAAAGATTTTTTGAATATCATCCCAAGATCGTATTGCATTATTGTTGATTGAGATGATACTGTCGCCGGGGATAAATCCGGCCCTTTGAGCAACAGACCCGTCTATAACCGCGCCAACAGTAGTATCATCCATAAACCGCGGTTTTTCTATACCGTAAACATTGGCTATCCACAAAAATAAAAACGCAAAAACCATATTGAAAAGGGGCCCCGCGGCGGCCACAACCGCTCTCTGCCACACCGGATGCGACAGATATTCCTCTTTGTTACCCTTTACATCTTCATTCTCCGAACTCTCTCCGGCCATCTTCACATAACCGCCAAAAGGAATGGCGCTTATGCGGTACTCCGTTTCACCAATCTGCTTTTTTATTAGCGCCGGCCCAAACCCAAGCGAAAAGGTAATCACACGGATACGGCAAGCTTTGGCGGCCAAAAAATGCCCCAGCTCATGCACAAAAATCAGGATTCCAAGAATCACAAGTCCAACGACTATCGTGAACATAGACTCAATTCTCCAGTCCTGAGGTTTAAATTTGGACTTGGGAGCGGCTTTTTTAATTATATCATAGGACAGCATTCAATTAAAACAAACGCTACAATTATTATGCCAAACACAGTATGTTCTGTTTTTGTTGACTTTTCCTGCCGTTGACGTTTCCTGCTGTTGACTTTTCCGGAGCCCCCTTGAGGGGGTTGGGGGTGATTGGCTTCGCCGAAGTAAACAAGTTCTATGGCGGGGCGTTGCGGGGGCCGACAAATGCTCCACCGGAGCATGGCCACCCCCCCTCCTATATATCTTTATCTCTCAAGCAACCTGCTGATCCATCCGAAACTTATAAGGCGTAGTATGGTGGAACTTTGTAAAGCACTTCTCCATCTCCACAGCGCTCCCAAATCCGCAAAGATCGGCAATAGTTTTTTCACTTGAACGCGAGGAGCGCAAGCGTTCTTTTGCCACTTCTGTGCGGCAGTAGAGAAGGTAATTCTGGAAAGTAAAGCCGGTACTGCGCTTTATGAGGGTATTAAGTTTTTGAGCGTCTATAGCGCACTTCTGAGCGACTTGATCCAAGCTAAGATCTTTCTTGACAAAATCCTGATCGATAATCTCTTTGACCTGATCAAAAATTCTTTTCTCCTCTTCGGAGCGCTCAAAGTTAGAGAGATGCTGCGGCCTGCGTATTTTTGAGATTATGAGATAAGCGGTAAAAGACAAAACAAGTCCGGCAAAGAAAAACATAAACCACTGAACGGAGGCGTTCATCAGAAATGGCTTTTTGAGCTTGACGCAGTCGGCCCAAAAAATAGGGCTGTACATTTCAAAGACGCTGCCGCCTACAAGAGAGACCTTATGCACCGTTCCCTCTTCATCCTGAAGTCTGAGCGCTATATTTGCGCCGATAGTGTCGGGCAGCGCTCTGCCGAACGCTTCTCTTGGAATTGTAAACGAGATATCGTACCCTTTAAACTCCCGCAGTTCTGTTTTGTAGCTGTAATCAACTTTTGAGGTTTTGGTGTTGAGTCTGAATGTTCCGGCGCTGATTTGCGCGAGATAGTTGATTTTATAGGGCGCGCCCTGGAGCGGTACAATAAAAAACAGAGTGCTGTCGGCCGGGTGGGCGCCTTTTCTTCTCGCGGGATCAATCATGACCTCTATTCCCGCTTCGTTAAGCTGTTTTCCCGGCCTTGTGCTGTAAAACGCGGGATCTTTGACTGATACGTTTACGTTAAACCCGCGCTCATTCCACGAAAAATTTGCTGTTGCTGAGATTTTACTGTCATCAATAACAAACTTTTTTGTATTCTCTTCTGATGCTTTGGCCTCGGCGGAATTTGCGGAGTAGCGCACAGGTATCGTTTGGCGTTTTACCGGATTGTGGGTAAAGAAAATCCCCTCCTGACGGGCGATTTGAATTTCGTTATTGGCTAAAGTAGCCTCCGCGAGAATTCCAATGCCTGTGAAGAGCTGGTTTGGGAGGTTATGAGTGTTCCATATCAGCTTATAAGGGGGGCGTGTGATAGTGCCTAACGGGACGATTATGGCGCTGTCGGTGCCGGCCTGAAAATAGCGCGCGGTGAACTCTACTTTTCTGATGTTCGCGCAGTCGGCCCGCAGGGCGACCGTGCAGCTTGGGGTAGAGAATACCGTTCCGCTGAGCGGTGATTCAAAGGTGATGCAGCTTGTTTGAGCGTTCAGCGAAACGTCAAAAATAAAAGCCGTAAACAGAGACACCAAAAAGACTTTTTGAAACTTGCAGATAAAATATTTCATTCTCAACCAAAGAGTTATATTCGTGATTAAAATCCGGCGCTCTAACCAACCCCAAATCTTGCGCCCGCTGCAATGTACCATCTATATAAGGTACATTAGCACAGAAAATAGTTTATTTATGGCAGTGAAGTCAACAAATAATGTAAATAACTGAATGAATTCGGCCTGTCTCAGGATATTGTTTAAATTCACCCCTTGCCTTGTATTATTTTAGTCATCTGTATTTGTAATTTAAGATGAGGTTTAATTATGCAAATTTCTGCTGAAATATCAGCGCCGCAGCCCCAGTCCCAGTCCCGCAATAATCAAACAGGTAACGATAGCGGGGGCGGCGCTCCGATAGAGATTAAAAAATTCGGTACTTTCGCGGGTGTGTTTACCCCGTCGATACTTACAATTCTTGGTTTAGTGATGTTTTTGCGTGCCGGATATGTTATCGGGCACTCGGGGATTTACGGCGCGCTTATTATCCTTGGGATTGCAAAGCTTATTACCGCGTTAACCGGAATCTCGATATCTGCGATAGCTACGAATACTGAAGTTAAGGGCGGGGGAGTGTATTATTTGATATCGCGCACTCTTGGGCCCGAATTCGGCGGAACCATTGCGCTCACACTCTTTTTAGCGAATGCTCTCTCCATTCCGTTTTATCTGTTAGGGTTTGCGGAGGCGGTTACGCGCACTTCCCGCGGATACGGTCATAATATTGATGAACATTTTGCCATAATTGCATTTACGGTTTTTATCGCGGTTGCGCTCTTCTCATTTAAGGGAGCGGCTGTAATTTTAAAGGCTCAGTTTTACATATTGATAATACTTGGATTATCGATAGCAGCTTTTATGATAGGCGCGGCCGTACAATTTGATCCCGCTCTTTTCTGGCAGAACGTTTCGTCTGCCGATCCCGGTTTTTTAAAGGATATCGGCGATATATCTGTCGTTCCTTTTTGGGTGCTGTTTGCCATCTACTTTCCGGCGGCCACAGGTATACTCACCGGTGTAAATATGTCCGGTGATCTTAAATCACCGGGCAAATCTATTCCCCGCGGTACGCTCGCAGCCATTTTCACAGGTCTTGCGATCTACGTTGCTCAGATAATTTTAGTAGGCGGCGCGGTAAACCGTCAAGAGCTTATAGAGAGCCCTTATTTCAGTTTGATTAATTTAGGATGGCTTTTTGGCTTTCTAGTTGTGCTTGGAGTGTTCGCCGCAACTTTGTCAAACGCGCTTGGATCAATCCTTGGCGCTCCTCGAGTTTTACAGGCTCTTGCTCAGGATAAAATATTAAAGCCTGTAAACATGTTCGCGAAAGTCACGAAAAAAGGCGAACCGAGACGCGCGCTTATTTTGTCAATTATCCTTACATTTATAGTCATTTACTTCGCGCGCAACGGCGGAGACGGCGGCGCTCTCAACATGGTAGCTTCCATTGTGGCCATGCTCTTTTTGTGGTCTTACGGGACTATAAACATAGCCGCGTTTATGGAGTCTTTCGGCCGCAACCCCTCGTTTCGCCCCCGCTTTAAATTCTTTCACTGGTCTGCGGCGCTTGCTGGAGCGATTGTCTCTTTCGGAGTCACTTTTTTAATAAACTTTACAGCGGCGGCTCTTGCGGCGGTGTTTTTTGTCGGGATATATCTGTACGTGCAGAAATATGTGATGTCCGCCTCGTTTGGCGACGGACGCAGAGGCTTTTTCTACTCCCGCACGCGCGATAATCTGCTCACGCTCGCCTCTCTTCCGATGCACTCCAAAAACTGGCGCCCCACAATTGTAACTTTTTCGGGAAGCCCCACAAGCCGGCTTGCTCTTATTAAATATTCCGACTGGTTAAGCAGCGGCCGCGGTATAATGACAATCGCCGCGTTTGTTAAGGGGTCGCTCTCCGAACTGATAGAAAAACGCGAGTCCGCCCTTGCCGTTTTTAATGATTTTCTTGACAAGAACGATATAAAAGCGTTTCCTGAAGTATTTGTCACACAGGATTTTAGCGCAGGTATGAGCCACTTTTTACAGGCAACCTCTCTTGGACCTATAAAGCCGAACCTCGCGATTTTCGGCTGGTCAAACGATGAGGCTAACGCGCAGGATTTTTTAAACTCAATAAATACCGCGGCGAGCCTCAACATGAGCGTTGGTCTTATCTGCGGCAGGTTTCTGCCCGACCCCGCACAGCGCCGCAGCACAAGGCGTATAGACATTTGGTGGCGCGGTATGCGCAACGGCTCGCTAATGGTTATTCTCTCGTATCTGATCTCACTTAACAGCGAATGGAGCGGGGTTAAAATAAGGATATTACGTCTTGTCAACTCATCAGAAGAGAGAACGCGCGCTTACAGCGAACTGAAGCAGCTTATTGAGGCCGCGCGTATGGATATAGAGATTGAGATTATTTTCTCTGAGGACACTTTCCCGAATCTGCTGCGCAAATACAGCGCCTCTGCCGCTGTGGTATTCATGGGTTTTCAGGTAGACGCAAATACCGACGCGCCGCGTTTTCAAGACTCCTTCGGCAAGCTTCTCTTCGGGATGCCTACTACGATTCTCATACAGTCTACGGGTGAAGCGGATCTGTTGAGTTGATACTTTACGGACGGCGGAATTTACGCAATTCGCTTCACGGCATAAATCTACACCGCACCGCACGCAGCTGCACGTAGGGCCGTGAGGCTGCTTAGCGGCACAGTGCAGATTTATGCCGTTACTCAGTATAAATGAGTTACCGAACGCCAATCAGCGCCGACACCCGTTCCCTTGAACCGTCTGACGCGGTTAGCGTCCCGCGAATCAAATACGTTCCGTCGGCAACCGGGCGGCCCCGGCGGTCTGTCAGATCCCATGACCCTGCAACACGGCGGGCCTCGGCTCCGCTCCCGCGGTCTGATATCAAGATTCTGCTTACAACATTACCCGATGCGTCATAAATCGTCAGCACCCCGTCATTTATACGCTTGCCTTGACGATAAAAATTGACTGCGCCGTCAAACCGGTTTACCGGGTTTGGGCCCACAAAAAATCCGCCTGTCAAAACATCGGGCGAATTGATTTGCGCCGTATCCTTACTGTTGCCGCGGCCGGCCGGAACCACACGATCGTTTGTAAGTACCGATACCGGCACATAGGTCTCGTCAAGAACTAAATACGCTGTTATGACATTCAGCTCTTCCCAGCCGTCGCTGTTGTGTGAAACTATGATTCTGCCGATGTGCGTAGTGTTGCGCCAAAGCTCATATGCCGGATGTAATCTCAGATCAATCGTGTATGTTTTTAAATCAGCGTTATAGACGGCGTTGTGTCCGGTAGCGCTTGCTCCCATGCTGTTATAGGTTTGCTGATTCCAGTCTCCGAGGCCAGGGGCGTTGCCTGCCAAAACTACGTCAACGTTGCCCGCCGGCCTTGCCGCCACTTCAAATACTATGTGGGTCGCCGATCTTATTTCATTTGGGGTCAGCGGACTTCCTGTTATCGCTCCCCACTCTCCGCTTACTCCGTTAGTGCCCCATCCGCGCTGCCTTAGTACATTTCCGGCGGCGTCGTTAGGCAGAACCGGCAGGATAAATATGTTGTCGGGTCTGTTAAACGCGGGCGGCAGTCCGGCGCCGACGCGTTCAAATGTGAGAATATCTACATTCGGACCGTTTGCGTATACTGCCGGAATACCTGAGCCGATATGGCCCGGGCTGACGCCGTCGTTCATAAACACCATCTCGATTATAAACTTGCCACGCGGCAGGTAAATATTGCGGTTCGCGGATATCATCGGAGCGCTTTCCCACTCTCCGGCTGTGCCGTGGTTTGCCGGAATGTTAAATGCTGCGAGCGTGTTGTGGTTTAGATCCCTTAAACGTACCTCCATAGGTGATCCTTGCGGGTTAATCGCACCCAACCGTACACGGTATTCACCCGACCGCGCAGCATTGAGTTCATACCGTATCCACTCGCCCGCGTGGGTTCTTGTTATGTGCGAAGCCGCTTCCGCGGCGCCGGGGCGGCGTCCTCCCATAGCGTTAGCCGGGGCAAAAGGCGTTTCGGTCCGCGGACCGTTGGGAGCGCTGCCCTCGGCAAAGGTTGTATAGTTTTGCGCGAAAGTACCGCCGGCGAAGCTGTACTTCGTATTATGCGCGAAATATCTTGGCCAGTAGTTCATGTGAGTCCAGTGGGTGTTTAGCCTGACGGATTCATCCATCCAGTCAACTAAACCCATTGTGTAAACTCCCGACGCCGGAATCTCGTGGATGTCAATCCAGGGACGCGGTATAACGCTTATATCCGCAAGGAAAGCGTCGAATGCCGCTCTTAACAAACCGTACTGTTCATCGATATCCGCCTGCGTAGAGAGCCTTAGAGCGTTAACCTCCGCGGCAGCATCAAAAACCGCACGCAATACAGCAATCGATCCGGCGGGATACTGACCATACCATAAACCTTCAACAGCGGTTTCAAGTACAGCCGCCGCCTCTTCGACCAGGGCGGCAAGCGCCTGTTTATCGGTTTGCGCCTCAAGTTCGTAATATTTGTCGTAAATATCCATAAACGCGCTGTGTACCGCTTCCCCGGCGGCGCTGGAAGCGATCTGCTCAGCGCTTGTTAGCGCGGCTTGGAACGCGTCCCATGTCAAATCTGTGATGTCGCCTTTCTGCAATGTTTTGGCGCCTGTAATCAACTCCTGCAAATCACTGAACACGGCCGTTTTGCGGAGCGTAATACTGCTGTGCATCACTTCCGGTTCATCCGTTGGTAAGCGGGTGGCTGGGTTGTAAGGGATTACGTAAGTTTCGAACGTGAGAGAGTTGCCGTCTATCTTCATAATAGAATACTGCGCGTAATCGTCATACTCCTCGGGGTCTGTGTAGGCAACCCAGGGGTGATGCGGAATTACGGAGGTGTATTTTGGAAAGTCGGCGGCGCTGCCCAAGGTCATATACACTATACCGTCAGGCGCGACAAACGTGCCGGGATGCGGCTCAAATACGAGCTTTTCTCTCACGTTCCCCGCAAAATCAACCGGTCTTTGCTCCTGTACAACGGCAGTACCGTTCATAAACAGAGAGCGGGAGTGAGTGTGTTCGTGCCCGTTTATAACAAAGTCGATCCCAAACTCGTTAAGTATCGCCGCGAGATCCTGCCTGCCGCTTGCCACCATACCGGCGGAGTGGCCGCTGCCGCTGCCGAAAATGTCATGGTGGAAATTCACGATTTTCCACACAGCGCCGGGGTGCGACGCCACGGCTTCTTCGATAAATGCCCTGTGCATGTTAAGGGTGGCAAGGGTTGGAGTGATTAGGGAGTTGAGGGATATATACAGCGTATTGCCGTGGCTGAAATAATGGTTGCCGCCGCCTCTGCGCTGGTCATTAGTGCCGCCGGAGGCGGTGGGGCTTCCGCCCATCCAGTCATGGTTCGGCCAGTTATAAACTAAAGAGAGCAAACCGAGATTCGGCTGATAGCCGGCGCCTCCTCTTTGGTCGATGGCGTCGTGGTTGCCGACGGTAGTAAATACCGGCAGGCTCCTGAGTTCGGACGGAAACAGATAAGCTTCCATTTCAACCACATCGTTAGCGTAAGCGGTATTGTCGCCGGCGCTTATTATAAAACTGGCGTCGTCTGCTCTCGCTGCCGCGCTTGCGAGTGTGTGCGCCCAGGCGTTTCTCATCCTTGTAAGCGCGCCCGATGAGATTTGCGGATCGCCGATCACGATTGCGGTGTGGCCTGTACTGGGGTTGAAAGTACGGAAAGTGAATATCTCACTCCAGTTGCCGTCGGTTCCGTCGCCTACGCGGTAAGCGTATTCGGTGTTAGGTATCAGCTCCGTAACCATTACCCTGTTTACGTCGAAAGCATACGCGGGTAAACTGGACGGAATCGGGAAAGGTACCGTCTCGCCCATAGTTTCATGGTCGCCGGTAAACGTAGTTGGGTTAGCCGGCATTTGACCGCCTGCAAGCTGGGCCGCCGGCACTAGCTGAAGAACAGACTCGGCGGCAGAGTCTTTGGGCGTCCACCATGTAAAGCCCATTTCAGACTCGGTCGCCCCATAGTTAAGCGAGATGTTTGTGGCAAAGGGCGGGGGAGCGGTCATCGTTAATACCGCGTGATTTATTGCGTTAAGGACGTCTCTTCTAAACAGGCCGTCGTTGTTTTCAACCGGCGGGTCGGTTATGGCGCTGGTAAGAGTTGCCGAAGTAGAGCTGAGCGTTGTTAAGACATAAATCGCACTCGCAAATTTTTCCGGCTGACCGCCCTCAGCGGGCAGGTACAGAAAGCGCATCGGAATATTTATCTCTATAGGGTTTAAATTAGCTGTCGGACCTATCATAGCGCCCGCGGTTTGATTCGCGGTTGTAATGAAATCCAACTCCTCCACACTGCCCGAGGCGCCCTCAACATCGGCGGACAAATCTGTCCATACACGAAGCGCCCTGTTAGAACTGCCTGTCCAGTTCGGAGAAAGCGCTAACATGCCGCTGGCCGCAGTGCGGATTATATCTCTTTGCGCGTCCGTAACTGCAACATTATTAAAGCGGAGCACCGCGGGATTAATATTATCCGCGCCCTCTCTGAGAACATGGACAATATAGCTTACGTCATCGCCTCTGTTGGCGGCGGCGTTATCGGCGCTGTGAAGCGCCGGGCCGCCCGCCGCCCCCCATGTGAACGGGGTTTGCGCCAGCGCGCCGCCCGCGATAATCAGTATCGCGGCTAACGCCGTAAAAATCGGCTTGCGCCAAGAGCCGCAAGCTGTTTTGCTGTTATCAATCCTGCTTATATCGGTAAACATAGTGCCTCCTGTAGTTGGGTATGTTATTTACTTACTGAAAATTCTTAAGTTTCTGTCTGTTTTTAAGAGCTGACATTTTGCTCTTTGACAACAGCTCTTCATCATTCTCACAACCGCCTTCGGTTACGACAGTTACGTTTTCTGTTACCCTGTATTCATCACCATTGATAATCAGCGTATTATTATCAACGATAATAAACGGTACGCTTGAAGGTATGTCCATACCCATAACATTATTAAGTGTCAATGTGTTGGCGCTGACGGTATATGTGCTTTCCCAGTTAACTTCCCAAACGCCGCAGTAGTTGCTGATCGCTTGATAAGCGCCGTTAGCCATGAAGATATAACCGTCCGCTTCGCCGGGCCACTCGTGTTCGTCTGTCCATGCCTGATTTGCGCCGAGAATAAGCCCCTCGCCGGTATTGCCGTTATCGGTCTTCCTGGTATATTGCACGCCGTCCAAAGTAAGCGTATTGCCGTCCGCGCTGATTGAGTAATCAAACATCTTGGAACCGCCGACCCAAATTTCACTGTTGCCTTTTGTCGCGATCTTAACCTCCATAACTCCCAAAACAGAGGTCATTGAAAAATTCCCGTCACCGGTAATTGTAATAGTAGAGATAGCATCATTACCCGATTTATGCTCCCACGTACCTGCTAATCTGCCGTCTTCAAATTTGTCGTTTGGCTTGACACTGCCGCCGCTGTCGCCGCCGCACCCGAAAAGTGCCGTCATCGCGAACATCGCCGCGAATAACACGCTGAACAAACGTACTTTACTCATGCTGTAACCCTCCTGATAAAAAGTGTTGTCCTCAAAAAAATAGGTTGTCAATTATCAATGATATCCGGGAGGCATTTTGCCGAAGATTCCCGTTTTAGTAAATATTGATATTTGATCTGCCAACGGATATAAAGATATTATAATAATGTATTAGTGGTTGTCAATAGTTTTTTTTTAATTGGGGGAGCGGAGTTTTTAGACCGTGAAATGATTACTTGGACCTTAGCTGTAATGAGTTATGGAACAGAGGGGTTATCGTAAGAGAATCCTCATAATTTTATCCCGCAAAGTTTGGTTGAATTCACGATTGCAAAAATGAAAAGCAGAAATTTTTCGCTTAACTTACAAAATTAATGTTAATGTTGGTTTTAACATCCTGTATACCTGCAACATCACGTTTATCAATTTCAAGGACTAAAGAGAATAACAGCAAATCATCAAATATCACATTACCTGAGCTCCAAGTCATGTGTAATGTCAATGTTTTTGCCATTGTTACGTCCCTCAAGAACATAAATACCGGTATACATTACGCACTCAGCAACTGAAAATATAATTCTATTTAAAGTGTAACGCTTAATTTAAGTAAACGCAAGCATTCTTTTATTATTATTTCTGTATACAATTGATTATTTTCCACATTATACAGTCTCCACTATTTATTTTATAGACTTACCGAATTAAATGCTGATGAAAATTTTAAATTTTTATAATCGAATAATTGAAAGGGGAAAAGATGACACTCTTCACAAAAACAGCAATGTCCATTTCAACCGCAGCTCTCTTTACAATGCCGCTGATCGCTCAGGAGCATGGAGAAAACGCTCCTGCCGCTTTTGGCGGCAACTTTATGTTTATAATGATAGCGATGTTTGTTATCATTTATTTCTTGATGATACGCCCTGAGCAGAGAAAGCAGAAGGGGCGTCAAAAAATGCTTTCAGCGCTTAAAAAAGGCGACAAGATTCTCACAATAGGCGGGATTGTAGCGGTGATTACAAATGTCAAAGATAACACTTACATGGTGAAAACCGGTGAAGGCACTGTTCTTGAGGTCACTAAATCGGCGGTGTCAAGCGTACTCGGTAATGATACCGGGGCGCAGGATGGTGACAAAAAATAATTTTTATTGATGATTGGAATTGAAAATTGTTAGAATTACGGTATTACGGTGATCCGGTTTTAAGAAAAAAAGCCGCTCCTGTCGAAAAGTTTGACGATGATCTCAAAGAGTTCGTAGCGCAGATGATTGAGGCAATGGGCGCGGAGGACGGTGTAGGTCTTGCCGCGCCTCAGATTGGAGTCTCGCTTCGGCTTGCCGTTATAGACGCAAGCGGCGGCGAGAGTGCGCCTTATGTTCTCATAAATCCCGAAATAGTATATTCCACCGCAGAATCGGAAGATTACGAAGAGGGGTGTTTAAGCATGCCAGGTATCTCGCTTAAGATAAACCGTCCGGCGCAGCTCAGTGTTAAAGCTCAGAATGAGAACGGCGAATTTTATACGATAGAAAACGCCGCGGGACTTCTATCGAGGGCTTTACAGCATGAGATTGATCATCTTAACGGAATTCTTTTTATAGACCATGTTTCGTCTGTTCAGCGCGCATTACTTAAAGGTAAACTCAAAAAGATCTCTGAAAAAAACGCGTGAGTATAGTAATTACAATCATCAGCAAATATCGTATTGGCAGTGTAAAAGCTGTTTTGTGCGCGGCGTTTCTGATTTTTGTAACAAGCTGCGCTCCGTTTCTTGTTCCCAATCCCCCAGTGCCTGCTTCCGGCAGCAGTTCGGTTCAAGCTGCAGAAGATAATGAAAAATCAAAACCCGCGGCAGCGGCAAAAGAGCGCAAGGTACGCACTGATATTAACGAAGCGGATTTCGGCGGGGTGTTTGAGGAATCGGCGCCTGAGGGAGACTCTTTCGCCGACGCGTTTACAGATGATCATGAACACTTTACCGTTGATATGCGGCCCATTAGAGTAATGTTAAGACGCAATGTAAAGGAGGGCGCCGTAAGCTCATCCGCGGAAATTACAGCGCGCACTAACAGCGGAACGGTAACTTTTAATAATCCCATACATTTTGAAGCATCCACAGGAAATACCGTTGCCGTAAAGTCTGAGGGAAACCCTAAACGCACTTTGAATCTGCCATGTACGCTTATTGTGGACGATCCGCGTCATCTGCTTAGGCTTGGCGGCGACAGTTACCGCGGCACGCTTATCATAACATCAGAGAGCGCCAAAGCGATTTCCTTTATAAACGTCCTTGACGTAGAAGATTATCTAAGAGGCGTAGTCCCAAAAGAGATAGGGACTTTAGGCGAGTCTGCTATCGAAGCGGTTAAGGTTCAGGCTGTGGCGGCCCGCACTTACGCCTATAAAAGAATGGCGGCAAATCAAAGGAATATATTTGATTTGGTCTCAACAGTAGCGGATCAGGTTTACGCGGGAGCCAAAGTCGAATACGCGGTCTCTGATTTGGCGATAGAGCAGACTAAAGACATAATAATGGTCTACGGTGACGCGATAGCGGGCGCTTTCTATCACTCCACCTGCGGCGGTAAAACCGCAAATATTGAGGATGTGTGGGGCGGGGCCGCCCGGCCTTATCTGCGCTCAATTGACGATGCAGACTCTTTGGGCAATATCTATTGCAGTCAGTCGCGGGCGTTTACATGGGAGGAGAGCTGGAATGGCGCGCAGCTTGGAAAAATCATGACGCGCTTCTCCACAGACGCTAATATCAGCGCGCCTTTTAAGGGTAATCTGCGCAAGATTGAGGTTAAGGAGCGCTTTGCATGCGGCAGAGTTAAATCATGCTCCATTGTGTCAAGCAGCGGTACTTTTTCGGCAGGCGGAGACAGGGTGCGCTTTCTTCTTCGCAGAGAGCTTGCCGCAAATCCGATACTGCGCTCTTCAAACTTCGAGGTTCAAACTGCCGCCGGCGGGAGAGTTGTAATAAAGGGGAGAGGCTACGGCCACGGAATAGGGATGTGTCAAACCGGAGCGATAGCCCGCGCAAGAGCGGGACAAAACTTTGAACAGATTTTAAAAGCGTATTACAGCGGTGTGGAACTGCGCACGGTTACGCCGCAATGAAAACTGACAACTGAATATACTTATGTTAATACTACTCCTATTACTTATGCTCTGCATCCTCGTCTCCTGTTTCTTTTCCGGTTCGGAGACGGGGTTTATCTCGTGGAATCCGCTCAAAGTCGCCCACGCGTCGGCTCAGGGCAGCTTCAGCGCCCGCATTGCGATGCGTCTTATGAAACACCGTGAGCGTGTTATTACCACTGTGCTCATCGGCAACAATGTTTGCAACGTAGGAGCGGCGTTCGTATTTATCAAGCTGTTTTCGGAGCTTGACGCCCGTGTATCCTTTAATTTGAGCGCCATCCCGTCGCCGGAGTCTCTATTTCTTACCCCTGTTATGGTTATTTTTAGTGAGATACTGCCTAAGTCGCTCTATCGTATTTATCCATACCGTTTGACAATTAAATCAATTCCGTTTCTCGGTTTTTTCTATCTATTGCTAACGCCGCTTTTTTGGTTTTTTTCGGGAGTTTCAAAAATTTGGAAAAAGAGCGGAGAGCAGGGGAGCGGTGAGTCTTACAGCGCTAAAGTGCGCGAAGATATTATACTTGTAGCGGTAGAGGGAGCAAGGCGGGGGAATATTTTTGAGAGCGCCGACGATATGCTTGAGAATACTTTGGGCATGAAAGGGAAGAGAATCGGCGAGCTCAGCGTGACGCTTGACGAGTGGAGAAAAACTAATGCTGTATATAAAACGACTCAGCCGCTAAGTGAACTTTGTAAAGACGCGCAGACGCAGGGTGATGAGGTTATAGTGTTTGACAAAGAGCATGGCCCGCCCGCAGGCTATGTATCGCTTCAGGACGCGGCTTTTTATTACGCGGCAGACAGCTCAAAACTCTCAAAAGTAGTGCTGGCAGAGCTTGTAAAGCCGCTGCCGCGCTTTAAACACAGCATGGAAGTTCTCTCTTGTCTAAGAAGACTGCCGCCGGATTCTCCGCGTTATTTTGCGGTTTACAATGATGATTCAGCAGTGAAGATTCTTGACAAAATGACACTGTTTGAAGCCGCGTTTGTAAAATCAGAAACTCAAAAATCAGACACATAGTTTTAAATAAGTATTGATTTGTGTCTGCCCTCTGTCAGTTTTTTCTCTAAATTTTGTAAAAAAACTTGATTCTTTCTTTTCGTTAATTTAATTTATATATAATATTTAGATATAACTCTTTATATTGTTATAAAAAATGTTGACGTTTTTTATAAATAATTATAAAATTATAAGCGTGATAGTGATATCTATTTATTGAACGATAACTTGTTGGTTTGACAGTTGAGACAAATGCGGCTGCCGGCCCCGCGCCTTAAGCAGGGGAGGGATAAAACGTGCGTCTTGATAATCACAGTGAGAAAAATTGAAAAATGATAAAACATAGATGGAATGTAGTCCTTGCCGATTCGCGTAACTCAAAAGGTGCGCGTTCGGTGAGAATCCCGCGGTTTATTACGATGTTTTGCATATTAGCCGCGCTTGTCGGCGTGGCGGGTTTTGCGCGCGTAGTTTACTTGGCCTCAAGTTACGGCATAGCGGTGCTCGGCGTATCGGAACAGCGCCGCGAGAACCGCAACCTCAGACAAAAAATTGAAAACTTGGAAAGATTCGTACAGGGTGAAAAAGAGACCATAACCCGTATCGTCAACTACGAAGACAACGCAAGGCTCAAGTACGGCATGGAAGCTATCGACAGCGAGGTGCGTTTGGCCGGTGTGGGCGGTTTGCCTTCGCAGGAAGATATGCTGTTTGCCTCCATGCTTGATCCTGTGATTGTCAGAGCGGAATCGCTGCGTTTGCAGACGGCCGCTCTTTTACGTCAGGCGGAGCTTCAGGAATCAACATTTCTTCAAACCTCAGAAAATGTCAAGAGAATGCACAGCAGGTGGTCTAAGCGCCCCTCAATTTGGCCCGCTCACGGACGCATCACATCTGAATACGGTTTTCGTTTTCACCCCTTTACCGGCCTGAGGCTGATGCACGAAGGGCTCGATATCGCAAATGAGGTTTGGACTCCAATTTACGCCACCGCCGACGGTCAGGTGCAAAATGTAAGCAACTGGACTCATTTCGGCAATTTAGTAAAAATCAGCCATCTTAACGGTGAGTATATCACCTACTACGCTCATCTGCATAAAGCCGCGGTAACTCCCGGGCAGTTTGTTAAAAGAGGCGAGCTCATCGGTTACATGGGCAACAGCGGCAGAAGTACCGGGCCGCATTTGCATTATGAGGTTCATCATAAGGGTCGTCCTATTAATCCTATGGCCTTTATTCTTCCTGCGGATCATATTGTTGATTAATTGAAAATGGATGGATATAGGAGGATATAGGAGGATATAGGAGGATATAGGAGGGGGAAGTATCCCCCTGTCTCCAGCCAAAAATATTGAACAAAAAGACGTTCAATATTTTTGGCTTCCGCCGCCCCCTCTACGGGGAGGCCATGCTATTTGTCGGCCCCCGTAACGCCCCGCTGTATTAGCACCCTTTCAATTTCCCCTCAAGGGGAAACTTTTTAAAACCGGTAAGTCAAAATCAACAACTAAAAAATCAACGTCAAAAGCAACGTCAAAAGCAAAAGCACAATAAAGGGGGTATAGTTTTATAGGTATTTGAATTTTTCTTTTGCGCTGTAGAGTTGTGCTATGCGTACTGAGAGTTTGTCGTCTATTACGGTGATTTCACCTTTGGCCAGCATCTTTTTGCTGATGAATACGTCTACCGGCTCACCGGCCATGCGGTTTAGCTTTACTACCTGTCCCTTTTTCATTTTTAGGAGGTCGCGCACGCTCATACGGGTTTGGCCCAATTGAACCGCTATGGGGATGTTTACGTCAAGAAGCATATTTATTGTATTAGGCATTTTTCTACTCCTTTATTAATTATACATTATACATTGTCTTATAATCAAGTGTCATTGTATATTTGTGTACTGACCGCTTCTTTGCCCACAGCGTAAACATCATTCTGTTGGCGGTGATATACCCAAATAAAAGTGATAGTAAAAGGAGAATTTATGAATAAAATTTTGGTAATGTATTATTCAAAAAACGGCACTACAAAAAAATATGCCCAGTGGATTGCGGAAGAATTAAAAGGTGATTTATATCATATAAATGATATTAAACCGGATATGCTTTTGGGTTATGATGTGTTGATATTGGGCAGTCCGATACTTGCCGGTGCGATAAAAGGATTGAGCATATTCACAAAAAATTACAGCTTGATAAAGGATAAAAAACTTGTTTTTTGCGCGTGCGGAATTGAAGATATGAGCAATGAAGCGGTTACTGATAGAATCAGCGGATATGTAGAAAAAGCAGTTCCCAATGAACTTTTTAAACATTTGAAGCTGTTTTTTCTTAGAGGCGGGTTTGATCATTATAAATTAAACTTTATGTATAGACTGTTTTTTTGGATTGCTAAGAGAAAAATAGATAAAAAACCTGTTGAAAAGTTGACAACTGACGAAAAATTGGTAATAGAAACTTATGGGAAAAATTTAGATTTTACTAATAAAGAAAATATAAAGCCTGTTGTGGATTATTGCAATTAATAAATTGTCTTTTGGTCAAGTACTATTGTATATTTGTCTATAGTGATCAGTACGGCGCGTGGGTTATTCTTACTCGGTTAGGTATTGATAAGTTATATTATTCTGTAATTTGTAAAGGATACGCAATGATCATAGTAACAGGCGGAGCAGGATTTATAGGCAGCGCTTTAGTATCGGCTCTCAACAAGCGCGGGATTGACAATATCATTATAGTTGACAGGCTGCATTGCGCTGACAAATGGAAAAATCTCGCGGCGCTCAGGTTTAAAGATTATTTAGACAAAGAAGATTTCATCGACAGGCTTGAGAATGGGATATTTAACTCGTTGGTTGACGCTGTTATTCATCTTGGGGCGTGCTCGTCCACAACTGAAAAAAATGCCGATTACTTAATTGAGAATAATTACCGTTATACCTGCCGCCTTGCCAAATGGTGGAAGCGGGAGAGGGAACAGGGTGAAAATGTACGGTTTATTTACGCGTCAAGCGCGGCTACTTACGGTGACGGGGCGTTAGGATATGTTGATGATGAGAGCTCGATAGAAAACTTGCGTCCTTTAAATATGTATGGATATTCAAAGCAGCTGTTTGATCTCTACGCCAAAAGACACGGATTGCTTAAAAATATAGTCGGACTGAAATATTTCAATGTATTTGGGCCTAATGAAGAGCATAAAGGCGATATGCGCAGTGTAGTGAGCAAAGTTTTTGAAAGGGCGCGTGATGAGGGGAAAATTACGCTTTTCAAATCAGAACACCCAAATTACGGCGACGGAGAGCAGAAACGTGATTTCATATATGTAA
>Ga0123353_10001342_pt1 | contig 30190 bp, 14 predicted proteins | sample TergutLab28metaG_3_FD_92763 | JGI IMG/M metagenome (GOLD analysis project Ga0123353, IMG submission 92763) | Labiotermes labralis P3 segment gut microbial communities from Petit-Saut dam, French Guiana - Lab288 P3 | ecosystem: Host-associated > Arthropoda: Insects > Digestive system > Gut ...
TGTGGCTGGGTTGGGGTAGTATCCGTGTAGCAGGCTGAAGCACAACTTGTGAGGATAACGGTCGGTAGACCGTTGTACATTGTTCGGTAAACATAGCTTTTTCATAAAAAGGAGGATACTTATAGCAAGACCTGCCACTGAAGCTACTACCGAAACGACAGTTAAAATCGTCTGGTGAGCAAAGGTTTTCCATGGCTCCTGTATCTGTGTTTATCCTTGACTTTTAAACTCGTCATTAACAACTCAAACGAAAATGCAGAAATCCGAATGGTGCAAGTTAAGGACTCTACGCACATGACATGTGGTTTATTTCAAAGTACTGCTGTTCTCGTCATTACTTCCTCTACGCAGTAAAATGGTTTTCCATTTTTTTATCTGCAACAGGGTCGTAAAGTATATACTGTTCTGTCTTTAATGCCTAATTTATGACTAGTTATGCTGCTTTATTTATATTATTATCCCTGTCATTACCATACGCATTACACCTCCGTTGTTTGTGGGTCAACCTTATATTCTAAACAAGGTATCGGGCTGAAAATATTTTCAAATCGAACATGTCACCACCATCTTCTTTTATTTTAATAACAGAAATTTTTATTTGCTTTCTTTCTTTTTGCATCAACTACTACGTAAAATCCTGCATCATTAACATCCAACACAACTGGATAGTGGATTAACTGCTTAACGACTTAGTCACAAGACGATCAACCAGTCCATTTTGGTGTCGAGCCCTTCCTGGCTTTCATGACCAGTCTTGGGTCGCCCTCTCTTACAAGAGTGAGGGTCTGTTAGATTGTCGTTTCAGTCACAGTGTTTGTCGGCTTCGCATGTTAACATACATACAAATTCTGTAAGACTCAGAACTATGCACAGTACACAATAAATGCATGGCCTCCCATCTCAGTCCAGGCCCTGTAGCTACCTAGCGCTACAACGGCAGCCTGACCGCCGCCCAAGTTGAGCACACCTATATTTTGTGTAGTGGACTTCGCTTTGTCCAGTGTTGCGAACATCTGCATCATCATGATTGCATGCGACTTTGTTTGCTGCCTGCATAATTTTATGACAAAGTCAAATGTACGAAATATGGACGATACATGAAACTCGCGAGTCGGTGTGCTCCTTGGAAATGTGCCCATTGTGTTGCAGCCGCTGCAGTCCTAGAACATGGGCGTCGCCCGCAAACACCCAGGAGGGACAGACATGTCATCATAGAACTCGTGATCGTTCTACGGATGGTTAATTTAACGTTAGCGTTTTATCGTTCACTTTTGAATAGGAAGTAGGCGCTACAGACGTTCTGAAGGACTCTACTTGAATGGTTTGTGTAGATTCTCCCTGTACTCCTACCAAACGTTACACCGAGATATTTCACATTGTTTACAAAGGAAATACTCCGTATCAGAGGACCGTGCATCGTGGTGTGTTCTTATAATGAAAGCCAACGAGATGCACTACTTGTCAGATTTATTTGCTAAAGTGCTCTACATGTTTCGGACAAGTCCACTGTCCATCATCAGGAGTATCTCAACACTGCATACACGCAATACGTATTTGTCATGCTAGTTCTGTTTGCGTCTGTTAGCGTGGACAGGATCCTGACCACGCTAACAGACGCCAACAGAACTAGCACGACAAATACCTAGTGCGTGTATGCAGTGTTGAGATATTCCTGATGGACAGTGGACTTGTCCGAAACATGTAGAATACTTCATCAAATAAATCTGAGAAACAGTGCATCTCGTTGGCTTTCATTGTAAGAAATATTCCGTCCTTTCCCTTTAAGATGAGACACAGCCAGTCCGTGTCCACGACAGAAACAGAGGAAAGATAATCTCGTATGTGTTTTCCACATTTAAATGAAGAATTTCTTTTTTGCTTTGGTGTATTTGGAGAGCAACCAACAAACTTAGCATCCGTTCTGGCTTGAAACAAAAACCAAACATGACTACAACTAATTGCCTGCTTATAGTCTTCTACAATACAATGTTCTGACCATAGTAATTCTCATGTCATGTTGATTGGACTCAGATTAACCAGTGTGTATGTGTGTGCGGGCGTACGTGCGTGTGTGGGCGCAAGCGCCACGCGCGGCCCTCGTTTATGTGACGTTGTCCAACTGTCCGACTATTTACGGAAAATAAGACACATACAAAAATTACCATCCGTTCAACGGAATATTCTGACGTCAGAATTAATAACAAAGTTGGTACCGCATGCCGCTACTGACGCTTAAGAGACCAAGTCTGAGATCGATACACAGTTCCCTTAGTAATCTACTACAGACCATGGCACAGTTTTTGTATACATACACCAGTACAACTTGTTTGGTGCTGAACAACAGAAACACAGCTACATTGCTATGTCACGCTTCTCTAAATGCTGACCTTCTGTCATTCCACTTAACAAAGAGATAACACTCACTGTGCCACTTCCGACAAGTAGTCAAATTCCGGTCATATACAATTATCTAGCATAAAAGCCATTCCACAAATTCAGCGCTTACATCACTCGTTATTTAAGCTCGAACCGTGTTGGAATGTTCCTACTAACTTCATGACATCCCAACTGCCTTAAGCAGGAATTTCCATAAAACATATTTTTGAAATTTGAGCTTTCTAAAGAAGTTTGTACAAACACACTTTCTAATCAATATAACGAAGCCTAGTACGTTTTATGACAGTGATGGATTTTATGGCCATCATCAATTCATTTGGTGAAACTTACCAAAGTATTTCAGGTATACACGCCCATAGTGAGAAAGCTTTTAACGTGTGTACAGTATGTGCTATTAACAACGCCTTCAGTAAATTTTAATATGAAATTTACAGAGTAAGAGCTCTTCTCCCTTGAAGAACGAGGCATTCGTGACACATATCTATTAAATTATAAGACGTCACATCCAAGAAGACAGTAAGCTGCGGACTCACCAACACGAGAATCTCAAATCTCACGGTGTTGATAAGTTTTCTTTTCTCCACTATTAATGAAATACGAATGAGGCTCTTTATTTTTACTTTCAATGTCCATACGAGATTAGTCAAGCAGTAATTCGGAAAAAATTAAAAAATCAGTTGCGCACTTTTACGACAGCCGATCGCCAGGCAGTATCAGACTGACTACACATAACAGAATTACGTCGAATTACCGAGAGGGAATGGAAAGCGGTGAACCATGTAACTCAAATTCAGCAAGAAACGGAACCATTACCCGACTGTGGGACCCGCAATGATTCTCATACTGGAATTGTACTGCAGGGCGAGAAAGATCGGCTGCACGCAAGGAATCGTTAATAGCAGCACAGCTTAAACAACTGGCATTTATTACGACGGTGCCCTACTTGCGTTTGTTTTTACAGAGTCTTTACAATCAACAACTCTTGGCCGATGACGCCAATCCGCGGCTCCGACGCACGATATTCGTCACTCAGTAAAGCTTTCTACAAAATAACGAGTATTCATTTTTGAACTACAGCGACCGTAAAGCAAGAAAACTGACTACTGACCTGCGAGCATACGGGCTCTTTGAAACGATGGTCACCTCTGCACTATGTTAATTAGCATTACGCAAATTTTTCTTACGGCGAGACGCTTTTAACGCTCCGACGTGGTCCATGTAGCCGAGTTTAACGCGTGTAAAGGACAAGATGGAAGTCCAAGAAGAGATATTCAATTTGAAAATAATATATTCCGAGAATATGGACACAGTAAAAGAAAACTGCCATTCTTATCGAAATTGACACTTTTCTTCCTCTTGGAGAGTCGATGAGATATAAAAACTGAAACACCAGGATATGAAGGCTTTAAGAAGTCAAAGACTGAAGAGGTTGATTTAAACAGACAAAATACAGAGGTACTGGATGAAGTTTAGAAAAAGATAAAACTGTTCCTGCGCCTAAGCAGTCAAGACCTCGATATCAGACGTAGATCAATAGTCACTCAAGGCTGCTTTATTCCCAAGGTGGGTGACGGGCTGTGCCTCAGAGCCAATCTGAACGGGGTGAAGAGAAAAGTTACCGCCTCCGCCGGTAATCCAATTCGACATTAGACAGTACAAACATACTCGCCGAAGCACGAGACGAATAAACGCATGGCATTAATGGCGACGACTACACAAAAGAAAATGTAAAAGTGACATGCAAAGAGCAGTAGAGTAAAGCAATAACGTGCTTGTAAAGAATGGTGTTACGAGATACGAGCCTCTCCCATCATCATCATCAGCAGGAGCAGTAACAACATGGTGTAAGCCACTCCCAAGTTTGTTTCTCTCCAAGGGTGTTGTCTGTCAGTCTTTCCCTTTATAGACACGCGTTTCTTCTGTCCGTCGGAATGTACACGTACAGTCACTTGGCGGTGAGTATATCGTCCTCTATTAATAAAAGTTGTGGCCTCCTGCAAGTTTAATCCGTAACAATTCCAAGTGAATTACACACAATTCGTGATAGGAACCTCTGACTATAATAGGAACCTCTGACTAAACACAATAAAAATACAGAAGCCGTCGGGGTCTCACGACGAGACAGAAAGGGTAACGCTGTGACGAAGAACAGGGAGGAAAAATAGATGACTTTCGCAAAAATTTTACGCGAGGCACACGACTGTATTATAAGTTGTCTATAATTTAACTTCATGTTATAATAACCCTTTAGAAAGCAACTTTATAAAATCAGAAGTTTCCAACAATTAATATTTTTTACAGCAATTAGTCTTCGTTAAACATCAACAATACCCTCAACTCTCTCTTGTACGACCACCCAGACGTTACCTATGAATACTGTATAGGTTGCACATAAAATGTTACCATGAGATAACCTTATTTAGCAACTTAACCTTCATCGGGGGCCTAGTTTGAATGTCTCAAGGCCAGTGCTTATTAACACATTAATCAACACCGTATACAATGCGAGTGTTTACCAGATGAGTCATGACATTGTAAATGGACGCCTATATTATATCTATGTCGCCACACAGGACATGAAGCACGACGGGAGCAGAACTTCATCTATATTCTGCACTCAATATGCATAGCAATGACACACCGGTTGCTTACAGTAACACCACAGTAAGTTCACGAGCTGAAGATTCAACCGTTATTAATCCTGACACACTGTGACCACGCTTGGAAATGTTCCTGTGTGCCTACAGATACATATCAGCAGTTAACCACAATACCTGCAAGTGCAAGCAACGGAATCGTGTCCTTCTTGCTGTCGATTCATAATCATACTGACATAACATAGTAGTGTTTCTACAAAATTAGTAAAAAGAAGGTAGTGTTAGAATGCATTTAATGCAACCCTGACCTCTACACATGAAATACCAGCTATATTAGTCTGTGATATGCCAAATAACTATTAACTCTATCAAAAGAACGCCTAAAAATATAATATAAACTAAATTAAACTTCCACACACACAGACAAGGTCTGAAATATAACAGGCTTCTTGCAATAACACATGGCTTTGCAAGTCTAAAACTGCAAGGTCGGCGATGGATTGCAGCCTCCACTTTACAAAGTTTTCTTTACACATTTATCGACAGGACAGACACAAATGCCTTTCTTTTTGTCATTAATCGGAAGTCAGAATTTTTCGGTTCAGCTATGGGGCCAAACTTATAAATAACTCTTATGACAGAGAGTAAGATTAAAATAAACTCAAGCGTAGGATAGCTCGTGGGAGGTTCCATTTGTGATGCGGAAGACAGCAATGTATGGGCGTCAGGAAAGCTACATTCGGACTTACGATGAATACACATTGGTGCGCAACGAAAGATCTGTACTTTGACGCATATAAATACACCCATGTTTCATACAGCGAAACCTCTTTTCATCTCATCGTTTAACGCTTAACAAAAAATAAGAAGAAAAAATCCTTCTTCGGCAGCTGAGAGATGCCGCAGCTATTCAATAACCCGCAGCAGCTGATGAAACCCAACGTTACATTGTCGTCTTAAGAACACGCCAGTGAGCGAAATAAATCCATTCCACATTCACCATGCTTTTAAGATCCATTTTATTAATATATTTTAATCTAGGAGTAGATCTTCAAAGCGCTCTGTTTCCTTCAACCTTTCCAACCAAAACTTTCTATGCGTGCTCCCCCCCCCCCTTTCCCCAACAAGTTCAAAGTTGAAATAAATTAAGCCTTATTATCTTATGACGTGCGCATTCATAAATTCTCGACAGGTTTCCTGTTTTCTACGGCGAAATCAAAGAGGCTACGGTCAGGCCTACACTTGTATCTCCGTGTCATGTCAAGAACAACAGGAGGCTATGAACTAACCAATGGGAGGAAGAGTCGTCGTCACGTTCCGGCAGTCCTTATTTCTGGGGAAACGAGCCAGTTGCGTACATAAAGGAGAGTGGCTGGACAACAGATTGAGGGAAAGAATAGCAGCATTCCTACCAGGAATTAGGCCTTAACCCGATCATCCACACCTAACGGATTATACCCATTTCTCGCTAATCCTTCCTGGAGCATACCGAAGTAACGAATTGAAATACCATGACTCACTTCTATTACATTCTTGCATTATGATTTCAAAGCACAGTTTTATCATTCTTTCTTATTCTGAATATTACTGTTATGTCAGAAGGGCGGTGCACCGAACGACACTCAAGTAGTCACATCTACGAAGGTGACAAAATCTCGCACAGGTGTGTACTTATTTGCATCTGAGAATCGAATCCGTGTCAGTCTCCGGCTGCATCAGCGAACTTCTTATTACGGCCTGTGCTTAAAAAAACTGCATTACAGCGAATGAAGTGAAAAGAGAGACTCAAAGTAATATGGTATCAACAGAGACTGCGTCGGGAAATATTGCTTGAATGTAGAAGACGGGCTTTCTACTTATGACAATTGGGTTTTTCACACAGTACCAAAAAGAATATTGCATAAAACACTGAAAAAAAAATTGCAACCGAATGAACAGAACTGGTTACAACGATGGCAAAAAGTGTATTAATAAGAATAGAAGAGATTAGAAAATTAAAAGTTGCAGACGGACAACACAAAGAAAACAAGCGTTTGACAGAGAAAGAATAACAAAGAAACCAAAATTAAACTTCCACCTTAATTCGACACAGCACAGAAATAAAGGCAACAGAAATACAAGCAATGAAAGAATAAGTAAAGACTGTTCCTGTCCATGCCACAGAAGTTATATGCAGGACTGGAGATCCAGTTCCACTAATTCTTAAACTAGGCAACTGACACAATAAGTGACAGCTCGTAGCCTAGAAATTACACCGTTTATGCTAACCCGTCGCCACAGGCACTGGAAAGCTTTGCAAGTCCGGTAAGAGCGGTCTGTGTTTAAGATCAAAAATTAATTCCAACTATCTCGTCTTGAGGTTGAGTTAAGCGATAACACAATTGTTATGAAGTCCCTTTTACCTTTAAAATGAGTCAGCAGTGTAGAGATTAGTTGAACAATAAGACAGAGGTGGTTCAGTTCATTCTGTATGCGCCAGTACAAAGGCGTCTGAACGGTATATCCATGAACCTGAAAGTTCGGAAAGAGGTTTCACTCCGCCCGTAAACTTGCAATTTGTGCTGCTTACGTAGTTTTCCTCAGCAAGTTGAGGGCACATGCCGGAATGTGCCTTAAAAGCAACAGTATGCCTCCGGTTTACACTCAAATTACCTACTTTGTATATGAATCTTGGACTGTCCCTTGAGGTTTTCTCTGTTCCTTCCAGGACAGTGTCACGACACTGTTTTTGTTATGAATACTTTATTCTTTCTCCCTGCTGATTTATCATATTTACTCAATCAAAGACAAATCACTGCATGCTCCACAAGTTCGGTAGGTAATGCTTCATCCCTCAATCCAGGACAAGCATAAGTTTTGGAATATATAATGGCGTAGTATTATAAAGCTCTAGCTTCTAACAAAGTTGCATTCTGGATCGAGTTAGTTATTTTTCCATTCTTTACTGCGGAGAATTCGCACTTAATGTTGCAATTTCAGATATTCTAAATCAGCAATGCTGAAGTGTATCTACCAGCCATTTTCATAACTGACAAAAAAACGTGCATATAGAAACTGTTAAATCGCGTTCCATTCCAATCTCTAAATATCGTTTTTTCTTCAGAAATCATGTTGATAAATATTTGTATACATTAGTTAACTGAGGCTTCTTAAAAGACTCCTCCATCACCTGCATCGAAGAGCGATTTACAACTGAGTGCCAGCAAGCCCGCCTTCCGTGTTTCACTTTCACTTATTACGGCAAAAACGAAGTATTTGTTCGTCTTGTAGCGGCGGCAAATGTTTGCTTTAAAATCAATATTCTGGACCATAAACGTAAGCCGAAGACGCAGTGGTAGATGCAGTCTTCGAAAGTTTAAGCAGGCCAGCCGGACTCAGTGCAATGCGGGTTTAATTTATCTGAAAGTTTGACAAACACAGATAAAGCTACTTATTTTTACAGATGATGTATAAACTTAAAAAAGATTCCTCAAAATAGTTACGGCTTTAAAACCTCGAGACAGATAAAGTGGCCGCGGGCCAGCTGGCAAAGAGGCATTCTGGAAACACTGGAGATAGTGATTTTCAAGAAGAAAAAAATAGGGCAGACGGACGGTGATATATAAACCAAATACAATGACAACATTACACATCGAGGAAACAAAAATCACAAGTATGAAGTTTTATAAAACATTTTCTTCATACAACGCATGCAACACGGGCTTAACTGCCCTTAACAAAGGGTCCTTCAATTGCCACACTGCCCATCTTGCTTATGTACTCATTACTATTCGGCATCTCACGACACATCGTAGTATTTTAACTGCATTGTGAACATGCACCTACATACTTACTGTATTAACACAATAAACTTCGGACCACGTATCCAAGTATTCATAAATGAAGCTAAATTCATACAGCCGGAAAACTACTTATTATTATCGTTTGTTCCGTCTTCGGGTGTTACTTAGTTCACCTAAATTATAATTTGACGTTTTACGAAAGTAATTGTGAATACTGTCAAAAATCATTCTTAAACCTAAGAAATCTGCTGGGAAAACCTAACATACCCCAAGAAATGCTGCCTTTAGGGTGGTGCTGGAGACGCATTCCATCCATGTTTGGACATTTCAAACTCTTGTGCAGCGTCTTAGGCACACATAGGTTGTGGCACGACTGTTGGCAATACTGTCACTTGTTCCATACCCCACTGCTGGTAACTTCATAATATAATTTAGGATATGTCATGATTTCACGGTAACACAAAATTTCAATATTATCCTTATCAGGGACACCTACATCAGAGATAAAACGGTTTACGTGTTGTGAACTAATGTAATATCATATCTAGTGTGCTATATCTCTTTACTAGATATCAGTGTGACGTCCTGGCAAATTTAACACCCTCGCCTTCCGCAACACCTTTGGAGTATATTTATGCAATGGGACTGACACTCTTATTACGTACTTTGTCAAAAAGATTTCCCGCTGCATATGCTTAGCTACACATCATGTCTGGTTATGTATTTCACTGATAATAAAATCATGCAACCTGACGTACTATACTGTAAGATTTCCTTATCAGGCTATATTTTCTTCATATACCTGAGAATGAGTGCACCATTAAGCATGAATCTCCCGTAGTTGAATACATCAGCAATCTGAACCTGTGTAGATTCGATATAGAGATCTCAGTTCCCGGAAATAACCGTCTTTGTTTAAAACATGCGTTCCACACAAATCTGTACACTTCAGATTTGAATAAATCATGGGTGTGCCGACCAAGGAATGACTTCTGTTTGCAAGCCAGACTTTTATCTTCTTCTGATCTTACTAGTTTCAAAGGCAAATGGTCTTGTCTCGCACACTTCATTGTGTGTAGTTACAACACGGCTCTATGAAGTTCTGATATACTGTGGTTCCAGCAAGTTAAAAAAAACGCTTTTGCAATGTGCATTTAAAGCTCCTAAAATACCTCACCCGCACTCACTCCTGCAGATTGTTTTCCCTTCTACTTTCGAAAAACATAAAGGAGGATATCCTGTTGTTCGTATATGCAGAACTCTTCAGACCGTGTTACTATTCCAAACGAACAAAGCGGTGGATGGTCGACGTCAAGCCCCCGTCGCTTTACCCCAGGAAACAGACCCGGTAACCATGCACAGGGTGGTGGCCCTCGGCCCGGTATGGATTGGTGCGGAAAATCTGACCCCCACCATGGTTCGAACCCCGGACGTTCCAGGCCGTAGCGAGTCGCTATACAAAAGCGTAAATGGCACACATGTTTATCGCTCTGTTAAATTTCTGACGTGCTACTTTGTTGTTGTTGTTGTTGTTGTTGTTGTAGCTGCTGCTGTTGTTGTTGTTGTTGTTGTTGTTGTTGTTGTAGCTGCTGTTGTTGTTGTTGTTGTTGTTGTTGTTGTTGTTGTTGCTTTCGTCGTCGTCGTCATTGACAAGCAAACTATCAGAAACTGAGTACCCACCTTTTGTCTTGCTCAGCTGGCGTCTCCCACTGACAGGACACAAATTCGTCTTCGCTGTTAAGCTTCACAAAAAATACCCAATAAAGAAAATGCTCCAGTGACATTCGTCATGCAGCCTTCCGTTCATATTTTTACTTCTTCGTCTGCCATAAAAAATAGACTAAATAAAAACCGTAATTTTTCAGCCTAAGATACTACATCTATGGCTTTTGGCACACAGAACTTTAATATACGTCATAAACTATTTCAAAATACAGTATCGAAAAGAATATTACGACTCGGAAAAGTGCACGAAAGGAAAGCAGTAATGCTAACCACTAATATACAAACCACATCCTAAATTGTATTATAGGAAGTGGCCAAATAACCGCTTATCAGTTGCGGAGTTTGTGTAACTGAGCACAGCATTCTGAAAGGAGCATCTGTCTATAGAACAGGATGCATCGTCGACTAACTGGAATCAGAAGTCACAAGAATTTGTTCCAGCGGCGAAAGGCGAAAGAAAATGATACTGAATTGAATGTAATGGAAATGAATAAATTAGTACTGTATTTTACCGACGTCATGAACTTAGGATCAAATGGAATGTCGTTACGTTAGGCCGTGTTATGAGCGAGGTAAGCCACTGTAGCAGGGGTAAATAATTATTTTCATTCCCGCGACGGATGTTGCTTTTTAGACAATACTACGTGCATCGCATACTATGCTCGAATGCGTTTTGTTTCATTCGTCGCCATTCATTACTTACTTACTTACTCACTCTATGGAGCAGAGTCCTACTTCATAAGCTAACACGCTCTCAGGTAGTCAAGGATTCCCCGCATTTTACGGAACCAGAGGGTTCATTACCGCGTTTACAAGTGCCCGCCAAATGTCCCTATCCTGAGCCAGATCAATCCAGTCCATGGGCCCTATCCCGCTGCCTGAAAAACCATTTTAATATTATCCTCCCGTCTATGCCTGGGTCTTCCAAGTGGTCTCGTTCGTTCAGGTTTCCCCACTAATACCCTGTATGCACCTCTCCTCTCCCCCATACGTGCTATATGCCCCGCTCATCTCAATCTTCTCGATTTGATCACTCGAATAATATATGGTGAGGAGCAGAGATGAGTAAGCCCCTCATTATGCTGTTTTCTCCACTCCCCTCATACCTCGTTCCTTTTAGCCCCAAATATTCTGCTCAGCACCCTCTTCTCAAACACCCTCAGTTTACGTTCCTCCCTCAATGTGAGCGACCACGTTTCACACTCTTACAAAATAAAAGGCAAAATTATTGATCTCTTATATCTTAATCTTTAAGTGTTTGGATAGAAAACTGGAAGACAAAAGATTCTGTACCGAATGATAACAAGCATTCCCTGACTTCAATTTCCCCTGAATTTCTTCCTGAATAGAATTTTGATTTGTTAAGGTTGTTCCCAAATATCTGAACTCTTCAAACCTCGCAAAGGAACTATTATCAGTCATCATACTGTGAGTTCGCCCTGCATTCTGATCTCAGGACATGACCATGTACTTAGTTTTATCAGCATTAACTTCTAGTCCAATCTCCTTCCTTGCAACTACTAAAGCGTCTTTGTTGTTCTCTAGTGTATGTACGTGTCCGCAGAATACATTAACATCATCAGCATGAACCAAAAGATGATATGTACCATTTAATTTCAAGCTATCCTGTTTTACCTGAACCCTGAACTCTGAAGCAAAGTTTGAAAGGCAATGGCGATAAAGCATCTCCTTGTTTCAAAACACTCTTAATAAGAAACACGTCCGACAAATGTTTGCCTACTCGGAATATGATAAAGGTTTCATTCAGACAAAACTGTATGAGCCTCACCCGTTTCAATGGGACATCAAACTCAATGAGAATATTGTACAAACCTCCCTCCTAACTGAATCATAGATTTTCTTGAAGTATATAAATAGATGATACAGCTTCATTGTATTCCCATTTTTTCTCGAGTATTTGACGGATGCACAATATATGATTAGTAGTTGACCTGTTTTGTCGAAATACACATTGATTATCCCCAATAATTTCCTCCGAATAACGAGTTAACCTTGACAGCAGGATGTTGGATACAATGTGTTTGTGTATTTGACAAAAGTGAAATGCCTCCATAATGACTACAGTCTGTTTTATCACCCTTCTTTTAAATAGGTAAACTAATCGATTCCTTCCACTCTTCAGGAAATACCTTCTTATTCCAAATAGAATTAGTAAGTTTAGTGATCTCAGAGCGGATTTTTCTACCCCTTGCTTTAATCAATTCTGCTGGAATTTGATCAATACCCGGTGATTTGTGTCTTTTTAGCTTTTCAATAGCTACCTCAACCTCAAAGGCACTCGGCTCAGTCACTAGTTGTTCTGCGGTACGTATTTCTGTCTGCCTATCATCATTAACCTCATGTGCATTGAACAGCTGAGAGAAACAATTCTTCCTCCTAGCCAAAATTCTGTTGGAGTCTAAAACCAGATCACCCTTCCCATCCTTTATTATATTTGTTCTAGGCTGGTAACCCTTCTTAAAGTCACCGATGACCATATGCAAGTCTCTGATATTCTTGTTCTTACTGTTTGTTTCGAGTTGATTAATTTTAGCTTTCTGATATTTCTTCGTCTGTTCATGAAATGTCTACTACCTTCACATTTTATTTAGTTCAGATTATCTACATTACTTTGGTTTGGTTCCTGTAACTACTCAATTTTAGCCTGCTTCCTTTGACCTAAAAATCGTGAACATTCCAAAATTTATGCTGCTTTTCACATAGACCTCGACACTCTTTAGCTGAGGTTTTGATATTCTCTTTAATGTTCTCCCAAGCCCTATTTATATCCTCTCTATCAATTAGTTATCCACATCTGCAAACCTGTTTGAGATCTTGATCTGGTACTGTTTACTAACCTTCAGCTCATTTAGCTTCCTGAGATTATATCTCTCCACATCAACAACCGTGCTGCTTGTTTAATTACTGTCAATCTTTTTCTAACTTCTGCAAATACAAGATGATGATCAGTATCACAGTCGTCTGAAAGATCGAAGATGGAGTATACTCGAATGTATCTCCTAATTGTCAATAGGTGATAAATCTGGTTGTGGGTCTTCCCATCGGGAATGATCCAGTGTATGTGTGAATGTTTCGGTGCGGGAACATCGTGCTCTTAAAAACTTGTTTTTATTGGCAACGTTTACTATTCTAACGCCATTATCAATACTATCCCGATGTAGACTCTCATTCCCAATTTTAGGTTTGAAAATATCCTCTCTCCCCACTTTTTCATTACAATCACCTAACAGAATTTTCACGTGATACTTAGGAAAATGATCGAAAACCTGCTCTAATTCCTTATAAAGCTGTCTTTAAATCATCACTTTTCTCCTCAATTGGTGCATGCACATTCAAAACAATGATATTACACTAGTGACCTCTCATAACTACATACGACACCATTAACAAACACTACCCTCTAAATGTTCAAAGAAAATGACATAGCTGTAGCGATACATATGATTATAAAACAGATTTTATAATCTCATGTATTCCTACAGCTATAAAATTTCCTTTTTAGATTTTCTGTTACATAAGGCCTGGTGGCTGCTTTATTCAGCCGAAACATGTAGCTACTTTGGATTTACTATTTAAAAAGTTCTGTATCAACGGATTACGTCCTTAGTATTGCGTATTATACAAACACGACAGAGATGTCACGCCTGAAGATAGACAAATACATTCTGAATAAATAACTATGTTTAGGCCTTGCTGTCTAACAGTTGTGAATTCACTATAGGCTATTCCACGAAATTTTTCAACTTGTCGTCCGATCACTCCACGCTATAGACCTAATCAAGATTAGGCTCCCTTGGCTTAAATTCTGCATTTCCTCTTCTTTCCCCCATCCTTCAGCCTCACACCCTCCAACCCGCCACTTTACTTCTGCCGCTAAGCCATTAGCTACTACTACTACAACAACAGCGTTTACTTTTATGACGTAGTATCACCAAAATACAGTGCTGGGAGGCTACAAAATCCTCCCACAGCATTAGCACAGAGTGTTTGCATACACCGTAAACCGAACGATTCGTATGCAGACCAGATATTTTGTCACTGCTGTTATGCAAAGTAATGTGAGAATTTCAAACTTTTCGCCGTGCATTTGGTTATGAAATCGTGTAAGCAGATTTTTTCCGTGGCGCAACAGTCCAACTCAGGTCTAGGCCGCCTCATTGTTGCGGTTTCTAGATCACACACAGACACAAACACACACACACCCTGATGGACTCCTCCGAACGAGTGATCAGCCCATCGCAGAAGCCGCTACCAATATAACACACAACAAACACAAGAGACAAGCATCCATGCCCTCATTGAGATTCGAACCCGCAATCCCATCAAACAAGCGGCCGCCCACCTAAGGCTTTGATCGCACGGCCATCAGGATCGGAAATTAAATTCTTACGTAATTAAAAAGTGACAAGCAAATCATGGATTTGATGCTACGCTATATATTACGCTTAACAAAAACAACTGACCTCTGTACACTACTAATAACAGAAATGTCTCTGGCCACTCAAAGATTGGGTTCACTCTTTAAAATCTTGCTAGATGTATATATATATATATGTGTGTGTGTGTGTGTGTGTGTGTGCCTCTAACACACACATGTGTGTGTGTATGGGGGGATGTGGGTGGGTGGACAGGTAGGGGCGCTTGCGTACATTTAACTAAGCCATATTCTCTCCCTTGTCTGCATAAGGATTTTGAATATCACTGCAACACAAGACACTAATCCTCTTACAGGACTTCAGTAGAAATGAACAGTGCTAAATGAGTTCATACGTAACTGAGTTTTTGAGCGCATGTTTAGCTCTGATAAATCCAATATATTCGTTGTTTCAGACGACATACATGTTTCTGGCTTAAGCTCAATCAAAGTTATTCAACACAAGGTCATGAAAACCTTCTTTAAATTAATGCATTCACTTCTTTTCAAGCAACAATGCGCACTTCGCTGACATGAACAGCAGTCGTTCCTCCACAACATACGCGATTGGCATATTCCCTAAATAAAATCACCCAACACCCCTCACATCAACACGAAACCAAAAGGAATTAAAGCCTTAAGGGAATCAAAATAAGCGACCGGGCTCTGCAGAGCACCTTTAAAATCAACAAAAGAATCTTACCATATTTTGAAGACACCCACTTTAATCTCGCATTCTCTTACCCATACACATTAAAAGGAGGAACATGGAACAAGTCCTTAACAGAAGTACCGCATCAAAGACGCCACAGAATGTTAATAAATTATTTTAATATATTATTGAATGTATATGTAACAAAGTTTTCGCCAATAACAACAAAAACCCACTTAAACAACTTAAGAATGAGACCTCAGGCATTTTAATCAATCTTGTTTACTACATAAGTGCTTCTTTCAAGCAAATTTCTAGAATGTGCCTGATGATGGCTTGTGAATAAATGGAAACCTGTAGCACCCTCGACATTAATATTTTCCAACTACAACTGTGACTGACGGTCCTTTCATGCCTCTACTTTTTTACGCATCACAATAAAATGTCTTACCCCAAGATTGCCCTAATAATGCAAAGATTACACACATTAATTACATGTTCTGAATAACAGCTTATGTTCTGTTTTATTCAATACGACATGTTTCAGCATATCTTCTGGTCATCTTCAGGCAGCTGACTTAAGACTGCATAAAAGGAACTGTTAGGCAGGGACCTCTTCTTCACATCTAAAGTGTACGGAATAGTTAATAAAATATTATTCTCAACAATGGAATAATAATAATATGATTAAAATAAATCAAAACAAGCATATTTAACTGCATTGTTGGGAATAATATTTTATCAATGGATACTGTACATAAAAATTGTGAACAAAAGGCCTGTACCTAACAGTTCCTTTTATGCAATTGTAAATCAACTGCCTGATGATGGCCAGAAGATGGGCTGAAACATGTCCTAGTGAATAAAATGGAATAAAGGCTATTGCTTCAAATTGTGTTGTTCGAAACACAGAATTAATTTCGTTCAATGAAACACAACGGAGTGACAACACCTAAGGCTACACATACGTTTCAAATGCGCTATTTACATCAGTCCCATAATACATCGTAAAACAACGAATGCACTTTGCTAAAACGTCTTTTATTTCACATTGCTAATCACCAACATGTTGCGGTCTTACTCGTGACCATCATCAGGGTGTCTCAAAGAATACTAATAAAATATACAACAAACTGTACACCCTTGTGATGGTCACGAATACGACCGAAACATGTTGGTGATAAGCAACATGTAATAAAAAACATTTTACCAAAGTGCGATCGTTGGTTTACTGTATGTTGTAATCTAATGCACGGGTATGGACCACGTTCAACAGTCCTATACTTCACTGGCCTTCGTGTTCACTGCAACATATAATCTAACCTACCACACACTGCACAGTGCAAAAAAATACGTTTCCTAATACTTCGTTAAATACGTACCATACGGAAAAATTAGTTGCAAATAAAAGCCCACTATGTCGTAAAGTGATCTAAATTTAATGAAATCATTCACACACCTTTACAATAATCTTTTCTGTAAAAAATCGATAAGTTAGACTTAAGCCTCATTCAAGGCAGCTCTGTACTGGATTGACACGAACTGAAATTAAATTCGAGCAGCAACTGCTAGTGTAAACCGCCAACACCTTACCAAATGTTGTCAAAATCCGGTCAATGACGGAAATACGACGTTCGGTACAAGTGTTCACTATGTGCGCCCGTGTTACGAACACATAAAGTGAAAGGGTGTAGTGCAATTTGAAGATGTAAGTTGGAAGGTATAAATTCATAACAGTTATGCACCGACAAACTTTTTAAGTATATCAAGTGTCTTTAAAAAAAAGTTCCAGTAAGCTTCCGTGTACACAAAGGCTATTTCATTCAAGATTATGGGACAAATATCTGGTGCGTGTTAAAATATGTCAATGTGCAGACGGTTCCTAATCAAAAGAGTGAAATAACAATATGAACCGTTACTTGCATATCAGTGAAAACGTTCCCATGATGCTGGCTCCAATTTAAAACTACCTTGTCTACCTTGCCTGTTACAATCACGCCTCCATTCCCAGTAGTTGTCGTTTTACCATTTACCCACAAGAGGTCCTAAGAATTGACATCAATATTCGGCCAAACATGCAAAATAATTTTCCACTGAAACGTTATTTTGGTCGACACTTTTTTCACCCTACAGACCAACTCTGCATAAAGTTCGCTATTCAGATTATTAAAAGACCGCCCTGAGTTCCACGATAAAGGGAAAAAACATGATTTTAAACGTACTGACAGATCTGAAGTCTCTGTGCGGTCTTTCATCCCCGTTTTTATTTCCTAATAAGTTGCGTCCTATAAAATATAAGCAGAATGAAACAGGAGGGGTCTTTATATTGCACACAAAATTGTCTGTCGTCAGAGATACCACTGTCACAGCACAATCCGGATGCAAGGACCACCCTCATCATACATACAAACTTGTTACATTCACCCAACAGCAACAGGATATGGTACTGTCGTCACAGTGATTAGGTGGGTATGGAGTAAGTATTATTTTCCTCGCCTACGAACAAATTATCTCCAGTGTCTCTTTCCTCCTAGAGTGCAGAAGAATGGAGTGACATTAGGAGCCTCCAACTAACACACAGCCTGATCACGCTGTTCGGCGTCCACATTCAATTGCATTATGCTCCTACTTCGGACGGTGCGGTATGATGGATCGATGCGAGAATTTCAAGTTCGTGAAAATGAGAAAAAGAAGTGAGGGATAAAGTGACGAGGAGCTCGTTATTTACAAGGAAGATTAGTCAAAATTACGTATCACTTTGAGGCTTGCATTTGCACGCCTTGTGGTGGTTGTACATGTAATAGAAGGCGCGGTTGTCGCGTTAGGTATTGAAAATGATATCACATGGTGTTGCGCCCAATTTTTGTAGTAGAGATAGGTGGTCGAAGAAAGATAATGCTTCCATTTTCATGGTGGTCTGCCGTGGATTTTGGGGCAGGAGGTTTCTACAAAATTATCTTTATCTTCACAATAACCATCATAATAAACACAAAACACACATACGATAAAATATTCCAATATACAGAATTATGGAGGGCATGCGGTGGCGCAGTTGGTTGAGCTACTGCGCTACAAGCTGGAACTTCGCGGTTTCGATCCCCAGTGTTGTCACTGGAATTTTTCATTGACGTAATCCTTCCGACCGAAAATGGTCCTGGCGTCGACTCAGCCTCTAACACAAATGAGTACCAGGGGGTCAAGGCGGCCGGTGCGTAGGGATGACATCCTTGCCACCTTCATGTGCCGAATGTCTAGAAATTCTGGAAGCCTCAACCTTCTGCAGCCCTAAGGGCCTGTCCAGGCCTGTTAGGGGATTGCTTTTGTACAGAACTATTCAACACGGACATTGGGGGTGGAACTAAATATTCATATAAGGTAAAGAAAGGAAATATGTACGAGCTTACACGTTACGAGAATGTCCTGTAGTTGTAAACAGCAATCTTTTGAACGATGTAGTATCTTTTTAGAAATTTCCCAAAGCGAATGACGTTGCTGACATGTAATTTATAACTCGTCAAAATAATCAAAAATTGCTAGAGAAAACTGAAGCAGTAAACACGCACCGCGTACGCAAGTCAGCCTCCTGCCAGACCCCCACACAGCAGGATCCAGAATGGCAAGCGAAAAGCGGGACAGCTCCTTCTCTTGCCCTCGTAATCTTCACAGTTATCACAACCAACCAAACTACGGAGGTTGAAACTCCCATGGGATTCTGACGACGTGCATCACATTTGAAACAACTCTCTGTTTGGACTTATCCCGTGTTTAAAATAAAAATAACAACGCTACCTTTCGGTAACACGATCGATCCCCTATCATCGTGACTTCTTACGCATTCAATATAATCATATACAAACCCTATCTTGTTCTTCACCGTAGCTTTGATCTCGGACTGACTTTACTTACAGTACTGGCTTCTGTTCCATCTTGAGCTTTGCTCTTGTCTTAATCTGGCTTCTGTTGTCCCCCTGCACTTGGCCATTAGGCTGTTCAGTCCGCACGTACATAAATCAAGAATTGTTGCTTTTTTTGTTACAATTATTGTCGTCATCTTCACTATCATCTTCATTACTAAATCTCGTATGCTCCTTCTTCTACAGTTATTTGATCAGTTATGCGAATATGATCATTTCTTGTTCTTTGTTTTAAGCTTTAAGATCAACGTTGTATATTTTTCTGTATTTTCAATGAAATGCCTTTACCGTGTACCACCAGAACAACTAGGCAGTGTATTCATTTTAATAACTTTATTACGTAATAATGATGATTTTTAGAGATAAATGTTTGAAGTAGTTTGGGGCACAGGATTCTTTCGAAGACCTAGGTTGGCGGGAGACGGAAAAGGTTAAAAATACTCGGGTATTTTTGTTTCGGTCAGACCGGATCCTCGTCCTCGATAACAGAGGTGTAACGTTACACAACTATGCTTTCCGTCCATTAGCAATTGACTTGATACCAGCAGTGCGCGGAACATAATGGAAGCCCCATGGCCGGTTGAAATTCCGACAAACAAACAGATTTACATGGGCTTTCCCTTCGACCCTGCATCCTTCATTGGTCTTGAAGTTAGCTGATTTTAAAAATACGTGTATATTCATACAACTAAACAACTCAAAAAGAGCTGGAAATTCTGTTTACCAGCACACGTCGGCTTCAGTCACTTCAACTAAAACTGTCCCTCCTCTTTATCTAAGAATTAGTTTGCAATGTGAGATCTGGGGTAAAAAGGAAGATGTACATCTCTGAAATATGACGCCGTGCCGTCTAGTGTAAGAGTAACGACCTTTCAGATGATCCTACTCCCTCTGTCATCCATCAGTGTGCATGTACGCAAAACACCTTGCAAATTCGGTACAATTTTACTAGACTACACGGAGTCACATCACAAAGAGACAGCACTTCGTATATCGCATTACTTTCCCAGCATTTCGTTTCTTTTAAACAAAATACTGTTTACGCTGTTATTTTTAATTCGCCCAGTGTGGAATGCACGCTCCATCCATACAGCCCTTTTTATCTAATGACTAAAAACAACAGACAAGGAGTGAAGTTTCTCATTATGTAATTTCCTCCAGTTCTCTGTTGCTTCATCCTTCCTAGCTTCAGGGCGTGTAAGAAGAGTGACAAGAGAATGGACATGAAAACTTACTGCACATACATTGGTACTGAATGCCAGCCAAATCATTTCAATTAAAAATATGGTTTTGCGCAGCACATGGAGTATACTTAAAAAAAACGGACATCGGACATTGCAAATCAAGGAGCAGACCATAACTGCAATGCACAGCGTTCTACTAAGTCTATTAGTAGCTCTCAGTTCTATTCCAGACATTGCATGAATCCACAGCCAACAGCAACATCGGTACTGAACCCTGTTCCATATGGCAGAGATATAAACATCGTACATAATCCAGCATTGATGTATACTGACGTCCAATAAACGCCAGACTGTCTAAATTATAAGTACTTGCGTTACTAGTATGCTCCATATATCTAAGCCGAAGTTTATCTCCGATTACATCAAGCCATACGCGTGGTATCTCGATATCAAACATTTTCAGCCCAGGTTCTAAACATTGTGCACCTTGTAAGAGTTCACATCATCAATAACTTGCCACAGACATCACGTCGTCCTTCTGCCTGACTTACAGTAATAGAAATCAGTAGTTAATGTAGGAAGATATGCTCCCCCAACCCCCACCCCCACCCCCACCCCGGTAAGGAACCTGAAGACTAAAGTTCGCAGAACTACAGGCCGAAAAATGCCTCTCAACATTCCCCTTGGAGTAGACATCGCATCCGCCTAACAGATAGGCCTCACAGCCGTTCTCGATGTCGTGGCATATTACAATTGCAACAAAAAAGATAACTCAACTTACGGCCATCTAAGCCGCAAACCTTTACCGTCCAGACGGATTCAAAATCAATACAATTTAAAGATTTACATGTTGTTATCCTAATGCTACAAGCACGTAACATAATAGATATTGAATATATGAAGTTCGTGACAGTGAAATTCAAGGATGCGCTGGAAACTTGACACACATTTGTCATCGGCCACGCGTCACGAAATTTAATAAATATTCGAAATGATCTCCGATTTTATTCGGGTCATGTGACAATAATCTTTCTTCTCTCAAGCAAAATTGTTGCCTTCAATTTAACATGTTCGCGGTAATAAACGAACATCGGACTGTTCAGCGCTTGTGCCCGAAGGTGCAGGCCTACTGGGTTATTTACAGCCTACGTCGTCCGAAGGTTCATCCTGTGTCGTAGTTTAAAAAACCATTTGACATTTTTTTTAGGAAAACAGTTTACGGACACATGGGCCTCAACCGCAGCCATGACTGATAGCTGCATTCGTATTACATAACCAACATTGTGGCAAATTACGACGAACGTAACTTATCACTGACGAACAGTAAATGAACTCTGAAACGACAACACCAAATGAAAAAAAAAAAAAAGAATGTACAGTATCAGCAGCATAATCAACACATCGGATTAATCCGAATGAGTTCATTTCAAACCATCTGGATATCATTGTTCATGTTGATCTATGCTTCAATCCACTTTTCAATTAAGTCGTCCGCCTCTACGAAATTTTCCCTACAAAACTGTATAAATATTATTTATCTTATAGATATTATATATACAACCCTACTAAACCTTTTTCTTCAATTAGCTGATCAATTTTAGGTGGACAGTACGCGCATAAATAAAATGAAAACCACCATTATGTCATTTTCCTTGACGCAGAGTTTTGTTCTCAAAGACTTTCGGATTCTATTCTTCCATCAGAACATGAGGTCTCCCACCCTTACAAACCAAGAGCAGCACAGTCTCACAGTTTATCGCATTTACTGCACTTCTAGTAACACACACATTGTTCATGTTACTTCCAAAACATTTGTTACACATTGTTTCGTGTGGATACGTCCAAAGAATCAGTTTCACAATTCTGTCAATAAATTTAGTTCCTCTACGCTTATTTCAGCACAATTTACGTAGACGTTCTTCAGCTCGCAGCTCGGCTGTTCTCCGCTGAATTAACTCTGAGATAGGAAATCTTTCACGCACGGGATTCTTTTTATGGCTTCGGCTTATCACAAGGCAACCCAAAAGAAACAGGAAGACACGTCGAGAGCAAGATTCCACGTGTGAGCACCGAAAATCAGGCCATCTGAGCGGTCTTTAAGGAAATGCCTGCTAATAGCTGCATTTTGAGATTTCTTACGTGTTTTTAAAAAGTGCCTGCTATTAAATATGATACCCCGAATTGGCACAGGACATTACTACTGGCATGCCCTTTGAAAATTCAATGGCAAAATTTGACAACTCATATCCCTGGAAATTCGGCTTTATGGACTAGGAGATGCTGCTTAATCGACTTACATACACTTCCCACTTCCGTATTCAACTCCATTATTTCCAAAAATACTTTGGATCTGGAGTGTGGAAAAATATGGATACTTTCTTCAGCCCCACAATGAAACACATACAGGGCCTGTGCTTGTGCACGCGCGTGGAGGGAAGGAAAGCTAAAAACGTGGATTACACGCTGCAATTACACTGAAATTGAAGTTTCTCTCGGGCGATAGCCTCTTTCAGAAATTACGTGAAACAATTTCATTTATTTAACATACTTTGCATAGTTCTTTCTCTCAATTCTCTATCAAGGCTTTCATGAAAAAACACTGCTCTTGATCTGAATAACTATTCCACGGCCTACGATTCTTCATAATGCATATACATGAAACCCGTTTTTATACATTTGTAATGTATTTTTAATGTGAAAGGGGAGATCTTCTTATGCAGTATATAATTTTCCCTGTATCAGATTTTATAAAAGGCCTGATTATGGCTCGCAATTACAGCTGAAACATGCAGTCCTGAATAAATTGACAAAGACTAGTGTTCTGTGAGACTGTCTAATCTCAAAATGTTTCGCCGTTGCCGGATATACATTTACTACTTACTACAGTATTTAATGGCAGTTATACACGAATACAGACGACCTCCAAATACTTCTCAAAGCAACAAGTCAAGCCAAAGTGTTATGGCACGGGGCACGGTATCTTTCAAATAGCGTAAGAACAGCTTCCCAAAATGGGGGATACCGCTTTGAATCCTAAACCTAAATACTTTCAGACTACCGTCGACACTGTATTAAGACACTGCAGCCCACGCCTCCCTGCCGTTCAATGATCTCATGTCGTGTTGCTGCGGTATGTAACTAAGATTATAATTCGGTTTCCACAGAAGCAAATAATAAGCCGGTAAACATACCATTACAAATAGCATAACGATCGTGCCCTTATTAAATTAATTGCATCAGGAAGAAATTTTACAATTTAGTGACGCATAACGATGGTTGGCAAATATGAAGTCTGACTGTGGAGTATGTACCAGTATGTACCAGTAAAACAGAACCCATGGAGTACTTGACGACGACTTTTTATACGAAGGAATTATATGGCATCAGATGGCAGATTTGTTTGCGAATGATAGATTGGAATGGGTGTGAAAGGAAGCGGCCGTCGCCTCTTTTCAGATATTACGTCAGCATCCGTCAGACATGACTGCTGAAAACTAAGAAGACCCTCAGTGGCAACAGTCGATCTTCGAGTAGATATTCGAAATCGGAATCCCCCAGATATAACATCCGGTGAATGTATTCTGCTATTTACTTGCCCCATAATCATATTCCTGCCAGATATTTCGTTATTCCCTTAAGAGCCGATGCACTTATACCGGCTATGCGCGTCGTTATTTGGCAAAGGGATGTAGGATGTGTGCGTTGGGTAATCGATAACAACATTTCTGGGAAATTTTAGAGGTGGGCGATGAAGGTCTCACATAGGTCAGTTTTCCTAAGAAAATTCATTAGCTGTAGCAGGATACAGAGTGGCTGCTGAAAGGGTGAATATTCAAACAACATCACGACCACAACGCAATTTCGTCAATTCGGATAACAACCTGAAGCCTCAAACATAATTAAAACCACGCAACAAGTGTTTTGGTGTTTTGGCAACTGCAAACAGAAACGGAGTTGCTCCTGTCTCCCGCGAAAAACCTGGAGACAACTGTTGTGATCAATCGAAATTAATGGCTAAGGAACTCAGATTTGAATTCCAAAGTAAACAGCCCAATTAAACAGGACAAATACATGAAATGTGAGATATTTTAATGTAATTTTTGCTCATGAACTGAAAAGGACAAAGTGAAAACTGCATGCGTGAAGGTAGACAGCATGATCAAGTTTTCAAATCGTTCTACTGGAGTTTCAAAACTTTGCACTAGAAGCGCCAAGCAAGGACCTGCCCGAGATATGTGGGCGCCCCGGAAGGCTAATAATTTGGCTGGGAAACCTTTTTAAGGTCGCGAGGCCAAATTGCGAATGTTGGTGAACCGGGCAGCTGCTAAGCTGGCCCGCCCCAGTAGGGCCCCGGCGCTAAGACCATGATTGTGAAAAATGGCGCCTCAAGTGCAGAAAGCTAAATGTATTCTATGGTATCACGAATGGAAATCTATGGCTATGATACCAAGGAGATTTTGTATTAAGTCTGGTGGGACCACCCGCGAAAATGTCCATGTACAAGTGGTGTAAGCTGCTGAACGAAGCTGGTTGTCTTTGTACAGTGGAAAGTCCAGCAAACGAAGCTAAGATTAACAAAAATCGAGCGGCTTTTCTTGGCAGTCCAAGAAAATCAACAAACAAGCTAACCGAAATTAAGCATGCCACAATCGACAGTACACAATTCTGCTATCTCACGTCAGATTTAATCTAAACACCAGTTGCTGCGTCATGTAACAGCCCAAGACAAAAATTTTCGCCACACATTACGCTGTGCTGTTCTTGCAAAACTGAAAGACGAGGGGAAAATATTTAGAGCCAGAAGTGTGTTAAGTAACGAAACGTCTTCCATCTGCCCGCGCATGTTAACAGACTTAATGTAAGAATGTGGAACAGCAAGAACCGTATTCAGTGACAGAATTCACGTACAAGGTACAGTTCCAATTTCAATATCTTTATTGTTGTACCCAAACAAAGCATATTTTGGCCTTTCTCTTTAGCCGAAAGCACTGTGACTGGTGACTGGTGTAACTAGATTTTCGGAAGCAATCCCCATGCCGATTTTTAAGTATGTCCTGATGGCATTATATCCGTATTTTCAAACTGAAGTACGAAAGTTTTCATGAAAAATGACTGGCAGAGGTGGCCCTATCATTCGTCCACCTCGTTCCCCTGATATCACATTATTTCTTCTTCAGGGAGGCATACAATTTATGTTTGCGTTCCACCGCCGCCCGACAGTTTCCATCAAGTTGCTGGAAAACGACATCTGCTACATCCACACTTATATCCGCTATGCTTAAAAATTTAGGAGTGCACTTAAATATATATACATAACACGTACCTGGCTACTAACGGTGCTTTCATGGAACGTATGTATCCTGTCAGCTGCAGGTCACAAAAATTCGACCTTCTAACCTATCATAATACGTTTACCTTTTATTCACACGAAAATCGCCTAAATTTTATTTGTTCAGCTTGCATAATGCAGATCTAAATACACGTAATTACTGGACATTCGTAAAGAGGTCTGCAGTAATTCTACGCTCTACTTACATGGATATGAGTCTACATCACACAGCACTTGTAATGACAGGCATCATTAATAACGAAAACAGCCCAGAATTGCGATTTTTGTAACCCATACCCCTTTACGAAAGACGTATTTGGGGCCTAACTGATAACAAGAATCCTAAAACATCCGGCCTGGAGAATACCATCCTGACTGAGAGGTTTCGTGGTTTTCCTCACTGATAGCAAGAATCCTAAAACATTCGGCCTGGAGAATACCATCCTGACTGAGGTTTCGTGGTTTTCTTCATCCCCTCCAGGTCAATGCAAATTATTGCCCAAAATTAGTTCAAGACAGCTTACTTCCACGTCCATCCCCATTCACGATTTGCCGATTAACTTATCATTAGACATTACGTAATTCGAGCTACCTGCAGACAGCTTCGCTGAGTCGTCCATGAGGAAATACGTTGGATGAGGTATGTAATTAGTTTTGTAATACAGTTTTGTTCTGTAAGGTATCAGCATCTTCGCTATAGTGAGTATAATAATTTGTCCCATTTTTTGACGCGTTCGCATCCCCGCGAGATGCCTACTAAAATCTCTTTGTCTGTCCGTTCGTCCGTCCGTACGAATGTAACAACATTAAATCTGCAAAATGCATTTCAATGAAACTTCGTACTGAGGAATTCTACGGGAAAAAAAATGAGCTGCTTCAATTTTGGTTAATATCGGAGAAAAAATAACTGACACAATACCAATACCCACGAACAATTCCGTGCGAAACTCCAGTGTAAATTGCCAAATTCTTACCGGAAATAAAACTGTGGAGATGAACTTTAAAGCACATTTCAGGCCTAATATATTTTTTTCGTAAGTTTTACGGTTTTTCTATATAATAAAATGAAAATATGGCGTGTGTGCATTTCCCAACTTGTATATGGTACAGTACAACATAAAATACGCCTATCCGCTCTCCCACAAGTCTTGATTGTGTTTGCAACGTAAAGAAAAAGAGTCTTTAATCCCTTAATTCTTAAAATGTCCGCGTCTACCTGGAAGCATTTAGTTCAACCATCATGATGGATGCAGTAGCTTCCTCCGAAAAGTCACTGCCCACCTACAAACCTACACGGTGTCAAAACCCAGAATACTATCATCCAGATTTATTTTTAGTTCACATTATTTCAACTTGTTTATATTTGTTGTGTACGAGATAGAAAGACGCACTCTGTAACACAATAATTTCCATATGTTTGGCTAAAAACAATCAGTTTTATCCCGTTAATGTGGAGGCAGCAGGTGCGAGCATTCACGAATTTTAAGATGTATGGCCAATAACAAGAAGGTGAACGACTTCGTAACTTGCTAACAGACTGCATCTGAACACCTTTTCTGCTCTGTAATCTAATTTTGTCTGTTAGGGTGTCGCTGTGTGTATGTGTTTGAGTGTGTTATAATGTAATTTAGTTTTCTTACTGGTGCTAGCCTGTGAAAAGTTGTTTATCCGCTTCCAAGCATTTTACCTGACGAATTTAAGATATCAAACATATTCATTATTTATTTGGCTAAGATATTTCTAATGTCAAGGTACAGTTAAGAGTTTAACGACGTTCTGAATAAAAGCTTACTGCAGTTACACATTTCTTTATGCAGTACAGTGATGTGCAACGGTACGTTTCATATTCCTCAGGTGCTTGCAAATGTAAAGGCAAATTTTTAACTCCTAGAGTGACAGAACAATTGGTACTGCTCTATCTAAGCTGTGGGTAAGAGTGATTTTATCATATATATATGAAGAAGAAGAAGAAGAAGAAAAAAAAACAGGAAGAAAAACAAGAATAAGACTCACCGTAGTGTCTTCCAGTTAGGGTAACAAGGGTTTTAATTACTTAACACGAATGAGAACTTACGGTAAACTAAAATAATTGGAACCTTCATTAGGTACAATTTATTCTTGCAATTCTTTTACGCCCTGTACATTCTGGTCTGTCCTAACTCATAGGAACAATTTCTAGACATGAAGAACGCCTCCTTAGACCAAGGTCTCGACCGTTAAATAGAATAACGGACGACACAAGAACACGTGGACAACCTCCATGATATGAGAAGAATTCAAGCCAGTGATTCCTGTGTACAGGCAACGTAAGAGAGGGGTCGTGCAACCAGCCAGTACCCTTTGTTTCTTCAGAGCAACAATTCGCTAGTGTATTCATCTAGTCACTGACAAAAATAAAACGCAGATAATGACCTACACATTCGTAAATGACGTATAAGAAGCGCGAAACTACACTTCAGACCTCCAAAACGCTATCTTCGCGCTGTTTTCAACCTGCAGCAGTCTGGTTCTTCACGCTGCTCACCCATTAAACCTTGGTCGGACCTGTGGCCTACATGTAACACCTTACATTAATCCAAGGTCTGATGTATGAATAAAATGTGAGTCCATTCAATATTATGTTTGGCCTTAACATTATGCACAGAAGTTCTTGTATCCTGAACCGAGACAGATACACACGCATTACGGTCCTTCTCGTTTCTTAGGTTATGACACGTCTGCGTAGTTACAGACAGCCCATTCCCGTGTTTTACACAACATCTGAAAAAATCACAAATTGAAAAGGCCACATAAATTTGGCTCTGTAAAAAACTTTGAAATATAACCAACCAACAGTAAATGTAATTTCGGAAGGTATTTGAAAAAAAAAAAAAGTACGAACGGGTCACAGAAAACCAGTGGCTAAAAATGTGCATCTTAAGATATACACTTCAACAGCTGGTGCTTCAGAATGAATCCCTTAAAAACGATGCTCGGATGAAACACGTCGGGATACTCTGTAAAGTGTTATCATATAGGTTTTAAGTTTGTAATAGATCGTTGACTGCATACACCTAAGAAACAACATTTTAATTTGCTTATAGCTAACAGCCTGCTTGTTTAGTGTAGCAAGTATACCTGCTTTAAATAATCAATACTCCATGCATAATCAATTCATCTTATCGTACTTTCAAACTGCAGTGAACCTGATAGTGATTTCTGCGCATGGCTAAGAGATAAGAAGGTATGTACACACGTCTTCCGAAGAGCATTCTTTTTAATGGCCTTATTGTTCGTCACTTCACGACCTAGGCTACATAAATCAGGTGGCCTAAATGCTTTGAGCTAAGATACTACAACCAAATGTGCACGACTTCAATAACGCTCTTGTAGACGGTACACATCCCTTTGAAGACCCATACTCCAGATTCCCGGATAAGCACTTTTTTATTTGAAGGTCCCCGGGATTCGCCCGCTTCTTCTTCTTCTGACAACAGCATAAAGATGAAGATCAGTGTTACCGAAATGTCTTTAAATTATATAAATTCACTTCGGAACTCGTGGGGAACAAACTCCTTCTCCACTACAAAGATCAATCAGTCAATGCTGATTAGAGGGGATAAGAATCTGTGCCCAATGTTGGGAAGGTGCGAAAGCTGTGTTTTGAAATATTCCAGCAGGTGGTACTGGGCTTCAAAGGGATTTGGGTTTTTAAGTGAATCTCGTACGCTTCGATAAGTTACTTCAATTTCGTATACACTCATTAACATTTTAAAGCCTAATGGTTACGTGATGCACCAACAGGTTTAACATTCAATAATTTTACTTTCTGCCCACACTGTATTAATGTGTTTTGTATTTATCTAAGAATAAAAAGCGTCTTCTGCTCCATACAACATTAACTGATCTGTTTTTATAAACTAGATGAAAAGTGTTTATTGCGCGGTACGAACTGGGTCTTTTATATAAAGCAGTCGGTGCTTCATCTTTAAATGGTTAACGTTCTGAAATGAAGATAGTTATTGTGTGGCCTAAATTACGCTTTTCTTAAATAAGTCCTTAATGTTAAACTCATTTATTGTAAACTTACAATATGTGTTCAGTCAACACAACAAACATTAGAAAATTAATGTGTTACTGCAACACGTTTCGACTCCAGAGAGTAATCATCAGGCTGAATATTTAAGAACCATTAA
>Ga0123353_10001343_pt1 | contig 30161 bp, 24 predicted proteins | sample TergutLab28metaG_3_FD_92763 | JGI IMG/M metagenome (GOLD analysis project Ga0123353, IMG submission 92763) | Labiotermes labralis P3 segment gut microbial communities from Petit-Saut dam, French Guiana - Lab288 P3 | ecosystem: Host-associated > Arthropoda: Insects > Digestive system > Gut ...
GATCCTGAGCTTCTTGATCTGGTGGAGCTTGAGGTAAGAGAGCTTTTATCGTTCTACGAATTTCCCGGGGACGACATACCTGTTGTACGTGGGAGCGCGTTAAGGGCGATAGGAGGCGAAGCGGATGGAGAGAAGCAGATAGAAGAACTGATGGAAGCGGTGGACGGGTATGTACCGTTGCCACAGCGCGAGATCGACAAGCCGTTTTTAATGCCGGTGGAAGATATATTTACGATATCGGGACGCGGGACGGTGGCGACCGGCAAAGTAGAGCGCGGCAAGGTAAAGGTGGGCGAAGACATCGAGATAGTGGGCATACGACCTACGATGAAGCGCGTGGTAACTGGGGTAGAGATGTTCCGCAAGCTGCTGGACGAAGGGCAGGCGGGAGACAATGTCGGGTTGCTGCTTCGCGGGACGGACAAGAAGGACGTGGAGCGCGGTCAGGTGATAGCGGCGCCTGGGAGCATAACGCCGCACACGTATTTCAAGGCGCAGGCATATGTACTGACGAAGGAAGAAGGCGGGAGACACACGCCGTTTTTCAACGGGTATCGGCCGCAGTTTTATTTTCGGACGACGGATGTGACTGGAGTGGCGGAACTGCCTGAAGGCACGGAGATGGTGATGCCGGGCGACAATGTAAATCTGACGATCAAACTGATCACGCCGATAGCGATGGAAAAAGGTTTGCGCTTTGCGATTCGTGAAGGCGGACGCACGGTAGGCGCCGGTACGATTTCGGAAATTCTGGAGTAACGAACTCATGCGGGACATCATTACGTTTGAATGTACCAAATGCAAGAACCGCAACTACACGTCGACAAAAAATAAAAAGACGACGACGGAGCGGTTGGAACTGAAGAAGTTCTGTAATCATTGCCGGACGCATACACCGCATAAGGAAACAAGGTGACTTTGGATTTGCAGGCCAGTAGCTCCAATTGGTAGAGCGGCGGTCTCCAAAACCGCATGCTGGGGGTTCGAGTCCCTCCTGGCCTGCCATATTCCAATACGTTGTTTTAGGCGTGTAGCGAAAACAGGCGTGTTTGAGGCAAACGATGGAAAAAACTGGAACGAAAACGGGAGACAAAAATCACGGCGCTAAAAAAAGTTTTATGGAGCCGGTGATAAAAAAATGCCGACAGATCATCAATTTCGTCAAAGACACGCGGAAAGAAATGTATAACGTTTCCTGGCCCGGCAGGAGGGAAGTAATCAGTACTACGGGCGTTGTGATTGTGGCGGTTTTTTTCTTCGGTTTTTTTCTTTTTATCGTGGACTTCCTGATCAGTAACGGGATGGGCTACATTCTGAATCTGAAATAGCTGCATTGTTCTACGCTGCCCTGAAACGAAAGTAAGATGGATAGTACGAAGAAGTGGTACATCATTCACACCTACTCCGGATACGAACGCAAGGTTGCGGAAAGTCTCATGAACCGCATTCAGGCGTACGACCTGGAAGACTGTATCGGACAGATACTGATTCCAACGGAAGATGTGGTCGAGATGAAGAACGGAAAAAAGGTCGTTACGACCAAGCTTACGTTTCCGGGCTACATTCTCGTAGAAATGGATATGACGGATCAGGCGTGGCACCTTGTGCGGGGAACGCCCAAGGTGACGGGCTTTATCAGTTCGGGAAAAAAGCCGACGCCCCTGACGGAAGAAGAAATCAACGAGGTCGTCAATCGTGTTTCGGTGACGGCTGAACAGCCGAAACCCAAGTTCACCTTTGACCGCGGCGAATCTGTCAAAATCAACGACGGTCCATTTAAGGATTTTGCCGGCGTAGTGGAAGACGTGAACCCGGAGCGGAATACCCTTAAAGTCATGCTGACGATTCTGGGCCGGGCGACGCCTGTGGAACTGGAAACCGAACAGGTGGAAAAAGTATAAGGAAATGGTGTGGTGGTTAAATGGCTAAAAAAATAGTGGCTAATATAAAACTGCAGGTGGCGGCGGGAAAAGCCACTCCAGCGCCTCCGGTGGGTTCGGCATTGGGGCCGCACGGCCTCAATATAATGGACTTCTGCAAGGCGTTCAACGCAAAGACGGCCAAGCAGGACGGATTGATTATTCCGGTGGTGGTGACGGTTTACAGCGACCGCTCCTATTCCTTCATAACCAAGACTCCGCCCGCGGCTGTTTTACTGAAAAAGGCGGCCAATATAGCGAAAGGTTCGGGCGAGCCGAACAAGAACAAGGTTGCCACGGTATCCATGAAAGACGTCAGGGAGATCGCGCAGCTCAAGATGCCCGATCTGAATGCGTCTGATCTTGACGCCGCCGTAAAAATCGTAATGGGTACGGCCCGCAGCATGGGCGTCGAGGTGGAATAAACATTTTCAATTTTTGATTTTTATTTTTGATTTTCGGGAGGCGCGGCGTGTGCGCCGAACAGTCAAGTTAATAAAAAATCTGAAATTGTGTGATGGGGTGATGCAATGTCTAAGGCGGGAAAGAATTACGTAAAAGCTGCCGCGGCGCGGGATGGCGGCAAGCTGTATCGGCTCGGCGAGGCGATATCATTGGTTCAGAAAACCGCATTTGCCAAATTTGACGAAACGGTTGAGGTTTCAATGAAACTTGGCGTCGATCCAAGACACGCCGACCAGATGGTTCGCGGTACCGTGGTGCTGCCGAACGGTCTTGGAAAAAGTAAGCGCGTCGCGGTAATCGCTTCCGGAGAAAAAGTCAAGGAAGCGCAGGACGCCGGCGCCGAAGAAGTCGGCGGCGAAGATATCGTGGAAAGGATTGCCGGCGGCTGGATGGATTTTGACGCCGTTGTGGCGACTCCCGATCTTATGCGCAGCGTCGGCAAACTGGGCAAGATACTTGGTCCCCGCGGCTTGATGCCTAACCCGAAAACAGGAACGGTGACTTTTGACGTCGCGAAGGCGGTTAAGGAAATCAAGGCCGGCAAGGTGGAATTCCGCGTTGACAAGACGGGAATTATTCACGCGCCCGTCGGTAAGGTCCGGTTTGATGAAAAGAGTCTGCTTGAAAACGCCAAGGCTTTGATTGACGCTGTGATGAGGGCGAAACCGGCGAGCAGCAAGGGAAAATACGTAAAGAGCATCTCGATTTCCTCCACGATGGGGCCGGGAATCTGGGTGGATGAAACTTCAGTTGCGGCTCCTGCTTAGGAAGCGCTGATTAAATGAAGGCTTTTTCTCATGAATAAAGAAGAAAAACAGCAGACAGTAGATTCTCTGAACGAGCAGTTTCAGGCTATCGACAGCGCGTTCCTGATTGATTACGAGGGAGTAAAGGTTGTCGATATCACCGAGATACGAAACAGGATCAGGGGAGTCGATGGAAGCTATGTGGTTCTGAAAAACACCCTGGCGAAACGGGCCGCTAAAGGAACCAGGCTGGAACAGCTCGATTCCTTTTTCCAGGGACCGACCGCGTTGGCGTATCATCCCAGTGACGTCGTAGGTTTTGCCAAGCTTTTGACTGAAATAGGCAAAAGCAATCCCAAATTTGAATTTAAGGCAGCGTTGGTCGAAGGCAAGGTTGCTTCCGTGAGCGAGATTAAGGCTCTTGCTTCCATGCCTTCCAGAGAGGTGATGTTGAGTAAGCTGGTCTTCATCCTCAAAGCGCCTTTACAGCAGCTTGCTGCGGTTCTGAAAGCTCCGTTGCGGGATTTGGGCCTGGTTTTAAAACAGGTTCCCAAGCAGGACTAAACGAATTCGGCAATACATCTCTACCAATAACAGGAGTATATGATGGCGATTACAAAGAACGAAGTGATGGAATGGATTGATCAGGCTACGATGCTGGAGGTATCCGATCTGGTTAAGAGCCTGGAAGAAAAGTACGGCATTACCGCCGCGGCGGCTATGCCTATGATGGCTGTCGGCGCGGCCGGCGGCGGTGAAGCAGCCGCACCCGTTGAGGAGAAAACGGAATTCGACGTGATTCTTGCCGGAATCGGCGACAAAAAGATCAACGTGATCAAGGTTGTCCGGGAAGTAACCAGCCTGGGACTGAAAGAAGCCAAAGATCTGGTTGAAGCCGCTCCCAAACCGATCAAGGAAGGCGTTCCAAAAGAAGAAGCCGAAGCCATCAAGAAAAAGTTTGAAGAAGCCGGCGCTACTGTGGAGATTAAGTAAGATATTTATAATCATGTTGTACGGAGCGGACCGTTGGGCCTTCCGTGCAACATGATTGTTTTTTCGGGTATGAGTCCGTTTTTTTCAACGGATCAGGCGCAACGCTAGTCCATAGTATCATTTATATGGATTAACCCCATTTGAGGTCACGGTGCACAGACCTTCAGATACGGGGATACTAATGAAACAATTCTTATGCTCTCAGGAGGGTAAGGGGATTGGTGTGTCTTCCATCCTTTATCCTGACAGCCATGTCTTTTCCTGTCTTATGGCAAATCGCAACGTAATTAAGCTTTTCGAGGTATTTTCTCAATGACAAATATCAGTACTTCGAATGTATACAGGGATCGGGTGGATTTCGCCAAAATCCATACCAGTATTCCTATCCCCAATCTGATCGAAGTTCAACGAAAATCCTATCACCGCTTTCTCCAGATGGATGTACCGGTATCCGAGCGGGAAGATGCCGGACTGCAGGCGGTTTTCAATTCCGTTTTTCCAATCAATGATTTCCGCGGCGCTTCGTCGCTGGAGTTCGTGGAATATTCCATCGGAAACTGGCAGTGTAAATGCAGCAATCTTAAAGGGCTGGATTACCTGCGCGCGACCTGTACCGAATGCGGCAAACCGATTATCAACAGTCCGTATAATCCTGAACCCGGCATTTGCCGGCATTGCGGCGCGAAAAACGACATAGAAAACCCGCATTGCGAGTTCTGCGGCAGCACGGTTGATCTGAACGCGAAATACACCGTTGAGGAATGTCAGGAACGGGGGATGACTTTCGCGGTTCCATTGAAAGTGACCGTGCGTCTGACCGTTTGGGACAAGGATAGCGAAACGGATGGAAAAACGATCCGTGACATGAAAGAGCAGGAAGTCTATTTCGGCGATATTCCGCTTATGACGGAAAACGGCACTTTTATCATAAACGGCACCGAGCGCGTAATCGTAAGCCAGCTTCACCGCTCTCCCGGCGTTTTCTTTGAATCAAACCCCGGACGCACGTTTATTTTAGCCAAGATCATTCCGTACCGCGGTTCATGGGTCGAATTTGAATTCGATCAGAAAAACCTGCTTTACGTGCGCATCGACCGGAAAAGAAAATTCCTGGCGACGACGTTTCTGCGCGCCCTGGGACTCAGTGACGATACGAGTATTTTGCGGACGTTCTACTCTCCCGTGACGGTGCGTTTTACAGGCGGCGCTCTTTACAGGACGCCGGGCCGCGACCTTATCGGAACCGAAGCGACATACGAGATCAAAGATACAAAAGGCAGGAACGTTATCATCGCCAAAGGGCAGAAGATTTCGGAAAGGCTTTACAAATCACTGGTCGGCGCGGGCGTAAAGGAAATCCGTATTGATCCGTCGATGCTGGAAGGAGCGTTGTCTATTTCGGAAGTGATCGACCAGGAAACAGGAGAGATACTTGTTGAATCTAATACCGAAGTGACCGCCGGTACGTTCACTTCGCTTGCCGTAGCGGATATGAATTCACTTGAGGTGTTTTTCCCCGAGCGCGAAGATACCGGAACGATTATTTCCCAGACGCTGAAAAAAGACGGCATCAAGTCGCAGCCTGAGGCGCTGATTGAGATCTACCGCAAACAGCGGCCGGGCGATCCGCCGACGATTGAAACAGCGACGGCGCTGTTTGAGGGGATGTTTTACGATCCCAGAAAATATGATTTTTCAAAGGTCGGACGATTAAAGTTCAACATTAAACTCGGACTTGAAACTCCGCTTGAACAAAGAACTTTAACGGCAGACGATTTTTATTCCGTCATTAATTACGCGATGAAACTGCCCAGAAATATCGGCGGTATTGATGACATTGATCATCTAGGCAACCGTCGTGTGCGCGCCGTTGGCGAACTTCTTGAAAATCAGTTCCGTATCGGACTGGTGCGTATGGAACGGGCCATAAAGGAAAAGATGTCCGTGCATCAGGAAATGACCACGGCGATGCCTCACGACCTTATCAACGCCAAACCTGTTATGGCGTCCATCCGTGAATTTTTCGGCAGCAGCCAGTTATCGCAGTTCATGGATCAGACAAATCCTCTGTCGGAAATCACGCACAAACGCCGGCTGTCCGCCCTTGGACCGGGCGGTCTAAGCAGGGAACGCGCCGGATTCGAAGTCCGCGACGTACATCCGACTCACTATGGACGCATCTGTCCGATCGAGACGCCGGAAGGCCCGAATATCGGTTTGATTTCTTCGTTGAGCTGTTTCGCCCGGATCAACAAATACGGTTTTATTGAATCGCCGTATCGCAAGGTCAACGACGGACGGGTTCTGGAATTTGTCAATGTCATTTTTCCGGGTGATACGACGTTCAGGGTCGGCGAACAGGTGGAAAAAAGGATTGTGGACAGGGAAAACCGCCGCTGCGAAACAGCCGGCAGGCGGCCGGCCGAATACGATCCATTTTCTTTCTATAAGACGGCTTGGGAGGCTGAGGATTACACGATTGCTCAGGCAAACGCCGAACTAGGCGATGATGGAACGATCCTGCATGACCGCGTCAACGCGCGCAAATCCGGGAACTTTATTTTGGCCGAACGCAAAGGCGTCGAGTATATCGATGTTTCGCCCAAACAGCTTGTAAGCGTCGCCGCCAGCCTGATTCCTTTCCTGGAACACGACGACGCCAACCGCGCGCTGATGGGTTCCAATATGCAGCGCCAGGCGGTGCCGCTTCTGCAAACCGATGCCCCTTATGTGGGGACGGGCATGGAATATATCACCGCCAAGGATTCCGGCGCGGTGGTAACGTGCAGACGCTCCGGCGTGGTGGACAGCGTGGATGCCACGCGCATTATCGTCCGCGTCGAGGGAGATGGAGAAAACGGGAAATCTTCCAAGGACGCAGGCGTTGATATTTACACGCTAACGAAGTTCAAGCGGTCAAACCAGAATACCTGTATCAACCAGACGCCGCTGGTGTGCAAGGGTGACGTTGTCGTCAGGGGACAGGTGCTGGCCGACGGGCCATGCACGGAAAAAGGCGAACTCGCTCTTGGACGAAATGTGCTGGTGGCTTTCATGCCGTGGCGCGGATACAACTTTGAGGACGCCATCCTTGTCAGTGAAAAGCTGGTAAAGGAAGACGCATACACGTCGATCCATATTGAGGAACTTGAGATCGAAGCCCGCGACACCAAACTGGGCCCCGAGGAGATCACGCGCGATATTCCAAATGTCAGCGACGCAAGTCTCCGGGATCTGGATGAAAGCGGCATTATTCGCATCGGCGCGAAAGTGCGGCCGGGCGACGTGCTGATCGGAAAGGTCACGCCCAAGGGCGAAACACAGCTTTCGCCTGAAGAAAAACTGTTGCGCGCCATCTTCGGCGAAAAGGCGGGCGAGGTGCGCGACGCTTCGCTTGTGACTCCTCCCGGTATCGAGGGGACCGTCGTGGATGTAAAGATTTTCTCGCGCAAAGGCGTTCCCAAGGATGAACGCGCGAAACAGATCGAAAAGGAACAGCTCGACAAGATGGAAAAGGATCTTAACGACGAGATCCGCATCATCAGGGAAGAACGCAATAAAAAGCTGATCAGCATCCTTTCAGGCGAGATCCTGCCCGCGGACGTTCAGTCAAAATCCAGTGACGCGCTTAAAAAAGGCGTCAAGCTGACGAAGTCTTTGCTGCAGGGGCTCAATTCCACCGATCTGAACAGGATCAAAAACGACTTCAAGTCTGAAAAGGAAGGAAAGGTTTACGAAAACATCAAGAAACTTGATGAAAAAACCGAAACGCAGATTCAGAAACTGAAAGAGATGCACGAAGCCCAGAAGGAAAAGCTGAATCGCGGCGACGAACTTCCTCCCGGCGTCATAAAAATGGTTAAGGTTTACGTGGCGATGAAACGCAAGCTTTCCGTCGGCGACAAGATGGCCGGACGGCATGGCAACAAGGGTGTTATCGCGCGTATTCTGCCGGAAGAAGACATGCCTTATCTGCCTGACGGCACGGCGGTTGAAATCGTGCTCAATCCGCTCGGCGTTCCTTCGCGCATGAATGTCGGACAGATTCTTGAGACGCACCTCGGCTGGGCGGCCAAGTCTCTTGGCCTCTATTTTTCGACGCCTGTTTTTGACGGCGCTTCGGAAACGGAAATTAAAGAGATGCTGCGCCGCAGCGGTCTGCCGGAAAGCGGCAAAATCGACCTGTATGACGGCATGACCGGCGAAAAATTCGATCAGCAGGTGACGGTCGGATATATCTACATATTGAAATTGTCACACCTGGTTGACGACAAGATTCACGCGCGGAGCATCGGGCCTTATTCTCTCATCACTCAGCAACCCTTGGGCGGCAAGGCGCAGTTTGGCGGTCAGCGGTTTGGAGAAATGGAAGTCTGGGCGCTGGAAGCATACGGCGCGGCAAATATTTTGCAGGAACTGCTTACGGCAAAGTCAGACGACATTCAGGGCCGGACCAAGATATACGAAGCCATCGTCAAGGGCGAGTCGCACTTTACGCCGGGTATTCCCGAGTCGTTTAACGTGCTTATACGCGAACTGCAAAGCCTCTGCCTGGATGTGGAGCTGATTCAGAAACAGAGGGCATTGCGCGGAGCCGATCAAAAAGAGGAGCATACGGAAACCGGGCTGATTGCGGAACGCACGGAATAAAACACCGTAGAGCCGGCCGCCTTAACAGAACCACGAATGGACACGAATTTTTAAGCGGGGGGGCAATTGAGAAGTTTTAAAGACGTGGTGGAAAAATCCGATTTGAGTACGAATTTCGACAGCATCCGCATAAGTCTTGCATCGCCGGAAAAAATACGGGCGTGGTCACGCGGAGAAGTCACCAAACCGGAAACGATCAACTATCGCACCTTCAAGCCGGAAAAGGACGGGCTGTTCTGCGCCAGGATTTTCGGTCCTGTCGCGGACTGGGAATGTCTCTGCGGCAAATACAAACGCATGAAATATCGCGGCGTGGTCTGCGACAAGTGCGGCGTTGAAGTAACTTTGGCCAAGGTCCGGCGCGAACGGCTCGGACATATCGAACTTGCGGCGCCCTGCTCTCATGTCTGGTTTTTCAAGGGGCTTCCCAGCCGCATAGGCCATCTTCTGGATATCAGCCTGCGGGATCTGGAACGTGTGCTTTATTTTGAAGCATACGTAGTGGTCGATCCCGGAGACGCGCCGGTTAAACGCAGCGAGCTTCTGAATGAAGAAAGATACCGCGCGCTGCTTCTGGATTCTCCTGGAAAATTCCGGGCCATGATGGGTGCGGAGGCGATTAAGGAACTGTTAAAGCAGGTTGACGTCGATCAGGTTGCGGACGAAATGCGCGCCGCCATGAAGACCGAGACTTCGCAGCTTAAAAAACTTAAATACGCCAAACGCCTGAAAGTGGTGGACGCGTTCCGAAAATCGGGGAACAAGCCCGAGTGGATGATTCTGACTGCAATTCCGGTGATTCCGCCGGAATTGCGGCCGCTGGTTCCGCTGGACGGCGGCCGTTTCGCCACTTCCGATCTGAACGACCTTTACCGCCGCGTCATAAACCGGAACAACCGGTTGAAAAAACTTATTGAACTCCGCGCACCTGAAGTCATAATCCGCAACGAAAAGCGGATGCTGCAGGAGGCGGTGGACGCCATGTTCGATAACGGCCGGCGCGGGCGCGTCCTTCGCGGCGCCAATAACCGGCCGCTCAAGTCGTTGAGCGATACGCTTAAAGGAAAAACCGGGCGTTTCCGACAGAACCTGCTGGGCAAACGCGTCGATTATTCCGGACGTTCCGTGATTGTTGTCGGCCCGGAACTGAAGCTGCATCAGTGCGGCCTTCCCAAAAAGATGGCGCTGGAACTGTTTAAGCCGTTTATTTACAACAGATTGGAAAAAGACGGCCATGCCGCGACCGTCAAGGGCGCCAAAGAGATGGTGGAGCGCCAGGAATCGGTGGTCTGGGATATCCTTGAAGAAGTGATCCAGGATCACCCGGTGATGCTCAACCGCGCTCCGACGCTGCACAGGCTGGGCATCCAGGCTTTTGAACCGGTGCTGGTTGAAGGCAAGGCTATCAAGATTCCGCCGCTGGTCTGTGCCGCGTTCAACGCCGATTTCGACGGCGACCAGATGGCCGTACATATTCCGCTTTCTCCGGAAGCGCAGATTGAGGCTTCCGTGTTGATGCTGAGCAGTCACAACATACTTTCGCCCGCCAACGGCCAGCCGATCGCCATCCCCAGCCAGGACATCGTGCTTGGCTGCTATTACCTGACCAAGGCGAAGCGGGGAACCAAAGGCGAGGGCCGCGCTTTCGGAACATACGACGAAGCGATGTTCGCGCTTGAAAACGACGTGGTGGAACGTCTTACGCCCATTCGCTACCGCTATGCCGGGGCTCTCATGGACCTGACCACGCAGTATGACGACCAGGCAATTATGCGCGCCGAAGTGCGCGATGTTGATAACGAGTTCATAGATACCACCATCGGCCGGCTGATCTTCAATTCGGTTTTGCCACAGGGGATTCCTTTTATAAACGGGCTGATGAAAAAGAAGGGACTGCAGCAGTTGGTCAACTACTGCTACCTGAATTTCGGCCTTGACGTCACGGTTTCGATGCTGGACGACCTGAAAAACCTTGGTTTCCTTTACGCGACAAAAGCGGGTATTTCCATCGGCATTAACGATCTGGTCGTACCGGACAACAAGGCCGGTCTGGTTGACGCGGCCCGTGCCGGCGTCGTTGAGATCGAAAAGCAGTACCAGGAAGGCGCCATTACCGACGGCGAACGTTACAACAAGATCATCGACGTCTGGTCGGACGTAACCGAAAAAGTATCGGATGAAATGTTCCTCAAGATGAAACAGCAGGATGACGACGGCTATGAGTTCAATCCGATTTATATTATGGCCGATTCCGGCGCGCGCGGAAGCAAACAGCAGATTCGCCAGCTTGCCGGTATGCGCGGCCTGATGGCCAAGCCGTCCGGCGAAATTATCGAAACCCCGATTACGGCCAATTTCCGTGAGGGGCTTGACGTCTTGCAGTATTTCATCTCGACTCACGGCGCGCGTAAAGGCCTGGCGGATACGGCGCTGAAAACCGCCGATTCCGGATACCTGACCCGGCGGCTTGTCGATGTGGCGCAGGACGTAATAATCTCACTGGACGACTGCCGGACGCTCGACGGCATTTACGTAACATCCATTATTGAAGGCGGCGAGACGGTAGCGCCTCTGCGCGACCGCATTGTCGGGCGCATTTCGCTGGAAAACATCAAAGATCCTCTGACCGGTGAAACCATTCTTGGTATCAACGAGGAGATTACCGAACTGCTTGCCGCTGAAATCCAGGCCGCTGGAATCGAAAAGGTAAAGATTCGTTCGGTGCTTACCTGCAAGGCCAAACGCGGGGTTTGCATAAAATGCTATGGGCGAAACCTGGCGACCGGCAAGATGGTCGATTTGGGCGAGGCTACGGGCGTAATCGCCGCCCAGTCTATCGGAGAACCCGGTACCCAGTTGACGATGCGGACGTTCCACATCGGCGGCACGGCAAGCCGTACCGCGGAGCAGTCAACTGAAGAATCAAACAGCCACGGCATTGTCCGGCTGCTCAACGTTCAACATGTCACCAACAGGGACGGCGATCTTGTCGCGATGAACCGCAACGGTATGATGATTATCGTTGACGACGCCGGCAGGGAAAAGGAGCGATACGCAATCGCATCCGGCGCGGTTCTGAAGGTGAAGGAAGGGCAGAAAATCAAACCCGGGCAACTGCTTCTGGAATGGGATCCTTACACGCATTCCACGCTTACGGAATTCGGCGGCAAGGTGGTTTTCAGGGACATCATCGAAGGCGTTACCGTCAAGGAAGATCGCGATGAAAACACCGGCCTGGCCCATAAGGTGATCATGGAATCGGTTGACGAAAAATATCAGCCGGAAATTGAAATCTGGAACGCCGACGGAAAGATGGAAAAGAGTTACAGGCTTCCCGCCAAAGCCACTCTCTGGGTAGACAACGGCGAGGAGGTTTTCCCCGGCAGCATTCTGGCCAAACGCCAGAAAGAAGCGCGTAAAACCAAGGATATCACCGGCGGTCTGCCTCGCATTGTCGAGCTTTTTGAGGCGCGCAAGCCCAAGGAACCGGCCGTTATCACTGAAATAGACGGTGTGTTGAAAGACGGCGGCCTTGTGCGCGGTCAGCGCAAACTCGAAGTGCACCATGAAAGCGGTACGGCGGTCAAAGAATACCTGGTTCCGCGCGGCGTACACGTCAATGTGCAGGAAGGCGAGTTTGTGCGCGCCGGCGAGGCGCTTATCGACGGGCCGCGCAATCCGCACGATATCCTGCGGGTGCTGGGCGAAAAGGAATTGCAGAGCTACCTGGTCAACGAAATTCAGGAGGTCTATCGTCTGCAGGGCGTCAATATAAATGACAAGCACATCGAAGTGATCGTGCGTCAGATGATGCGCTGGATCAAGGTCGAGGAAGTGGGCGATACAGAATTCCTCATGGATGAACAGGTTGACAAATTCCGTTTCTATGAGGAAAACGAACGGGTCGAAACCAACGGCGGTCAACCCGCCAAAGGCCGTCCATTACTGTTAGGTATTACCAAGGCTTCGCTTTCGACGGACAGCTTCATTTCAGCCGCCTCGTTCCAGGAAACAACCAGGGTGTTGACCGAAGCCGCCATCAGCGGCAAGGTGGATTACCTGCGCGGACTGAAAGAGAACGTAATCATGGGTCGGCTCATCCCGGCTGGAACCGGCATGGATTTGTACCACAATATCAAGCTGACGGAACAGATCGTACCAATGGAGCTTCCCAGGGATATAGAAGATGATGAGGAAGTCAACGGATCCGACGGCCTGGAAATGGATTCCGATCTGATGTTTACTGCGTAGGGAGACGACTGTAGTGTGGATAACCCCGGGTTATGCTCACCCGGGGTTATCCAGGTTCCACGCCTGAGGCGTGTTGTCAGAACCGCACCTCTTTAGGTTCGCCGCCGAAATTGTAGAACGTTGCGGTGACGTCTTTTAAAAAGAAGACCACATTGTTGCCGTCGTTCACGGCATACATCGCCTGCAATTGAGGGTAGGCCGCCAGCATACTCTCCTGCGCCTCTGCGCGGTCGTCCTCCACCAGTGTGGCGGCGACGCGAATCCACGTCCCGCCGTCAAACGCCGACAGTTCAACCTTTGGATTTGCGTTAATCTGCTTTACCACATCCTTTTTCTTGCCGGTCTGAATGTACAGCCTGCCCTCAAAAACATTGATTGTGCCGAAAGGCCGCACCCTCGGCTGATCGCCGTCAACGGTAGCGAGATAGTAAGTGCCGGTCTTTTTCAGAAAATCGTGTACAGTTTGCATTGTGAAACCCTCCTCAAGATTTTGTTTGTTCCATTTTTAAATTCCGCCGCTTTCCGGTGAAATAATCCAGTTCGATTTTGTAAACCCGCGTAACATCTAAAACCGCGCGATCACATTCAAAGCCATCGTAACCGCAATGTGACAGCAGTAAACCAAGCCCCTTGACGGCTTCATCGCCGGTTACGCGCTCCGCTTTACCGAATCCTATGAAGCTTTCATATTCGGCGGTGATATTGTTCCCCACGGCCATGTATCTGTGCAGGATATCAGATTCCACGCAAACACGGGGTTTTTTTTGAATTAAATCGTGTTTCAGCCCTTCCGCCGCGCCGTGAAAATACAATGTGATTTTTCCGTCACGCGCTTCAAAACCGAAGGATAAAGGCACGATATATGGGTACGGTTCGCAGTGCAATCCCAGGCGCATAGTGTCCGAGCGGCCCAAAATGTCCGTGATTTCCATAAAATCGGTTACTTCCCGGTCGTTTCTTCTCATTGTTTTCATGCCGATACCTTATAAACGACGGAAAAGCAAAAGCCAACAAAAAACTGTTGACCGACATCATCCGGGTCGCTTCAATGTCATAAAATTTTCGTCCATTTCACGGGTCTACAGTTAGGTATAACAGGTAATTACCACTTTCATCACGCACAAAGGTTGATTTTGCTGCGGAATTTCGTAAGATGGTATCGGTTGTTATGTATATTGAATATTTTAATCTGAATGAAGCCCCGTTTTCGCTGACGCCGAATCCTCGCTACCTGTTCATGAGCGAACTGCACCGTGAGGGTTTGGCGCATCTCCTGTACGGCGTGCAGCAGTACGGCGGATTCGTTCAACTGACGGGCGAAGTCGGGTCGGGGAAAACAACGCTGTGCCGCTGCCTGATCCATCAGCTCCCGCCGGATACGGATGTCGCGTTGATCCTGAATCCGAGATTGACAGCGATAGAACTGCTGGCGACAGTCTGCGATGAACTGGGGATTCCGTATCCGCCCGAAACGAACAGCATCAAGGTTCTTGTCGACGCCCTGAATCAGCGGCTCCTGGAAACGCACGCACATAATCGGCGGACCGTGCTAATCATCGACGAAGCGCAGAATCTTGACAGCGAAGTGCTGGAACAGATTCGCCTGCTCACCAACCTGGAGACTTCGCAGGAAAAACTTCTTCAGATCATCCTCCTCGGTCAGCCGGAACTGCTGACGCTCCTGAAACGCCCGAATCTCCGGCAATTGTCACAGCGCATTACCGCCCGATATCACCTGGAACCTTTGTCACGCACAGATACATATACTTATGTCCAGCATCGTCTGCGGGTGGCGGGACGGCAGGAGCCGCTTTTTACGCGCCGGGCGCTGAACTGTGTTTTCCGGATGTCCGGCGGCGTTCCGCGGTTGATCAATATTATCTGCGACAGGGCGCTTTTGGGCGCCTACGCGCGGGATAAGCGCGTAATCGACGTTCCCGTCATTCGCAGGGCCGCAAAAGAAGCCAGCGGCGAGACTTCGCGTCTCCGCCGTTTCCTGCTCACCGGGCCTCGGCCCCGAAACATTCGCGTCGTTATCAGTGCATCGCGTATCCGCCTTTTTCTGTTTGCCTGGTTGGCGACCGCCGTGCTCGCGCTGGCGACTGTCGCGTCCTTTATTTATTCCCCGATCCGATCCGCGCCCTCGAACAATGATGCGCAGGAAGCGGCTTCCCGAAATAATGTACCTGGCGATAAAGCTTCCCACGCTGTACCGGATGTGCCGGAAACGGCTGCCCGGAATGATTCACCGATTGAGGAAATTCCCCCTTCTGCCTTGGTCGATATACTTTCCGGCGTTCCGCGGAACGGCGCGTCCAGTTTCGCCGACCTGTTTACATTGTGGGGCGTCGCGCTGCCGGCCGGCACAACGGAATCGGGCTGCGTAAAAGGAATGATCCCTGATTTTGAATGTCTGCCCCAGCGCGGCGGTTGGCCCAGGCTACGGCGCTATAATCTACCGGCCATTTTGGAACTGCTGCTGCCAAACGGCGAGCGCCGCCGGGTTGTGCTCGCCGGACTTGACGACGAGACGGCCGCGCTCATTATTCGCGGCCGGATGCTGAAGGTTTCCATCCAGGAAATCGCCAGGTTGTGGGATGGGTCATTTATGCTTCTTTGGAAACCTCCCGACATCGAGCGCCCCATTTCGGCGGGCGCAGCCGGGGAATCGGTGGAGTGGTTGCAGCGAGCGCTGGATCGCCTGGACGGCAAACCTGAATCGGATGTTTCCGGCGTTTTTGACGAAGAACTGGAGCAGCGCGTTCTGGATTTTCAAAAGAAATGTTCTCTGATGACGGACGGAGTTGTCGGCAATGAAACGCTGGCCAGGCTGACGCTTGCGTTGGAAGGTACGGAATCACATTCATTGTCCGGCCGGGCGCGGCTGAACCCATAATGGAAACGTGACGGATAATCTATGTCTTACATACTGGATGCGTTAAAAAAAGCGGAAAGGGAACGCGGACTGACGGATGTTCCAAGGCTTGAAACCGTTCACGACCTGCCGTTGGAAAAAAAGACAGGCGTCTGGATAGCCGCCGGATGCAGCGTGCTGTGCCTGATTGCGGCCGGCTGGATGTTTTTTTCGGTATCTTCAGGGCGAATTGAATCAAAGACTCCGGCGCCCGTAACCATTGACCAGGGTTCCGTGACGGAAGATTCCGAATCCCTGTCTGAAAACCGGGAATCAATCGTTCAGAGTTCCAATACGCCGCCTGTTTCAAAGCCCGTTTCAGGCGGCATAGCCCGAAATCGGCCGATTCCGGAAACGGTAAACGCTCCCGTTGCCGCCGTCCCTAAAGCAAAACCCCGAACCGCAGTTGCGGAACCGGAGAGTTCCAGCCTGGACGTAAAAACGGAACCCGCCGTTGCGGCAAATACGGATGTAACCATGCAAATATCGCCTCCTGTCGATGATAGCGCTGAATTGTCTGCGCCGGACGCGGCGACGCCGACCGTAGCCGGGCAGGAATCGCCGCAGATTTCGGGAAATTTACCGTCTTTGCGCGAAATTGCGGCGTCGATGAAGGTAAGCGTCCACATTTACAGCGAAAATCCGGACGAAAGGATTGTTTTCATAAACGGGAAACAACGTAAGGAAGGCGCATACCTGGAACAGGACTGCGTTCTCGAAAGCATCACACCTGAAGGCGTGGTACTGAAACGGAGAGAAGAAACGTTTGTTTTCCACCTGGATGTTCCGTAAGCAACAGTTCAAAAAAACGTCCGGTTCCGATTCCTCCAGTAAACAGCGAGGGTATCAATCTTTTAAACATCCAACAGGCGTAATATAAACCCCGTCATTTCGCCGGTAGCCAAATTCGGTGGCGGTAAGCACCATCAAAAATGACGGCGCTTTCATTTTTTCAGTATTGATTTTATCCCGTAGGGTTTTCAAATTTTCGACAGCCGTTTCGATCTCTTTCGCTCCCATTTTTACTTCGACCGCTCCCCAACGCCCGTCTTTCAGATGTACGACCGCGTCCGCTTCCAAACCGCTTCTATCGCGGTAATGAAAAACATCGCCGTCAATAGCCTGGGCATAAACACGTAAATCCCTGACGCATAACGATTCAAATAATAAACCGAACGTATTGAAGTCACGTAATAAACTGTCCGGCGTAGCCCGGAGTGCGGCGGTTGCGATGGACGGATCGACAAAATGGCGCTTGGGTGACGTACGAATAGTGGTTCTTGAACGCATAGCCGGACTCCATGCGGGTAAATCCTCCACCACGAAGATACGCCGAAGCGAATTTAAGTAGGAAAAAATCGTTTTGTCGGATGATGTTTCTTCGCCGCTTGCGATATCGTTCTGAATCGTGGCAATATTAGACGTTGTGGATATATTCCTCGCCAACGATCTCATCAACGCGCGAACCCGCGCCGGATTTTTTTCCACTCCATCCACGCGCGACACATCTACATTAATAACCGCGTCCACATAATCGTATACCTGACGTCTAGCTATGGATTCTTTTTCTCCAACCGAAGCCGGCCAGCCTCCGCGTGCCAACGCAATAGCCAACCCTTCCACCGTGAGATTGGAAATACATTCGCCGTCGGCCGTTTCGTCGAATAAATCCGTTAATGAAACCGAACCGCTGGACTCAAGCGACTCAAACAACGACATGGGGCGCATCATCATACGAGCGATACGCCCGGTTCCCGTGTGTTGAACAGCGTTATCCTTTGGAACGGCGGAGCCGGTTAAAATAAACTGTCCGCGATTTCGTTTCTGATCAACCGCAAAGCGAACGGCATCCCACAAGACAGGCGCCATTTGCCATTCGTCTATCAAACGTGGTGTTTCCCCTTTTAACAGTAATGACGGCTTCGTGTCGGCGGCTTTTAAATAAGATGCGGTGTGATCCGGGTCTTGCATATAAAGAATGCTTTTCGCTTTTTGTTCCGCCGTTCGTGTCTTGCCGCACCATTTTGGGCCTTCGATTAACACAGCGCCGGATGCTTCCAGGGCCGTGTCGAGAACCTTGTCTGCTATACGGCGTAAATAATGTTGTTCCATGCCTAAACACTCCTGTTAATAAACGAAATACTATTTTTACTACATTACTTCCGGATTTGTCAATATTTCATTTCCGTGTATGGCAATATTATACTTCCACGTTTGGCAACGGTGCCACCGGCGTATTATGCAGCATGTCATATAAATTATTTGCTTAAGAGGTAAGATGAGAAGGTTGGTTTTCAAACGAAGGCGGGATACTTTTCGTAGATAGCCATCGCCGGAGAATGTGTACTTAAAACACCGCTTACGGCTTTAGCCTGGACACATCCCCCTCACACGAATACTCAATTCCATATCTCTGCTACCCGGAAAAAAAGCCTTGGTTGTATCATCAAATTCACGGCAGGAAAAACTCACTCGCGTGAACGGCAGGCCTGAATGTTCACGGTGAGAAAGCATGGCGACAAGAGGCGTACAGGAAGGGTGAACGGAAATTTGCAACACCTTTTCTGCATCGCCGATCTCCATGCAACCCTCTGTCATGCCCACAGCATGTACCGCTGATATCATAAATGAAACAGCCCTTCCATGATCAACCTCGCCTTGCATGGGAAAACGCTCCAGCGAAGAACCGCCGTTGTGTGTGGCATAATAAAGGGTACGTAAATCAAATGCACCAGGCAACAAAGTCAGATGAAAGAGCCTGATGGAACCAGGCGGCCACTCGTTCCAACGAAAAATATATGATATCTCTATTTCCGGCCTGTCACGGAAGAGCGTAACCCGTTTATGTGCAGGACAAAAAAAGTTTTGGACGGTGCATTCAACTTGGATAGCGTTTTGGTTTTCAGTCACCTGTGGTAGCACGGGTATGAGATCAGTACATCTGCGCTGACCGGGAACCTCCGCAATCGTATGCCCGCTAAAAAAATCAGCAGCCAGAGAAATTTCCTCAAAAAACCCGTGCGTTATGGTGCCTATAAGCGGTTTTGGGCATATATCCGTAAAGGTTAGGCTGTCAATTGCCAGACCTTTATGCGTATTCAGGCGCAGCATGGCGGTATTTGCACGCAAGGTAAGCCAGCGCCCCGCAAGCTCCGGTTCATGTGCCGATATTGATTCATCATGCATACAAACGAGGCTTTCATCAGGCGCCAGCGGCGAATGGGGAAGTCCCAGCTTGCGTTCTATTGCGTTCAGGCGCACTAGGTATGCCTCCCAACGCCTGGTTGTGATATGCGTTCTAAAATCGCTTGCCCAAAGAAAACACAATTCCTGCCACAGCTCATCATGCGCGCCATCCAGAATAAGCTTTTCCGCCACGCGTCGGCAGCGCGCGTTGATACCAAAATCGTCTCGCCCGGTTACAGCCCAGCGCAACAGGTTATATTTAGGCTGTTTTTTCACCGGCACAGGAACTCCGGGTGATTCCAGCGCAAGGGTGTGGCCACTGTGGGGCAGAGGCACGTCAAAAACAGCGCTTGGGAGGCAAAACGTGCATAGTCTTTTTTTCCGCAGGGTGTCAAGTGCATGCGCTACTTTCTTCCATTCTTCTTCCGCAATAGGGGCTTCCGTCTCAAAGCGTCCAGGCCTGAAAGCGAAAATTTCCGCATCATTACCATATAAACAAAGAATACGCGCTTCACCTCCCTGATGTGGGGAAAGGGCATTATCATACTCTTCAATCTCCATTTCACCGTGAACAACTCGCTGCAAGTGTTGAAAAAGTATGGATTGATTCCAGAGTAATTTAAGCGGGCGTCCACGCATATCCCGCACGACTTGGGGCGCATAGCGGTATTCCTGAGGCCATTCCGGATGGGCAAGACGGGGATTGTCCCATTCCATGATGATACCCTTATAACCGTTATCCGCGTAATGTTCCAAAATGCCTGATGAATAGGCCTGCTCATTAATCAAGGCTAGTGTTGGGCGTACACCGAGCAATTTTTCGTACACTGCCATGCCTAACCGCTGATTGGCGGCGTTGACTACGGCGGGGACAAGGGGGCCGATGATCTGGGTATAACCGGAGCCGATGAATTCGCATTGCCCGTTGTACAATAAAAATTTTAGGCGTTCCAGCCAAGCCGGGCGCAAGCGGGCGATTTCTTCTAAAGTCCAGCCGCCGGTCTCCACTCCAACGGGGATATCATAGCGCTCCGCCAAATCCAGCATGGGGGTATAGCAACGGTCAATGACGATTTCGCGCTGATCTTCCTCTATTGAAGAAAAGGCGAGGTTACAGTGAAAGAAGATATAAGCATGGAGCATTTAAGTTACAGTTCCACCATACCAGCGTTAAAAAACTCTATTCAAAGACTGCTCGTACAAAAAATCGGCTGAGTAGTCTCACCCAAATATTGAAAAGCATAATTGAACATTCTTATAAAATGCAAAATAGTTTATAATGCATAACCAATTACTTGCATATTTTATGGGGCTTGTTCCGTCCGGATTATAATAGTCCTGATGGCGGCAAGAGCGGCTCGCCCGGCAGCCTCCCGCGTTTCCGCCACGGCCATAACCACGCCTGGCCTTGCGGGATGACTGGTCACCGGGAGAATGACATCACCTTTTTTTACCCGTACCTCTACATAACGCACATACGGTAAACGCCGTGCTTCCTCTACTCCTTCAATGCTCCGCACCAGACCAGGTTCGGCAAAAAGATAGCGTTGGCATACCGCTTTTTGCTGCCTTGGGCGCAGTTCAGCCGGATCAAGTACCTCACCCATAGCCATGCGTATGGATGCGCCTAAAAGATCCACTCCGGTATTCCAAGGGATAGAATGCGTGACAAAATACCCGCCGGAATGCCGCGCGGCTATTTCAATAACATACGCTTGTTCCTTGTGCCAAAGCATATCGCCCTTTACCGGCCCATGTTTCAGACCTAAGGCCAAGGCTGCCCGGCCTGTCAGATCGCGTATAGCTTCCTGCGCTGCCAGAGGAAGAAGCGAAGGCATATCTCCGCCGTTCTCAATGATATGTGGGGCAAAGCGGTCTATAAATTCATAATTACGGTCAGCGAAACCAGGTATATGCGCCGTACCATCGATCATAAGCCCTTCTGTGCTAACCTGCTGACCTTCCAGAAACTCCTCTACCATTACCCGACCTGTGGGTGATTGCGCGCAGGCTAGATCAAAGGCCCAATCAAGATCAGACCTAAAAGAAAGGTGCAAAACACCCCTGGCCCCACGGTTATCTACCGGCTTGATGACCAAGTGGTTGCATCTTTCCTGGAATGCGCGGCGCAGATCGGTAGAGTCTCTGAGGGGCGCATACCAAGGTACGGGGATGCCATGCGCCGCAAGTCGATCTTTCATAGCTAGCTTGTCTGTGGCAAGGTGGGCGGTTTCCATTGATACAGCTGGCAGATTAAAAAATTCACCTATGGCTGCCACGGTGCGTGGCGCATCAGAGGCCACACACAATACGCCGCCGGGGACGCCCCCATTCTCACGCCATTGTGCCAGTCCTGCTACAGCTTCCTCATGACGATACACGCAGTGGGGAAGGAAAACATCGGCCATTGCCGCACCGGGAGCTGATGGATTCCTATCCAGAACCAGTACAAGGCAACCCATCGACTGAGCGTATTTAATGGCATGAACATGTTCAGAACCTGCACCGAGCATGATAAGAAAGCCGCTATTCATACCTATGATACTACTCCTGTTTAATTATTCAGCAAATGGATACATACTGTCCAGCGTCTGACCTCCAAGAAGCATGGGTATAACATCATCTCCATTGTGAATCCTGCAGTGGAGCAGATAAGGTCCATTTGTCGCAAGGCAGCGTTGCACGGCGACTTCCAGCTGTGATTCAGTTTCAATCGTTTCAGCCGCATAACCATATGCGCGGGCAATTGCCGCAAAGTTCGGGTTGACCACACACCCGGTCACTGGATCACGTCCCCAGGTGAGGCGCTGAAATTGCGACACCAGAGCCATTCGGCTGTTATCCAAAACAACAATGCGCACGGGTAGACTATAATCCACGGCGAATTGCAATTCCTGTAAATTCAGTTGAAAGGAAGCGTCACCGACAAAGCACAAAGAAATGGCTTCCGGACGAACCAAAGCTGCGCCCATAATTGACGGCACATCATATCCCATGGTCCCATGCCCACCTGAAGTAAGCAACACCCGCTCCGGCCACTCAAAAGTAAAATGTCTGGCTGTCCAATGCTGGTGCGTTCCAACCCCCGTGCTCACGATAACTTTTTTTCCCTGTGTTAACCGATCAAAACAACGCACAACCTTGACGCCGCTAAGACCGGCATGTGCCATAGAAGGGCCGTCCACAGGGAACGCATCTTTCAAGCGGCGTATATGTTCCAGCCAGGAAATTCGCCCAGCTGAAACATTAATGTCTGGATGGGGCAAAGTATTCAACGCTGCCAAGGCATCTATGACTCTAGCCTGAATCGCTATATCCGTGCGCACTCTAGGATGTTTCAATTCAGCCGGGTCAATATCTACACGGATAATCCGAGCCTCCGGACAGAAATTCTCCGTCAGTGTGCCGCTTTGCCGCACATCCAGGCGGGCGCCAAGAACGATGACGCAATCCGCTTCCTGCAGGGCTTTACCGCAAACCTGCATGCCCGTATGCCCAACAAAGCCCACATGTAAATAAGAATCTCCGGGCATACTCCCCAGTCCTAGAAGCGAGGATACTACCGGTATGCTCTGCCTCAGGGCGAAATCACGCAACGCGACGGTCGCTTGATCCAAAAGAACCCCTTGCCCTGCCAGAATAATTGGTTTTTTTGAGTCAGCCACCGCTGCCAGTGTCGTTGTCATATCAGGCAACTGCACCGGGATACTGCGGCGCGGTGCGTTACGATGGGTTGGGCTAAATTCGCCTCTTTGTACATCCATAGGCATATCAATAACTACCGGGCCTGGCCGTCCTTCGGCGGCTAAATAGAAAGCATGCTCCAAAACCTCAGGAAGTTCCGAAGGGGTAAGGGGTTGAAAAACAGCCTTCACCAGAGTCCGCACCAATTCCGGGGTGTTAACCTCTTGGAATCCTTTTTGTCGTACCGGCCGTGGTGCCTTGAAATCACACGTGCCCACCTGGCCGGTTAACGCCAATAGGGGAGTCGAGTCATAAAAGGCATCGGCTAACACTGTCAGAAGATTGGTAACACCGGGACCTGACGTAACCATGACGACCTCCGGCCTGCCGGAAAGCCGCGCGCAGGCAAGAGCCGCATATCCTGCGCCCTGTTCGTGCCGAGCTGTATAAATGGGACAACCGATTTTAATCAATTCGTCATAAATGGGGGCAACGGTTCCACCTGGAAAAGTAAATACCCTGTGGGCGGTAAAATGGATATATTCTGCAATACAAGCAGAACCCAGCATAACTCGCTCCTTATCAACCCATGTACAGGCCGCCGTTTAAATTGATGGTCTGCCCTGTTGCGTAGTCCATTTTTCCGGATATGGCAAAAAGAACCATTTCTGCTACCTCCTCTACCTTACCAGCCCTGCCGGCTGGAATAGAGCGCAGTTTTTCCTTGCCATCTTCTGAGGCCATTTCCTTTTCACTCATTTTTGTGACAACAAGACCTGGAGAAATGGCGTGGGTAATAATATTGTGCTTCGCCCCCAACCGGGCAAGTGATTTTGTCAGGCAAATCAAGCCCGCCTTACTGGCGGCGTAATGAGGGGCCAAGGGACCGCCACGCTGCCCTCCAGAAGAAGCGATATTAACGATGTAGCCTCCACCGTTTTTTACCATTGCCGCGAAAGCGGCTTGGGACAATAAAAAAGGCGCACGTAAATTGACGGCAATGGTGAAATCCAACTCCGCCACATGAATATCTTCAAAGGATTGCTGGCGAAGGAACCCTGCGTTATTCACCAGGATATCCAGACATCCGAAACGGCTCAGAGTATCGGCAACCAGCTTCGTGCAGGCATCGGCATGGGAAAGATCCGCCTGAAACACGGCAGCATTGCCGCCTTTGTCATCAATGATCTTACAAAGTGTCCGAGCTGATTCAACATTACTGTTACAAGCCAAAGCTATAGCAATACCCGCTTGTGCGGCAGCTAAGGCTACGGCAGCACCTATGGAGCCACTGGCTCCGGTCAGTAACATAATTTTCTGTTTTTCATTGGAGTGCATGGTTTAACTTTCATGGAGCGATAGCTTCTAATATCCAGTATTCCGACATAAACTGTCGGTTTTGGTATGTAAAGATATTCCGTTCAATGTATTGGACGTTGAGGCAGGAAAAAAGTTCTTTCACTTTATCAAGTGAAAGAACGAAACGATACCGAGTCTCGTCTGAAGGAATCGTTGAAGCATCACCGCCAACAGCGACGAGGACACGACCGCCTGGCTTAACTATCCTGCAAATTTCTCGTATGGCCTGCGGCATATCATTATAGGGTAACTCATGCAGGCTTCTCCAGGCAACAACGGCATCAAATGAATTATCGGCAAATCCCGTCTCAAGCATCGAGGCACAGTAAAATGACGCATTCACTCCTCGTAGCGTGGCTTGATCTCGTGCAATAGTAATTGCCTTGTCGCTGAAATCCAAACCATGCGCTTCGAATCCTACCGTCGCGAAAAAAAGCGCATGTCTCCCAGTTCCACAACCGAGATCAAGAATTGTTCTAATACCAGTGCCAGAATCCCACTTGCTTGAAGCCCTGACAACAAACTCATCCGGCCATTTAACTATTTTTAACTCGTCGGCAGCCCGAGCATATATGGATGCCCAAGCAGACTTTTGCATGTCTATTATTTTTTTATGATCGTCCATGTCATCATTCCTATATGGTTGGCAAAGTTAATACTTACATATTTTTATTTATCAAATTGTTGAATCTCCATTCCATCCTTGCGGTCCAGGATACGATTAAAAGCCTGAATACGTGCAAAAACATCACCATCTATCGGTAGCAGGACAAGACCTTTCCTGATTTTGTTGTTATCATCAACAAGTATGACTTTGCCTACTCGTCGTTCTAATTCGACACACCGTGAATCGTCCATCTCGTCTGAAATAAAAATAAACAACATTAACGAAGAGCGTATTTTTTCTGGTAACGCAGGCAAAGGCGAACAAGATTGCAAAAATGGACTTATCAGATGCATAAACGGGTTATGATAACCAGCATATGGTAAAAGATAATCAAAAATATAATCTCCGCCAATATCAAGGTGTATTTCTAGCAAATATGGAATAGAGGCATTCAGTCTAAAGTTAGGTGAGATAATACCGCGTTTCAGACAAAGTGCGGTTGTTATTTTTTGAGTAGCTTGCCCAATGGCTTCATACGAAACATCGCGTAAACCCATTCCCAATCCAACGTAATCTCCATCCAGCCCAACGCCGACATATTCTTCAATAAAAACAATTGGATATGACATTCCGTCATAAACGCATGAAAAACACGTTACATCCTTCCCTTCGATATATTGCTCTATTTCATAATCTTCACTGAGATCAACAAGGTCTACAAATGAATTTGCAGTACGAATATCTTTTTTTCCGAGCAGCGTGACATCAGGTTTTTTAACCACTGGGAAAAGATCAGGAACAGATTTCAATTTGTCAAGAGTATAACGTTTTGGTGCGGCAATTTCATTTGTAGCCGAAAACTCAACAGTCGTTGATTTTCTCGAACAAATCTCAATCGCAGCTAGAGGCGCCGAGATCAGAGAAAAACATTCTGCAATTTTCGTCTGTACAAAAAGTGGTGGTCCTGATGAACGTGTAATCACTCCATCAAAACTATATCGAGGTTGTAGAAGGCGAAGTTTTTCAATAATAGTGTCGGCTTCATGTGTACTTGCCACTATCCTTTCTTCACAAAAACCAAACCCCGGAGCATCCGGATTTCTATCTATTCCTATCATTGTAAAATCCGTCTCATGGAGCGTTTTATACATCATAACCTGATTAGAACCAGCGCCCAGGATTATAATCGCTTTTTTCATTGCTCCATCCACATCAAGCGAGGACTAGCATCTGCATCACCCCGATCATGCAAATTATTAAGCTGAGGCAAAGACGACAGCTTCTCTGCCTACTCCGTATTCAGCGAAAGTGGCATAAAGGGAAGAAAGCATCTTGCCCAAACCTGCCTTTTCAAGTGCCTGTTCAAAACGAATGCGAAAATTGTGCATCTGTCTGCCTAGTTTATCATCTTGTGTGTAGTCAAAACCCATCAGTAAAAAAAGTCTATCGGGAAAGATGAAGAGATATCTTTTATACTAAATCCTGCTTCCCGCAACAGATGCGACAATGTTGCGTGTGTAAAATAGTTAATATGATGCGGGGAAGTTACCCACCAGCAAGAGTACCCTTCCATCTCTTGGAGATACTTTTGTACAGGAGAAAAATCATTTGGAACAGCAACACAGATCGCTCCTCCTGGGTTCATACACGATTTCACCACACGCATCAGGCTCAGAGGATCAGGAATATGCTCCAGCACCAACGATGAATAGAACGCGTCAAACTTGCCAATGCAGTTTATCGTTCTTTCAGAAAAAAACTTGTTATACACAGGCAGGCCCAATACCTGTGAGGAGTATTGCCAAGCTTGATTTGACGGTTCAAAGCCCAAAACATTCCAACCACGCTTACGCGCAGCGTCCAGAAAAAGTCCCGGCCCGGAACCGATTTCCAACAGGCGTCTGCCTGTCGTCAATGTCTCCAGCTTCTCCAGACGCTGGTTGGACACCAAATCATACCATGCCCGATCTGTTTCCACCTTGCTGATATAATCCGGCTTGACGCTTGAATAGTACTCATTTGCATAAACATTGGCCAATTCTTCATGGCAGGGAATAGGTATGCAATGCGCAAAACCGCACGTATCGCATGCAATAATAGAATATTCACCACACTCTGCCAGCATCAGGCCGTGATGCGCGACATCGCAGCTTTTTATCATCGGACATCCTCTTGGAAAAAAAGAATATCTTCCGCTATTTTCATGGCAGGATCTCCGGGGAATGCCGCACCGGCTTTCACAATCATATTCTCCCAACTCTCGAAGGAACGCAGAAAATACAATATGTTGTCCCGTTGCTCGGTATCCTCTTCCGGCGCCCCTAGAGGCAATATCTCTCCGAAACCCTCCCTGATAAATACTTGAGCATGTTCCTCGCAATCTTCATCCGGGCAGATATACAAGGCCGGTTTGGCGCTACGGGCCAGCTCATAGGCACTGACACAAATGGGAATAACCGCGGCGTCGCACCAATCATACACTTCCCTCATTCGCGCCGGGGCATCGAAAATATACGGAGAACCCGGTAAACAGGATAAGATCGCTTTTTGTTCTTCCCTCGCCAGAAAACCAGGCCCGATTACCACTCCGAAGAGCAGTCCTTCTTCCCGGCATATATTCGAAAAAAGCGGCGCCAAACGCTGCGTATAACCCAAAGGGTCGCTTCCGCCCATGGTCATGAGCAGGCGCAGGGGAGGCTCAGGTTTACGATACGGAGGGGGTACAAAAGAACAACCGGTAAGCATCCATTGCAAACCTATACGCTTTTGTCCTGTAAAGCCGCTCCAGTCAGTGCGCTCCACCGCCGGCACAGGCGGCAAATACACCAAATCCGCCGCCAAACATTGTTCTGACACATCATCAATAACCGTAAGGCAACGCACATGGTTTTTTAATTTACGCAACACTTCCAAAGCATGGGGCGGGCGTGTATCCAACACCAGAATATCCGGCTTCAGCTTCTCAGCCGTCGCGAGAAAGGCCGCATCCTGATCCCGGTCTTCCAGTATAAGTGTGGCATAGCTTTCAGTATGTACCAGATCGGCGGTTTCGCCTGATCCAAGGACGAAGTGGATGGGATCAGCCCCCAAAGACCTGAAGGCGGCGGCAAGGGACAGGCAACGGCTGACATGACCGTAGCCCTGCTTATACCCGGCATTACAACGGAAGAGAACGGAAAATTTTTTCATCCACGTGGTACTCCGTCGCCTTTAAAAGAGGAGCGTATAATTTTGAACGGCCGCAATCCATCCTCCGGGTCGGCCCGCCATAGGCGCTCATCAGCCTCTGCTAAGGTATGGCGTTTTATCCCGTCGCCCACGGACTTTTCTCCGGCGCGCACCTGGCGGATAATTTCAGCAATAGAATCCGGCAGCCAGCAGTGTCCTGAAACGAACTCTTCCCCCTGACCATCCAAATCCAGATGAAATTCCACCACGGCGGCTTTAAAGCCGAATACTGCCTGATGGATCACCCCGGGGCTTACTGAGTGATCCGACCAGCCCGCTTTGCAGGCGCAGGCGTCTCTGATTGTATCCAGCGATGCCAGGTTGGCATCTTCAGGTCTGGATGGATAGGCGGAAACGCAATGCAGCAGCGTGAGATCGACGCAGCCGGATTGCCGTAAAATGACCGTTGCCTTTCGGCACTCATCCAGATCAGCCATACCAGTGGAAAGGATGACAGGTTTACCGGACGCGCCGCAAGCACGCAGTAAATCCGGCCAAGTCAATTCATAAGAAGCGATCTTGTACCAATCCACATAAGGCGCCAGTTCATCCACAGCCCGCAGATCAAAAGGAGTGCAGCAGAATGCTATGTTATGCTTGCGGCAGATTTCATTAATAGCAGGTAAAAAGGCTGCTGGGAGTTCCCAGTCCCTGCGTTTGCGGTGCATAGCCGAACGCGCCAGTATTTCCGGAGCGAACAGGCTCTCTACGCGGAACAACTGGAATTTTACGGCATCGCAGCCAATGCAGGCTGCTGTTTCAACAAAAGCGAGGCAACGGGAGAGATCCGCTCCATGATTGCTTGAAACTTCCGCGATAAAAAGCGTTTTCATTGTCCGACGCCCTGTTCGTTTAGAAAAAGCGCATGAAGCTTTTCCGCTATCATCCAGTCTTCTTCTGTATCAATATCCACAGCTAGATGCCGAGGTAAGATAACAGGTAGTGCCTTGTGTTTATGACCGGATTCACCCACTCCTCTTTTATGCCAGTAAAACTGGGCAGCGTCATGATAAAAAACGGGCAAATCTTGGGAACGGCTAGCCTGATGTTCAGGGAAAGCATAAACAATAGCTCCGTCTCCGTCCAGCTTAAACGCGCGGAGAATAGGATGCGGAAATTCCACGACACCCAGGGTTGTATCGGCCCCGGTTTTAAGCAACAGATTGAAGCCGCGTTCAAGATTAGCAGGAGTAACAAAAGGATTGGCGTAAAGCAGGCAATAGACATCAACCGGCCCCCAATGTTGTTGTACCCAAGTCAGGGCGTGTTCCACCACCGGCGCGGTAGGAACATAGTCGCCGGAAAGCTCCGCCGGGCGGAGGAATGGAGCTTTTGCGCCATAGGATTCCGCCACGGCGGCTATTTCCGGACTATCCGTACTTACCAGGATGTGCTCAAACAGGCCGGATTGGCGGCAGGCTTCAATAGGCCATGCCAAGAGTGGTCTGCCGTTCATGTGACGGATATTTTTCCCGGGAATGCGCTTGGATCCGCCACGCGCGGGGATGATAGCTATGTACATGTATTACTGCCTTAAAAGAATGGAATAAACCTGTTTTAATTTTTTGTGCGTAATCCCTGGCCATAGCGGCAGGGTTAAAATTTCATTGTACGCCGCTTCCGCCACCGGGAACATACCTGCTTTCATGCCGAGTTTTTTCCGGTAGTATGGGTGCAGGTGTACAGGCACATAGTGCACATTCGCGCCGATGCCGTTTTCCCGCAGGCGTTTGAAGGCTGCGTCACGATCAGGTACGCGCGCCACATACAAGTGGTAAGCATGCCGACAGTCGTCACGTTTTTTTAGTGGATGCACGTCTGTCTCCGTAAAAGCCGCGCCGTATGCGATGGCCAGATCGTTACGTTTCGCAATCCGCCCCGGCAGTTTTTTAAGCTGGCTTGAACCCAGGGCGCATTGGATATCTGTAATGCGATAATTGTACCCCAGATCTGTCATTTCATAAAACCAACCCCCGGTGTGTTCCCGCCGGCTCGCCGTAGTGGTAATACCGTGGTTGCGGAAAACACGCATCTTTTCCGCCAGAGAGGAATCTTTCGTCACGCACATGCCACCCTCGCCGGTGGTGATATGCTTAACCGGATGAAAACTAAACACTGATATATCCGCCAAAGTTCCGGTTTTACGTCCTTTATATTCC